>Ga0116228_10003936_pt1 | contig 13123 bp, 9 predicted proteins | sample S1TSphfallax_2_FD_89694 | JGI IMG/M metagenome (GOLD analysis project Ga0116228, IMG submission 89694) | Host-associated microbial communities from peat moss isolated from Minnesota, USA - S1T2_Fc - Sphagnum fallax MG | ecosystem: Host-associated > Plants > Peat moss > Unclassified | place: USA... | reverse complement strand
GTTACGCCGTGCGGGCTTCGGCGACGGCGATGTCTTCGGGGTAGGTGGCGCCGCGACGCATCTCGGCGTCGAGGTCGTCCGCGGGCAGCAGCGTGCGGAGGCGTTCGACCGCGCGGGCGTACGCGATGGCCTCGCATTGATCGGCTTGGCGCGGCACGTGGATCGATCCGGCGCGTGCATCGCAGAAGCCCAGCAAACGCGCGCCGCTGCGTGGATCACCGTGCGCGATCTTCACGATCGCGAGCGCCTGGATCGCCCACGTGATGTAGGCGATCGAGCGTGACTCGACGGCGATCTGCAGTCCACCGAGCGCCGCGCGACGTGCGGTCGCCCACTCGCCGAGCGCCGATGCGTACGCGGCGAGATTCACCTGGGTGATCTCGGCGAGCGCGCGACCGCCGGCGGATTCGGCGTAGCGCACGGCATCGCGGCCATACGCGAGCGCGCGGCGCTCGTCGCCCGCGCTGAACTCCATGTCGCTGATCCAGGTGAGCACGTTGCCGATCTGGCGGTCGTTGCCGTAGAGGCGGAAGAGTGCGAGGCTTTCCTCGAGCACCGCCCGCTTGTGCGGGAAGTCGGTCGTGTCGATCGTCAGCCCGCGCGTCTTGAGACAGTCGGCGATCAGGATCGTGCGGTCGGTGGTACGCGCGATGGCGAGGGCTTCGCACGCGAGCGCGTCAGCGAGTTCGCGTTCGTCGCGATAGAACCAACCGAGAATTTGCGCGAGCGAACGCAACGCGTTGGCGAGCCCGACCGGGTCGTCGAGCTTGCGATAGAGTGCGAGTGCGTGCTCGGCCGCTGCGCGGAGTGCGGATGCGGGCTGATTGCGCGTCGCACTACTCTTGCGATGCCAGAGCAGTGCTTCGAGCGTCGGTAAGCTGTCCGGTTCGATGGCGGCGATCGCCGCGTCGATCCAGCGCAGGCATTCATTCGGTGACGTGTCGTTGATCAGCACGACCGCCGCTGCCACGAGGCGCGCGCCGAGGATCACATCGCCACTCCGGCCGATCGTCCATTCGAACGCGGCCCGATCGTTCTGCAGATCGCGCTCGGCCGCTGTGGTCCATTCGCGCCACGGCGTCGTGAACTGATTGGCAACGGCACGCTCGGCGAGGGTCGTGAAGTACGCGGCGTGCCGGGCCGCGAGCCGTTGATCCTCGCCCGAGGCGATGAGTGCTTCGCGCGCGTACTCGCGCATCGACTCGAGCAGCACGTAGCGATCGTCGATCCCACCCGCTTCATCGACGACCAGCGATTTGCGCACGAGCCCGGCGAGGATATCGATGACGTCGGCCGGATCGATGCCTTCGCCCATGCACACGTCGCTCGCCGCATCGAGCGTGAACGGTCCGGCGAAGATGGCCAGGCGACGGAACAGTCGCTGTTCGCTCGGCTCGAGGAGGCCGAAGCTCCAGTCGAGCGCGCCGCGCATCGTCTTGTGCCGGTCGAGCGCATCACGCTTGCTGCTGGTGAGCACGCGGAAACGCGCGTCGAGCCGCGTCGCAAGCGATGCAAAGCTCATGCCCGACAATCTCGCCGCGGCGAGTTCGATCGCGAGAGCGATCCCGTCGAGCCGGCGGACGAGCAAGGCCACGTCGCGCGCATTCTCATCGGTGAGTGCGAAACTGCGTCGCGCGACCTTGGCGCGCTCGACGAACAACGCGACGGCGTCGAACGTCGCGGCGCGTTCTGCCGTGAGTTCGGGATCGTCGGGCGGTACGGCGAGGAGCGGCAACCGGTAGACGGTCTCTTCGGAGATGAGCAACGGCTCGCGACTCGTCGCGATGATGCGCACCGCGGGGCAGCCGTGGAGCAGCGCCGACGCGCACGCGCCAACCGCCTCAACGAGGTGCTCGCAATTGTCGAGTACGAGCAACAGCTGCTTCTGCTGCAATGCGCGTGCGAGCGCCGCGGGGCCGGTGTCGTCGGCGGGGATCGTCGCGCCGAAGAGTCCGCCGATGGCGCTCGCAACGAGCGCGCCATCCCGCAAGGCGGAGAGATCGACGAGCCACGTGCCGTCGAGCATCGGTTCGGGGAAAGCTTCCGCGACGCGGAGCGCGAGCCGGGTCTTCCCCGTGCCGCCCGCACCGAGGATCGTCACGAGACGATGGTCCGATGCCAGCCGGGTGACGGTCGCGATCTCTTCGGTGCGCCCGATCAGTTTCGTCGTCGCGAGCGGCAGATTGCTCGGCCTCGCGGCCGCAATCCGTTCCGCCGGCGGCGTGGCGGAGAGATAGGCGCCCGCGGCGACGCGATTGCGGCCGCCGAGTTTCGCACGGTAGAGCGCGTCGTCGACGGCGCGAAGCATGTCGTCGGCGGTCGTTCCCACGGCCGGGAGATCGGCCACGACGCCGATGCTGACCGTCACGTACCCGAGCGAGGAGCCTTCGTGCACGATCGCGAGGTCGCGCAGCGTCGCACGCATCTTTTCGGCAAACGCCGTCGCACCGTCGGCGTCGGTCGCCGGGAGGAGCGCGATGAACTCTTCGCCGCCGTAGCGCGCGAACAGATCGGCGGGACGTTGCAAGCAATCCGCGAGCGCGCGCGCGACGTGCTGTAAGCACAGATCGCCGGCTTGATGGCCGTAGCTGTCGTTGAACGACTTGAAGAAGTCGACGTCCATCATCAACAGCGCCAAGGGCCGCCCGTCGCGCATCGCGCGCGCCCACTCACGCGGGAACGTATCGTCGAATTTGCGCCGGTTGGCGACGCCGGTGAGGCCGTCGACGAGCGCGAGCCGTTCGTAGCGCTGGGTCGTCTCGAGCGTGCTCTCGTGATGGAGGCGCGCGGCGGCGTAGAGCGCGCACGACTCGACCAGCGGAACGTTGACCAGCTCGTCGGCCGCCACGCCCGAGATCACGATCGTGCCGATGAGCTCGCGGCCGAACCGCAGCGGCACGCCGATGGTGCCGGCGTCGGCGTCGGCGATCGTCTCGCCGGCCGCAAGCACGCGCGCGGCCATGCCGTCCGGCGCGATCGCGCGCATCGGCACGTCGACGCCGGTCTCGTACACGACGCGGTCACCGTGTTCGTCGCGAATGACGACGCTGATGTGATCGCCGCCGGCGAGTTCGGCCATCGGCGGAGCGCAGCGCTCCCACAAATCGCCGATCGCCACGCCCGACGAGAGCATCTGCGCGATCGTTCGAACGAGTTGGGCGCGGTGCTGAGTATCGGAACGAACGACGCGTTCTACGGCATCGTCGGAGAGTGACATAGGCGGAGGTTCGCCCCAGGGCCGCGCAAGTCTTAGGCGGGGCCGAGGCCTCACGCCTTAGAGCGCGTTGAGGAGGGCGGTGCTTTCGCGGTCGAGGCGTTGTTCGTAGACCTTCGGGTGGGTGAGGTAGAACAGGCACATCGCGCGCAGCACGAACGCGTGCCACTCGGCGTTGGCGAGATCGTGCAGACGCAGTTTGGTCGCGTGCACGAGGCGTTTCACGCGTTGCACGGCGACCGCGCTCGACGGATAGCAGGCGACGAAGTTGAGTTCGCGATGTTCGCGGTCTTCGGCCTGATCGATGAAATAGTCGAGCAGGATGTGCACGGCCGAGACGTTGGGGAAGTACGCGGCGATCGTGGCGTCGATCGCGCGCGGCGCGAGGTACGGCTGCGAGGCGAGATAGATCAGCGCGAACACCGGCATCGACGATCCGCACGCGGCCGCGAACTCCCACCAGTAGAGTCCCGGGAACGCGGCCCGATGGCTGCCGTACCACGCGTCGCAGATCTCCTCGCGCACGGCCGGATCGGCGTGCTTGAGCGTCTGCAGTTCGGCGTAGAAGCACGCGATACCGAAGAGCGCGTCGCGCACCTTGCCGTATTGCGGCAGCTCGCGCAACTCCGCGCGCACGTCGGCCACGAGCGAGGCGAGATAGCCGCCGTCGTCGCCGATCGGGCCGTTGCGGTAGTAGTCGCCGGCCGGGCGCCGATCGTCGAGCGCGTCGAGCAACGCCTCGTGCAACGTCGCGAAGGCGAGCTGCGAGACGCCGGGCAGCCGGTCGCAGAGATTGTCGAGGTAATCGTAGATCGTCTCGAGCGAGGCGACGATGCGCACGAAGCGCGACGCACCCGTCGCGGGCAAGAACGTCGCGAAAATGCAGCCGCCCTGGACATGAAAGGCCTTGCCGTCGATCGACGCGAGCGCCTGTTCGCGTAGCGCGGGATCGGGGATGCGTTGGGCGCGCGTGCGGATGCCCTCGAGCGCGACCGACGCGCGCGGAACGACGCTGATCAGGAAGCGCGCCATCGACGCGAGGCCTCGTGGCCCGAGTTGAATGAGCCGCACGAAGCGGTCGGGCGAGCGGAGCACGGTGAGCACGACGCGCTGCACGTCGCGCACGAGCGCGCTAGATACCGCCGACATAACGTCCCGGGGCGAGCACGTTCGCCGGATCGAAGTGCGTTTTGAGCCGGCGCATCGCGTCGATCGTGCTCGGCACGGCGCCCCACGCGTCGATCGCAGCGCGCAAGGCAGGCGCGCCGGCCAGCACGGTGGTGCGCTCGATCGTCCTGCGCACGGTCGCGTCGTAGCCGGCGACGACTTCGGCGAAACGCGCCGCGCGCCGTGCCGACGCGCGCACGATCACGTCGCCCGTGCGCAGGTCGGCGATCGTTTCGCCGGCGAGTCCGAACGGTGCGCCAAGCGCCGTCGCCGCCTGCGCACGCGCCCACGCCGTCGACGGCAGTCCGGTCGAGCGATACGTGAGGCTGCGATCGTTCGCATCGACATACGCGTCGATGACGCCGGCGAAGATGCGATCGGCCGCATCGCCGTCGGCGAGCTGCGTTTCGGCTACGCCGGCCGCACCGAGCACGGAGCGCAACTCACGCGTCGCGCGTTCCACGAGCGCTTCCGAGCCTTCGAAGAACACGACCAGGCGGCGCGTCGCATGCGCGAGCGGCGCGGCCTGCGTGAAGCCGTCGATCGCGAGCGCCGCCGACGGCTCGATTGCCAATGTGCCGATCCCGGCAATCGCCCGATCGCTGACGTCGGGCGGAATCGGTGCCACCGCCAACCGCAGCGCTGCGGGGCGCGGCACGGCCTTCACGTTGGCGCGCACGATGATTGCGAGGGTGCCCAAGGAACCGGCGTACGCTTTGCTCATGTCGTAGCCCGTTACGTTCTTCACGACCATGCCGCCGGCATGCGCGAGCGTGCCGTCAGCCAACGCGACCGTCGTTCCGATCAGCAGGTCGCGCGGCCGGCCATAGCGGCCGCGGCGCGGCCCGGCCCAGCCGGCAGCGATCGTTCCGCCGATCGTCGCGCGCGCGGCGAGCGGCGCGTCGAACGGCAACTGCTGCCCGAATTCGCGCAACGTGCGCGCGACCTCGGCGAGCGGCGTGCCGGCGAAGATGCCCGCGGTCAGATCGCGCGGGTCGTATTCCGCGAACCCGCGCACGCGTTCGAGTGAAAGCATCACATCGCAGCGCGTCGGTGCGTTCCCGATCGATTGCAACGTGCCGCCGCCCTGCGCGACGATCGCCGCACCGTCGTTCGCGCACGCGCGCAGCGTCGCCGCGACCTCGTTCGCATCGGCCGGCGCGAGCACGCGCGGCGACGACGCGGTCGTCGTCACGCCGCGCTCGGTGCGGCGCGCACTTCGCCGCAGGTCGCACCCGTCGGGAAGATCTTGTCGGGATTGAACAAACGCCGCGGATCGAACACGTCGCGCACGCGTTCCATCGCGGCGAGATCGTGCGCGTCGAAGATCAGCGAGAGTTGCTCGCGCTTCTCGTAGCCGATCCCGTGCTCGCCGCTGATCGTGCCGCCCATGTCGATGCACGTCGCGAGGATCTCCGTTCCGGCGTCGACGACCGCGCGCACCGTGCGTTCGTCGCGGCGATCGTAGAGCAGCAACGGATGAAGGTTGCCGTCGCCGGCGTGAAAGACGTTGCCGACGATCAGCTCGTGGCGCGCGGCGATGCGGTCGATCTCGCGCATGACCGCCGGCAACTTCGTGCGCGGCACGCACGCGTCTTGGATGTAGTAGTTCGGCGCGATGCGGCCGAGCGCACCGGCCGCGCCCTTGCGCGCTTGCCAGAGCGCGTCGCGCTCCGCCGGCTCGGTCGCGGAACGCCAACTGAGCGCGCCGTGTGCGCTCGCGATTCGCCGCAACGCGGCCTCGCTCGCCGCGGAGTCGTCGTGCGCGCCGGCGATTTCGATCAGCAGCACGGCGCCCGCGTCGACGGGGAAGCCGGCGTGATAGTGCGCCTCGACCGCGCGCGTGATCGTGCGATCCATCAACTCGAGCGCGGTCGGCACGATGCCCGCGCCGATGATCGCCGACACCGCCTCGCTCGCCGCATCGACGTCGCCGAATGCGGCGACGCACACGCGCACCGATTCGGGCAGCGCGAGAAGCCGCACGTCGACCGCCGTGACGACGCCGAGCGTCCCCTCCGACCCGACGAGCAGGCCGGTGAGGTCGTAGCCCGGGTCGTCGAGCGACGTGCGATGGATCACACCGGCGCCGTCGATGAACTCCACGCCCAGCACGTGATTGGTCGTCGTTCCGTACGAGAGGCAGTGGGGTCCGCCCGCGTTCGTGCCGACGTTGCCGCCGATCGTCGAGATCTTCTGACTCGACGGATCGGGTGCGTAGAAGACGCCGTGTTGCATGATGGCATGTGACAAGTCGGCGTTGATCAGCCCGGGCTGGACCCGTGCTCGCCGGTTGCGCACGTCGAGCTCGAGGACGCGGTTCATGCGGACCATCGAGAGCACCACGCCGCCACGGGCGGGAATCGCTCCGCCGCAGAGGCCCGAGCCCGCGCCGCGCGGCACCACCGGCTCGCCGCACTCGGCGGCGATGCGGACCGCGAGCGCCGCTTCGCGGGCGTCGCGTGGTACGACGGCCGCCGCCGGCAGACGCTCTTGGGCGTAGGCATCGTATGCATACGCCGCGAGGTCTTCGGGAGCGGTAAACGCGACGTCGGGGCCGAGTGCATCCGTCAGTCGCTGCGAGAGCGACGCCACCATAGGCGCGGCTACGAAGGGCGTGCGACTTGTTCCTGGAAGCGCACTTGCCGAGTGTTCAACTTTCGCAGACCCGGCGACGAGGGCGGTTCTCGGTTGTCCGGACGCAGTCAGAAGCGACAGAGCTACCGCGCATCGATCGAATTCCCCGTCGTCTACATCGTCGATGGCCGCGCCGGTACGCGGACGGCCAGCGCGAACGATCTGAGCGTCGGCGGATTGCGTTTGCTCGGCGACGAGGACTTCACCAAAGAGACGATCATCGATTTCCGCTTCACGTTGCCGACCGCCGAAGTGCGCGACGTCTATGTGGAAAAGGAGATCACCGAACGTTCTCCGCTCGGCCCGCGCACGCGGCGCGTGAAGGTTCCGCCGACGCCGTTCGAACCGCTGACGATCTCGGGCAAGATCGTGATCGCGTTCTACAACATGCGCACGCAGCGCTTCGCGCACGGCGTTCGTTTCATGGGCATGCCGCAACGCACCGAAGACGAGATCCAGCGCTTCATCCACCTCTATCAGCTCAAGCAGCTGCGCGAACGCGCGGAACGTCTGCCGGAGTAACGCAGCTAGTAGAGCAGATACTTCGCGCGCACCCTGCGGAACGCGGCGAGTCCGGGTTCCCATGCGGCGACGATCGCATCGGGCGACGCGCCCGCGACGAGCGCGGTGCGCACGGCCGAGGTGCCCCAGTCGCGATCGAATCCCGACGCGGTCGCGATGCGAAACTTGCCTTGCGCGCGCGCCGCGGCGAGAATCTCGACGGCCGTGCGAACGCTGGGAAATTCCCCCGGCTCCGGAACGTGGATCAGCGCGCCGGCGAGCGTCTTGCCGGCCCAGAATCCGCGCTCGGGCACCCACTCGGTCGCCTCGAACGACGCGCCCGGGATCGCGCGCGCGTTGAGGTGACGCGCGAACGCCTCGGCCGAGAAGCCGTAGCCGCCGGCGTATTCGAACGGCCGGTCCGTTCCGACGCCGTTGTTCACGCCGCCGCTGTCGATCAATCCCGTCGCGAGGTAGACCACCGGCGTGAACGCGTACGGAATGTTGGGTGACGTCGGCGTCCAGCGCAAACCCGTGTCGGACCAGAACATCGAGCGCGACCAGCCGCGCAGGTGCACGACCCTCAACGTCGCGCCGATGCCGAAGTGATCGTTGAACATCAATGCGAGCTCGCCGACCGTCATGCCGTGGCGTTCGGGGATCGGGTAGAGCCCGACGAACGATGAGAACGCCGGCTCGAGCACCGGGCCTTCGACCGCGACGCCGCCGATCGGATTCGGCCGGTCGAGCACCCAGATCTCCTTGCCGTACCGCTTCGCCGATTCCATCACATAGGCCATCGTCGACACGTACGTGTAGGGTCGCGCGCCGACGTCTTGGATGTCGAACACCAGCACGTCGATGCCCTCGAGCATCGCGGCCGACGGATGACGCGTCGCGCCGTAGAGGCTGTAGACCGGCAGTCCCGTCCGTTCGTCGGTATACGAGGGCACGTACGCGCCCGCATCGCGATCGCCGCGCAGGCCGTGTTCGGGTGCGAAGAGCGCCTTCACTTCGATTGCGGGATTGAGCCGCACCGCGTCGACGATCGAGCGTCCGTCGGAGAGCACGCCGCTGCGATTGGTGACGATGCCGATCGTGCGGCCGGCTAGATCGCGCCAGGCCTCGCTCACGAACACGTCGTCGCCCGGCAGCACGTGCGGCGTCGCGCGCGCCGGCGCGGCAAGCGATGCGCTCGCGGCGAGCGCGGCGGCGGTGGAGACGAACGAGCGACGATCCATCGACGACATGCGTTCGTCCGTTTTTCGCCGAACCCGCCTGCGATGCTCGTCACGAACCGCGACCGCTTGGTCATCACGCCCGTCCACGGCGACGTCGCCGCTCCCAGCGTCCCGGGCTCGATCTACGACATCGGCCACGACGGCGTGCCGCGCGTGCTGCCGAGCGTCGGCGGGATTTCGCTCAACGTGCGGGTCGGCGACAACGCGTTCTATTTTGCCTCCGACCACATCGAACCGGGCGTGAGCACGCGTCATCCCGACGACAAGATCAACGTCGGCTACTGCGTCTACGCGTGCGTCGGGAACAGCGCGACCGTGTTGAGCGGCGAGGCGAAGGGTGCGAAGGGCGTCGTCACCGGCAAGCACGGCGGCATCGAACACGTGATGATCGACTTTCCGACCGAGGTGATGGAACGCATGGCGCTCGGCGACCGGGTCGCGGTCCGCTCGGTCGGGCTCGGCCTCGAGTTGGCCGACGCCGGCGACGTGCGGCTCTTCAACTGCGATCCCGATTTCCTCGATCGCTGGGGCGTCGAGCAGCGCGGCGACCAGTTCGCGGTGCCCGTGGCAAAGATCGTTCCGGCGGCCGTGATGGGATCGGGCCTCGGACGTTCGACGGTCGCGCGCGGCGACTACGACATCCAGTGTTTCGATCCGGTGATGGTCGCGAAGTACGAGCTCGACGGGTTGCGCCTCGGCGACGTCGTCGCGATCGTCGACGCCGACAACAGCTTCGGACGAACGTATCGCACGGGCGCGGTCAGCATCGGTATCGTCGCGCACGGCCGCTCCGACGTCGCGGGCCACGGGCCGGGCGTCACCTCGTTGATGACCTCGCCGAGCGGTGCGATCGTACCCGACGTCGACGCCGGTGCCAACATCGCGACGATCCTCGGGCTGCGCACGCTCTAAGCTTCCACTGGCGGTCGTACCATCGGCCGGCGGCTGGTTCCGGCGCCGGCGGTGGGGTATCGTAGCGGCATGCAACAACGCACACTCGGAACCCAAGGACTCACCGTGTCGGCGCTCGGTCTCGGCTGCATGGGCATGTCGTGGGCCTACGGCGCGCCCGACGAGGCGGAATCGATTCGCACGATCCATCGCGCGCTCGACCTCGGCATCACGTTTCTCGACACGGCCGAGATCTACGGGCCCTACACGAACGAAGAACTGGTCGGCCGCGCCCTCGCCGGCGGACGGCGCGCGGGCGTCGTCGTCGCGACGAAGTTCGGCTTCAAGATCGACGGGGCGGTACGCGGCGTCGACGGCTCGCCGGCCAACGTCAAGCGCGTCGCCGAAGCGTCGCTCAAGCGCCTCAACATCGACGTGATCGACCTCTACTACCAGCATCGCCGCGATCCGAACGTTCCGATCGAAGAGACGGTCGGCGCGATGAGCGAACTCGTCGCCGAGGGCAAAGTGCGTTTCCTCGGCCTCTCCGAAGTCGGACCCGCCACGCTGCGCCGCGCCCATGCCGTGCACCCGATCAGTGCGTTGCAGAGCGAGTACTCGCTGTGGGAACGCGACATCGAATCGCAGATTTTGCCGGCGATCCGCGAACTGGGCATCGGCCTCGTGCCCTATAGCCCGCTCGGTCGCGGCTTCCTCACCGGCGCGGTGAAGGTCGACGATCTCGATGAGGGCGACTGGCGTCGCACGAATCCGCGCTTCAGCGAAGCGAATGCGGAGAAGAACCAGCACCTCGTCGACGTGGTGAAGCGCATCGCCGCGCGTCGCAACGCGACCCCGGCCCAGATCGCGCTCGCATGGGTGCTCGCCCAAGGCGACGACGTCGCGCCGATCCCCGGCACGAAGCGCGTCGCCTACCTCGAGGACAACGTCGGCGCGCTCGACGTGACGCTCACGAGCGACGACATCAGCGATCTCGATGCGCTCCGCGGCGCCGTCGCAGGCGACCGCTACGACGCCGGAACGATGGCGATGATCGAACGCTAACTCGCGTGGTGTGCGCGGCGCACGTACACGGTCGCTGAGCGATAGTCGAAGTAGAGCTCGAATGCTTGGGAGACGTCGGTGCCGATCGTGGCATCGATGTCCTCCGTGCCGAGGTCGGCGCTGCTGACGTCGACGACGATGTCGGGCACGGTAAGACCGCCGAGGTCGAACATCTTCACGTTCACCGCTTCGCCGACGCCGACGCCGCCCACACCGCGAAAGCGCGTGATGCCGGCGGCGGCGTCGGTCACCACGTCGGCGCGATCGGCGAAGCCCGTCGTGAGGATCGAGCGGTTCGCACCGGTGTCGAGCACCATGCGGCCCCACGCGCCATCGGCGCGGGCGCGCACGGCGGGGGTGCGATCGTCGAGCGCGAGCGCGAGCGGCACCACGTCGGGCGGCGGCTTGAACGCGGCCGGCGCGATCGCATCGGCCACGGCGTGTTCGAAATCGACGTGCACCACGCAGTCGGCGAAGAAGTCGAAGCCGAGGAGCCCCGCGATGCGCGTGCGATCGTCGAGATGGAACGGCACGCCGACGACGCGCGCCACGACGTTGCGCAACTTGAGCGGACCGACCGCGAGCAGCGGCACGATCGTCGAGGATTCGTTGAACGTGCCGACCGTCGCACCGATGTGGGCGCCGTAGGTGTCGAGTCGCTGCTCGTCGACCACCGAGGGGTCGAGCACGATGCCCGCGGCGCCGCTGTCGAGCAGAAAATCGTACGAGTGCAGGCCGATGCGCACGCGCACGACCGCGAGCCCGCTCACGAAGCGCACCGGCAGGTGCACGACCGGGAGATATGGCGGAAACTCGACCAGTGCGCGGCGCGTCGGCGCGATGTCGACGTCCTTCGGATCGGGCGAGAGATCGAGCGTGCGCGAGAGCAACTGCTGATCGCGTTCGTTCCCGAAGGAGTCGATCGTGCGCACGCGCGAGGGTTGCGGGATGCCGTCGAAGATGCGGAAGTCGTCGTAGATCGTCGTGACCCGGCGATCTTTCGCGATCTCCTCGAGCCGCACGACGTTGCCGCTCTTCTTGTCGATGAAGCGCCACTCGTGACGGCCGCCCGGCGGATCGATCTCGATCACGTAAGCGTTGAGCGCGACCGATTCGCCGATGAGCCGCACGTCGCGCGGCGTCGAGTCGGTTTCCCAAGCGTGTTCGCTCACCGCGTCGCGCAATTCGTGGAAGCCGGCATCGCTGAACGTGATGCCGTTGCGCGTCTGTTGCCAGTGCACGCCGCCGCGCACGCCGCTCTCCGAGATGAACGGTCCGACGCTGGTCACGTCGCGCTCGTCGCGCCCGAGGACGTACGCGCGATAGGTTCCGGTGAGTTTGTCTTGCGTGAGACGCCATTCTTCGATCGTCGTCGCCGGTGCGCGCGAACCGTCGCGCACGTGCGTGCGGGCCCAGAGCGCGCGAACTTTGGCGAGCGTCGTACTCGTCGGGATCAGGCCCGGCGGAGGATCGTCGAGCGCCGCGGCCGCTGCCGGCAGCGCCGCCGCCGCGATCAGCGCCGCGGCGAGGACGGAGAAGGCCGAGCGGAGCGTCAGAGCGACCCTGCGGGCCCCATCGATTCGAGCCGCCGTTTCAGATGGACGAGGAAACCGTCGGCGATCGCACCGTCGATCACGCGGTGATCGAGCGAGAGGCACACGTTCATCATCGAGCGGATCACGATGGCGTCCTCGTCGCGCACGACGGGCCGCTTCACGACCGCTTCCATCGTCACGATGCCGGCCTGTCCCGAGACGAGGATCGGCGCGGAGAGCACCGAGCCGTTCGCGCCGTTGTTGTTCACGGTGAACGTACCGCCGGAGAGGTCGTCGACGTTGAGCTTGCCGTTGCGCGCGCGTTCGACGATCGCACCCGTCGCGAGCGCGAGACCGCGGATCGAGAGCCGGTCGGCGTTGCGGATGACCGGCACCACGAGGTTGCCGTCGGTCGCGGTCGCGATGCCGAGGTTGACGTGCGGGTGCACCGCGATTCCATTCTCGTGGAACGACGCGTTCATCAGCGGGAAGGCCCGCAGCGATTCGGCGACGGCGTGCATGAAGAACGGCAGCAGCGTCAGTTTCGTGCCGGTCTCGCGTTCGAACGCGTCCTTGGCGGCAGTGCGCCACTTCCAGAGGTTGGTGACGTCGACTTCGACCATCGTCCACGCGTGCGGCGCGGTGTGCTTCGACTCGACCATCCGTTGCGCGATGAGCCGGCGTGCCGGCGTGAGCGGGATCAGCTCCGGCGTCGCGACGGCCGGCGCCGGAGCCGGCGGAGCGACCGCCGCTGCGGTCGCCGGGTGCGGGGCGCGCACGGGCGCGTTTCCCGCTGCGGCGGCGATCACGTCGCCGGCCGTGATCCGGCCGTTCGCACCCGTGCCGTGCAGACCGCTCAGATCGATCGCGTG
>Ga0116228_10003935_pt1 | contig 13124 bp, 10 predicted proteins | sample S1TSphfallax_2_FD_89694 | JGI IMG/M metagenome (GOLD analysis project Ga0116228, IMG submission 89694) | Host-associated microbial communities from peat moss isolated from Minnesota, USA - S1T2_Fc - Sphagnum fallax MG | ecosystem: Host-associated > Plants > Peat moss > Unclassified | place... | reverse complement strand
GCATGTTTAGCCATCTCATTGCATGCATATTCTATTCGTACAACTGGTTATCACCGTTTTTGGCCTGAACTAATACCCATTCCTAAGAGCATAGATGTTTTGCGATTAGAATTTTGAGTAAGGTTACAAAGTCTAACTCAAGAAATAGAGATTAATACTTTGAAAAAGTTGTAGAATATTTCATACTAAAAGTTTAGTTAGAGGATTCATTTTCAGGTAAGTTATATAAGATTATCCCATGTTTCACATATCTTAAATATAAATAATTGTAGTACCTTTTAAGGTTTAGCAATAATTAAATTAATTTTGAAAATGTGAAATCTTCTAGAAATTATTTGTTTGTAATGTTGAAATTTAAGGAAATTACAAGGATAAAATACAAAATTTGGGGAAACCCAAGATCCAATCACATAAGAGTGGTCAATGAATACATGAATTGTTCAGTTACACATCCCACATGGTTTTGGTCAAGCAAATATTAAGGTATTTGTAAAAAAAATTGAATATGACTTTTGTTTTCCCAAAAAGAAATGTGTAATGAAGTAACCAATTCCACAAATACTAGGTACAAGATGTCGAAAATATGTCTTTCAACTTTTACATGTCTTTCAATTTGGAGAAAAAATTATTAAGTAGACCTTGAGATAAAAACATATTTAGATGACTCAAAAGTGGCATTTTAGATTATCCACATTTTAGAGTAGATAAAATGTCACAATGTGACATTTAATAAACTATGCTGTCCAATGTGCATTTCTTTATGCCTTTTGGTAAAAAATATTGATAAACTATTTTATAAATATCATTAAACATGCATTTGGTCAAAATATTCATGTGAAAGTTTAAAGTTTTGAATGTGAAACGGACTTTCAATGATTAAAATAGGACAGTTTTCGATAAATTAATTTTTTTAATTAAAAAAACTGTATTGGGAGAGTTTCAATGTATTTTGCGTAGCTCATTTGATGTGGGACTAGTTTTCCAAATACAATGGACATTTTTATGTCATAACTTTTGAGTCTATATGTCATTATTCTTTGAATTTATCTAGATGGTAGAGTCTATGGCTTCAATTGATTCATTTTTGTACATAAATGTTATTATTAAGTTATTTAAAAAAATAACTTTAATATGTTTTCAAAAAATAACTTTCATTTTCTAATTATAGCTACCTCACTCCTTTCCTCTACCCACATACAGGGACATGTTACAGTGCCTTTTCATGTTCATATTATCTAAGAAGATCAAATTTGAAATTTACATAAATAGTGGTGAAACTCTTTTTCATACTAAATGATCATACAATTTTAAGATAAATAACCCTTAGAGTACAATTTCAAAAATTTTAAAAAATCATTATAACATTTAAATTTTAGAAAATGATTATCAAATTAATAAACCTTCATCTCCTTTACTATTCTTATTTTTTTCTCACATTTTCTAAATGAAGCTTAAATTACAACTTAAAGATAATTTATTTAACTATTAAAATATATTCCATAAGTCTAAAGCTTTTTCCTCGACCGAGGGGTTTTCATTTTAAAAGTTCATTATAAGTCCACCTTTTTTTTGGGAACTCATCCATATTTTCTTATATGTACATGAATAATTAAATATTTAACAATGTTAATGTTGAGTTTGACTTTATGTTCAATTCAAATAAATTGTGACTATGATAATCTAAGTTATTCACTTTATTATGCTTTCACCTTACTTAGTAACAAAAGTAGAGTATTGTGCCCTAGTCGAAAGTTCTTTTAATGTTGTTCAAGATTTTGTTTTCCAAATCAATCCTTCATTCATTACATAACACAATTGTTGGTGTGTCTGCATGGAATAAAACAAATTCTGCTACCATCAAATTACCACCATCTACTTGCCATAATGTGTGATTTTTGCTATAGGAGCATTTCTAGCCACAAACGCAGAAAGACTCTTGTACCTAAAGTTAGCGGTGTTGATGGAGGGGCCTGTTGTCATTTGTAAAAGGGAATTCAAAGTGAAGACCACGCATCCCTTGTCATCATGGCCCGTTGTCATTGTGGGGTTGCATTTTCATGCAACATGTTGGCTTCTAAAATCTTGTCAATGTTCATGTGTTTTGGATTGATTTTTTGCATTTGTGGATTGTTTGCCGCTTGAAGCTTGTTGAGCATCTTGTGGCTTGTTCCTTTGATTTTATTTGTGTATGAAATTTATTTTGCGACTGAAGTTCGTTGATGGAAAATCTTTGCATGACTTGATTTTAATATATTTTGTTATTGATAATTTGTTTTTATGACCTTTGTCTTCTTTGATCATTTTGTGGTTTTAACAAAATGGCGCGATGATGACAAGAATTGCTTGATAGGCTTGCCCAAGCACTAGAAGATGAAACTATAACTCATCTTGTGTTTGGTCCTTTGATGTTGGAGGTATCAAATTTGCAACAACATGCAAGAAGGCAACATGGTGGATCCCTCCCAGGTCATAGCCCGAATGTAGTTCAAGAGTGCAAAGTCGGCCATAGTCAAATTGTGCGAAATTATTTTGTAGAACATCCGATCTACAACAATCGACTTTTTCATCATCGATATCAAACATGTCACACATTGTTCCTCCACATCATGGATAACATTTGTGCACATGCCAAGTATTTTGTACAAAAGATAAATGCATGTGGTGTTGTCGGATTGAGCTCCATCCAAAAATGCAGATGTGCAATGTGCATGCTTGCATATGGCCAAGTTGTTGACGCCTACAATGAGTATTGTAGAATTGGAGAAAGCTCAACATTTGAATGTTTGTGGTGTTTTGTGAGAAAAATTAAGGAAGTCTTTGAACTATACTTTCTTAGGACTGTGCCTTCTGGATTTCTTAAGGTACAATTCTTTTTTTCATCTTCTTCTTTACTTCCTCTTTTTAAAATTATTTACATAATTTTTTTTCTTTCTTTGAATTTAGTTAAATTCATTTCTGGTTGTTAATAAAATATAAATGCAAAAAATTGAAGTTCCAATTTTTTTCTAAATTCAGATTTCAACTTAACACACACTTTGAAACAAACCAACAAGGAGTAAACAATTAAAAAAATAAAAAAAAGAAAAGAAAAATGGATATTTCCAAAATCAATAGAAGAAAACTCAACAGTTTTAATTTAATTTTATAAATTTACACATTTGGAATAATAGCCATATTTGGCTATGCATTAAAGGACCAATTGTGAGTTTTTCTACATATTCCTACAAGGAATCATCAAAATTTGGGCTATTGAAATGTGATTTGTCTCATTCTGTCTTTGTCATCATTAATTTATAAATGAATGATTTTGGATAATAGCCAAATTTGACTATGTATTGAAGGATCAATCAAGAGTGTTTTTTTTACAAATTCCTACAAGAAATGGCCGTTTTGGCTCCTCATTGTGTCTTCTCATTATTCAAACATACCTCCTCGATAGATCCGCTGACAGTACTATTCAGACTCCTCGATAGATCCGCTGACAGCACAATTCAGACTCCTCGTCAGTCAGATTCGCTTTTCATTTAGTGAAAAGACATGAGGTGAAAAAAATCGTAAAAGAAGTGAAAAGATGAAAATATGTTGAAAAAAACATCTACCGGGAACTTTACGGTAGTACCTTTCGAATTTTCGAGCCACTTCCCTTGGCCTACCGGCTTCTAGTTGACTCTCAAATTATTAAGGTACTACCGGCGAAACGTTCTCCTATACCAAAAGATCATACCAGACCAGCATTGAACAAATGTTCGCAAACTTCAAGATTTTGCACAGAGTTGAGGAAAAACATTTGATTACTGCCGAAGTGTTCTCCTTCGTTGTCGGCTTCTTTGCCACCAACCTGGAATTTTCCTTTGTATTTTCAGCTCCATTACCTTCCTGAAGACACCTGTTTTTAGCAAGTGGGATCTTCTGCGGTGGAAGGATGACAATGATCTTCTCCGGTGGAAGGTTGCCATTGTCATTTTCTGGCACTTTTGGAAGGTGAATGTCCCATGACACCTTCCACCTCAGAAAAATTTCACAAGCATGACAAGAAGCATGATAACAGCATTTGCGCAACTAGATCGTATGCAAGAAGACTCTGAGCATCCCCTCCGCCTGGGAAAGATGACAAGCATATTGACACCATCAATATCTACACAAAGCCTAGCGAGAAACGTCCTATCATGCATCATCGATAATCCAAGGAAACCCTGTCATGAATTTCTTCCGCATTAGAAATCTCCCCACCTAAACTGCGAAATCACTTTGTGACCCCCATTAAAACGAATGAATTAGACTTGTTTATATTTATACAATCTTCAAGTATAGTCTTCAAAGTGCCAATTTCTGGAGTAGAATTTCATGGAAATTGAATCAAACATTAATGTATTGACATTGTCAAAACAATTATTATAGCTTCTTTGGATAGAAATGACCTGAATTGGTAGTATCTTTTCAACTCAAAGTGCTTCGAGAATCATTTATGAGGGTATTACAAAAGTATTTAGGAGTTGGCAGCTTGTTTTGGGAATATTAACCAAAACTTCCCATGGCCAATGCAAAGAGATTTGTATAGAGATTTGCAAAGAGTTTCAAAGTCCATCTAGAGAAATAAGGGGTGTCTCTATTGTTGTGTATGTACCTTCATTTAAGAATAAGGTACAGTGGACTATAATATAGGCTTAAGTAATGGTAACCTCTTGTTGCAATCCATCCTATCAAACCTAATATGAGTCCAATTAGCAAACTTTCTTGAGGAGCTTGGTCACGCCAACACTATATCATCAACAACTTGCCTCATCTAAACTAGCAAAACCTGAATTTTTAACAATCTTAATCTCGCAAAGTTTTTAAAATGTATTTTCCAAACATTTTTACTTCAATAACAAGGATGAGCATTTCACATATTTTATCTTGCTTGAACTTTACATGTTAGAGTATTCTTTTCATATTTGATGTTAGTATTAACTTCTAATTAAAACATTAATGGTGAAAATGACTAACTCTTTAATAAACAAAAATTAGTTACAAAAAAAATGAATTCAGTAATAACTAATTGAATTCATCAATAGTTAATCAAATTCATTAATAATTATATTAACAATAACTTTTTTATTAATAGTCAATTATGAACATAGGCTAAACATTTATGAACTTTCACCAAATTATTTAACATAAGCTAACAACTTAGCCCATTAAACAACCTAGTTCATAAACGTAAGGTGCAACTATGAAAATTTGAACTTTTCACATCATTTCATCTCGATGTTTAAAAAACAAGTTTTTAACCATTGAACCATTATTTAAACAAATTATATTTTTTTGTTATCATGTATTATTATGCACATTTTAAAAAATTTAAACTATTTTATACAACACCATCGTAAGTTATTGTTGATTATTCCATAGTATGTTGTTATTATTTATGATGCATTATTTTATCATAGGTTATTGTTGACTATTCTATCATATGTGATTTTTGTTTATTATACATTATTTTACCATAGACTATTGTTGGTTATGGTTATAACATGTGTGTTAATCAATTTTGAATTAAACACAAGATGATGAATGCAAGGAGGGCCACTTGGTGACCACCAAACTGAAAAAAATTGAATAAAACTTGTAAAAAATTCTTAGCATTTTTTAATTCTTTTTAATCTTATGTATTACATTTGGGTAAGTTTAAGGACTTGAAGTGTATATGTTTATGCCAACCATAATATAATCACATATATAACAAAAAAAATCATCAATATACAATTTTGGTTCAACATAAATATTTAAAATTTGTAAAAAAACATCAAATACAAAATTAATCAACAAAAATTTGCAACCTTAAAATTTGGACATTTGAAAACAATTTTCATATGTTTGATGGGATTACCTAGTCGCCACTTAGTAGAACTTGTAAAAGCTTCAATTTATCAAAACATCAAGAAATAACACAATGTGGACTTAATAAAAAGAGAGGATTAAAAGGGTTGGTGGGCACCAAATCATCATTATATATGAAATAAAATAAAATAATGAAAAATTGTAAGTTGGATTACTATCACACAACATAAATCTATATTAATATGAAATGTTAACATACAAAAATTAATTATAAACAAATTCCAATAACAAAAATACTCTTCTTTCAAACCAACCAATAACCAAATTGCATTTAAAATTTGAATGAAAAAAAATCAAAATAATAATTACATTCCTACAATTTCAAAAGTTACATCAAAGTTTTGTTTGGTTTTGGTTGCATTATTAACATTAATCATTATAGGGCAAACCCATTCTTGGGTGATACCCCTAAGAACCACTTCAAAGAATGGCTAAGGAACCAAAAATGACCAAACCATTTCCTTGGGCCTTTTCTTTTAAAAAATTTCACAATTAAAAATTTATTATTTTTTCATGTTTATCCATCACATGCATTAATATATGGCTTGATGTTTATTTGGGAATAAATTTTTGGGAATTGTTTAAAAATTTGTACTTTGAATTAAAATTACCCCTTAAAAAATTCATAGGCTCAAATTTGGAAATTCATACCTAAAATATATTTAATCAATTAATTTTGCAATAAAAACTTAAAAATACAATGACTTCCAAATTATTTTAGGATAAACATTCATAAGGAAAATCTCAAATCATGTTTCAAATTTGTCATCTAACCAAAGAGTTCAAGGAAAAAACCAACATTACATTCCCAATATTTTTTCTAAATGCAATGATTAGGAACATCAAAATACAAAATAATCTTCATATTATCGAAATTTCAAAATCTATAAAACCTAATAAATGTATTCATAAAAACATTTGGGTATTTGGTTGTTGGAGAAGCGGATCCTCATCATTTGACTAACAACTTACATGGTGTATTAGGACTACGAAGTCTCAAATCACTAGTGGTGACATTGTTCCACATTAATAGTGAATCTCAAGCAAAGGGATCAATGTGTGTACTAAGTTTAATACTGCAAAATAGTTGCCTAAGACAAGCGGATAAGAAATTGTTTGAATGGGTAAGTGTTGGGCAGCTTAACATTACATTTGCCCATCTATCTATGAAGCAAGGTAGTTTGTTTTGTTTTGATTTGTAACTATGAAATCCACCAAACTAGGGCATTGCAGATCTTGTACTTGGTGTCTTTGGATGAAGCAAAGGTAGTTTGTTTTGTTTTGTAACTATGAGATCCACTGAACTAGGGCATTACAAATTGTCTAATTGGTATATTTGGAAAGCTCTTGACGAGGAGGGGTGGATCAACTTGGTTTCACAACAGTTGGACTTGAGGTGTAAAAGTTCTTGACTATTGAATGTTTTTTTTGTTGAAAATTAAATTAAATCATAACTGAAAATTTCAGAGGATTTGGGGTGTCCCTTTGGTGTTGTTGGAAAAATCTGAAAGACCAAGATTTCATGGATTATATTTTGAAATATTTGGACTTAAGATGGTAGGAAATAATGAAATTTGAAGCAATTTTTGTCAGTAATAATTCAAATAAATCACAAAAACCCAAGTTTTGGAATGAAAAATCAGTTGAGAATGTGGTGGTCACATTTGAAGGTCTATAATTCAATTCGAGTATGAAGAATTGGGATGTGCTTTTGGTATTGTTGGAAAGATCCTGATGAACAAGATTTAGTGAAATTTATTTTGGAAGTTTTGGACTTAAGATGTGGGGAGATATCAAATTTTAAGTGTGTCACTACAAATTCAAATAATTTTTTTAAAAAAAAACCAAGTTTTGGAAAGAAAAATCAATTGAGAATGTGGTCACCAACTTAAATCATATTTAACTCTTCAAAAATTGGATATAAGGTCTAGGGTTTAAACCCTAAATCCTAAACCCAAGAAAACAATTTTCATATGTCGAATTTCCTTTATTTTGAAATAGGTTCACACTTGGGCCAATAACACAAGCCACACTAGTAGTTGTTAATGTATTTAGTATAATACAAGATTATTGTTACAAAATTTTCCTATTAGTTTGCCCTTTACCCTGTTTTTTTCCACCTTGTTGTCTTTTGCACCCATAAACCTTCCATGTTACAAGTAGTTTGTTTTTGGTGGTGAAATTTTGTAACTTGGCGAATTTTAGAGGATTTTTTCACCATTTTTGGAAATAAAATAATTAAATTAGCCATATTTTAAGCTAGGCACTTGTAACAACACTTTTGTAAAAATGCTACACATTGAGAACTTGAACAACTTCATGGGGGAAGATGTGGGAACAAGAATAAAATAAAATAAAATTCTATGCCGACAAAAGACCCCAAGGGAAAAATATGAGCCCTCATGACATGAGTGCATGTTTAACCATCTCATTGCATGCATATTCTATTCGTAAAACTGGTTATCACCGTTTTTTACCTGAACTAATACCCATTCCTAAAAGCACAGACGTTTTTAAAAATATCATTTTGATTAATGCTATTGGAATTTTGAGTAAGGTTACAAAGTCTAACTCAAGAAATAGAGATGAATTATTAAAGTTGTAGAATATTTCATACTAAAAGTTTAGTGAGAGGATTCATTTTTATGTAAGCTATATAAGATTATCCCATATTTCACATATCTAAAATATAAATAATTGTAATACCGTTTAAGGTTTAGCAATAATTAAATTAAATTTGAAAATGTGAAATCTTCTAGAAATTATCTATTTGTAATGTTGAAATTTGAAGAAATCACAAGGACAAAATACAAAATTTGGGGAAACGCAAGATCCAATCACATAAGAGTGGTCAATCAATACTTGTATCGTTCGGTTAAGCATCCCACATGGTTTTGGTCAAGCAAATATTAAGGTATTTGTAAAGAATAATTGAATATGAACTTTTTTTTCCCAAAAAGGAATGTGTAATGAAGTAACCAATTTCACAAATACTAGGTACAAGATGCTGAAAATATGTCTTTATGCTTTTACATATGTTCTTCAATTTGGAGAAAATTTTATTAAGTAGACCTTTAAATGACATCTAATTATGAGATAAAAAATATTTAAATGAATCAAAAGTGGCATTTTAGATTATCCACATTTTAAAGTAGATAAAATGTCACAATGTGACATTTAATAAACTATGTTATCCAATGTGCATTTCTTTATGCTTTTGGTCAAAAATATTGATAAACTATTTTACAAAGATCATTAGACATGTATTTGGTCAAAATATTCATGTGAAAGTTTGAAGTTTTGAATGTGAAATGGACTTTCAATGATTAAAATGGGACAATTTTATGTAAATTAATTTTTTAAACTAAAAAATTGTATTGGGAGAGTTTCAATGTATCTTACATAGCACATTTGATGTTGGATTAGTTTTTCAAATACAATTGACATTTCTATGTCATAACTTTTGAGTCTATATGTCATTATTCTTTGAATTCATTTAGATGGTAAAGTCTATGGCTTCAATTGATTCATTTTTGTACATAATGTTATTATTAAGTTATTCAAAAAATATTACTTTAATACATTTTCAAAAAATAACTTTCGTTTCTTAATTATAACTACCTCACTCCTTTCCTCTACCCACATTCGTGGACATGCAAAGGGACATGTTACAATGCCTTTTCATGTTCACATTATCTAAAAAGGTCAAATTTGAAATTGACATAAATAGTGGTGAAACTCTTTTTCATACAAAATGATCTACAATTTTAATATAAATAACCTTTAGAGTGCAATGTTCAATAATTTTAAAAAAATCATTGTAACATTTAAATTTTAAAAAATGATTATCAAATTGATAAACCTTCATTTCCTTTACTGTTATCCTTATTTCTTTCTTACATTTTCTAAATGAAACTTAAATTACAACTTAAAGATAATTTATTTAACTATTAAAACACATTCCATAAATCTAAAGCTTTTTCTTCGACCAAGGGGTTCTAATTGTAAAAGTTCATTTTAAGTCTAATTTTATTCATGAAATAAAACAAATTTTGCTACCATCGAATTACCACCATCGACTTGCCATAATGTGTGATTCTTGTTATAAGAACATTTGTAGTCGTAAATGCAAAAAAAGTCTTGTAACCTAAAGTTAGTGGTGTTGATGGAGGGGTTGGCTGTCATTTGTAAAGGGGAATTCAAAGTGAAGACCACTCATCCTTCATCATCATGGCTTGTGGTCACTGTGGGGCTGCAATTTCATGCAACATGTCGGCTTTTGAAATATTGTCGATGTTTGCGTGCTTTGGATTGATTTTTTGGACTTGTGGATTGTTTGTTGTTTGAAGCTTGTTGAACATCTTGTAGCTTGTTCCTTTGATTTTATTCGTGCGTTTATTTTACAACTGAAGCTCGTTGATGCAAATCTTCACATGATTTGATTTTAATATATTTTGTTATTGATCATTCATGTTTATGATCTTTGTCTTCTTTGATCATTTTGTGGTTGGAACAAAATGGCATGATGGCAACAAAATTGTTTGATGGAATTGCCCAAGCACTAGAAAATGAAGCTACAGTTGATCTTGTGTTTGGTGCTTTAATTTACAAGTACCAAATTTGCAACAATAGGTAAGAAGGCAACATGGGGGATTCCTCCTGGGTCATAGCCCGAATGTAATTCAAGAGTGCGAAGTTGGCCATAGCTAAATTGTGCAAAATTATTTTATAGAACTTCCGATTTATAATGATCAATTTTTTTGTCGTCGATATCAAATGCGTCACACATTGTTCCTTCGCATCATGGATAACATTTGTGCACACAATAGTTATTTCATATAAAAGAGAAATGCATGTGGTGTTGTCACATTAAGCTCCATCCAAAAATGCACATGTGCAATGCACATGCTTGCATATGGCCAAGCTATTAACACCTGTGATGAGTATTGCAAAATTGGAAAAAACACAACATTCAAGTGTTTGTAACGTTTTGTGAGAGCAATTAGGGAAGTTTTCAAACTATAATTTCTTAGGAAACACACACAAGTAGATTTGGAAAAACAATTGAAAGTGAATGTGGAAAGAGGTTGGCTAGGCATGTTTGTTTCATTAGATTGTATGCATTATTGTTTGGAAAAGTTGTCCAATTGTTCGATAAGGTTCATTCACAAACAAAGATGGGAACAAATCAATCATCTTAGAGGCCATAGCCAATTAGAGGTTGTGGATTTGGTATACTTTGGATTGGTTAGAAGCAACAATGATTTGAACGTTTTAGATAAAAGTCGAGAATTTTTGGGGGGTGCAGGTGTGGACCTCAATTTTGAAATGAATGGAAATATACATTTTCACCACTACTTATTAACCAATGGAATCTACCCTTAGTGGTTTTGTTTTGTATATATGATCCATGAGTCACAAGGAGAAAAACGTAAACACTTTGCTTAGCTGTAAGAGGCAACTTGCAACAATGTCCAAGGTTGCCTTGGTGTCTTATAAACAAAGTGGCAAATCATGGTGAACCCTTGTTGATTGTGGGATTGCAATGTGGTTACAGATGTGTTGATTACATGCGTCATATTGCACAACATGGTAATTGAGGATGAAAAAAACTTGGTCTTGAAACCGACAATCAAATTATTTAATAACATTCAAATGAAGAGAGGATTAACCACTACTACAAAATGTGAGTGCAGTTCACTAGACAATTCACTGCTTCTTCATTAGTCCTTGTTCACGACAACTAGTGAATTCATTCAAAATCCAGTGAAATCACTTGGCGTACAGGGACGCCTTTTGTTGTAATGGACCTTTGCAGAATATGTTGAATGCTTAAATGAGATTGAAAATTGGTAAGCACACTACAACTTGAAGAATGATTTAATTGATCACCTCTAAACATTGAAAGGATTGAACCACCATCTTTGATATTTTTATTAATTCACACAAAGTTTGCATATACATTCAACATTATGTTTTTTTTCCCAAATTTTTGTTATACAATCTCGCCTACCAAATCAATGCAATTTTGATCGTCACATTTTTGCATTGGCTTTGTGACTAATGGTTTATTTATAACAAGTGTGGGACCTTTTATTGCTTCGTTTGGGAAATCTATGTGTTGTGGTGCTTGAGTTTGATGTCGCAACCCTAACTTTGGGCTCGCGACCAAAGCAAAGGGGTTACAAGGGTGCGGGCCAAAAGAAAGCCTGGGAATCACATCACATACTCCCGAGAGTGTAGGAAAGTGTGAAGGAGTGAACCCTCACACTCCTAAAGCAACTCCCACTTTGGGAGATGGAGTCCCGATGGAGTCTCGAAACTTCAGAGAGCGATTTCAAAAGTCAAAACTCAATGGCTTGTGGCGTTCATTATATCATTGGGAAACTCTTGGAACGTAGATGTTTAAAATGGGCTCACATTGCTCATTTGGACATTTGAAACATAAGTTATTTTGTACAAGTTTGAAGATTTGTGAAAGGTATCTTCAAAACCTGTCATTGATTCACAAAGCACAAGCATAATAGTGTAATTTCCAATGAACTTGGCAACATCATGATTGATGATGCCCCATTTTGTTTCTAGTGACCTCACAAATTTTGGAGCACAACTAATGGGATGCAATTCGTTGAAATGATTTTGCAGCCTATCCCAAAACATTACAGACTTTTGCCCATTATTGATCACTAGGTCTTGTGAGACATGAAAAAACAAGCAACAAAGTTGCATTTCATCAACAACAATTTTTTTTCCTTTTTTTTGTTTTTGATTGCAACTATAGAACATTGCTAGCAACTCCATATGCTTCAACAAGGTTCATCAACATCATTTTGCGCATGGTGACATCAATAAGCCAGAGTAGCACAACCTTTTGATCGATTACAGATATGGAAGTGAAATGAGTGATTTTTGTTGGGTTTTTACTTTGTAGGTGCAACCATTGTCAAGGCATTTAATGTACCTTAGTGGAGATGTTGTAAGATGTATCATATATGACTAGTGGGTGCCCATGGCCGAAGGCCACTGTGAAGCCCCCTATGTGAAATCCAGGTCCCAAATTTGAGATCCCACATCTTGAAAATCACGTCCTAAAAGTTTTCAGGTTTCGGTCTTGGAAACCGCGAGTGTGAATATCCAGGCCCCAAAGTTGAGATCCCAAGTCCTGAAAACCATGTCCTGAAAATCATATCCTAAAATTTCCCAGGCCCCAAAGTTGAGATCTCAAGTCCTGAAAACCATGTCCT
>Ga0116228_10003934_pt1 | contig 13124 bp, 9 predicted proteins | sample S1TSphfallax_2_FD_89694 | JGI IMG/M metagenome (GOLD analysis project Ga0116228, IMG submission 89694) | Host-associated microbial communities from peat moss isolated from Minnesota, USA - S1T2_Fc - Sphagnum fallax MG | ecosystem: Host-associated > Plants > Peat moss > Unclassified | place: USA... | reverse complement strand
GCTTATGTACTTTTCTCTCGCCATTTGAATCATGTCCCATGCCTCCTCTTCACAATGTGACTCCAACCTCAATCATTCAAGCAACGTGCTTCGAATCTACAACCCAATTTAATTTATATACCACACATTGAAACAAGGGATGTATTCAAATACATTGAAAACATTTGAAGAACATCCACTTGAACAATACAAATTACAAGAGAAAACAAGAATTTTGATACAAATTGGAAAGAAGAAGTATTGTACTTGTAGGATCAAGGTTCTCAATCAACATAGTTGCGTGATTCATTTTTTGATTGCCATGATTCATAATGTGGATGACTCGTTACCAACATTCACAACAACCATTCACAATGGCATCCAACAACCACTCTCTTCACAACAATAATCCCAACTCAAGAATCCGATAACACCATAGACTACAAAAGAAGACAATTCATGCACATCATAATGTATGAAACTATGGATTGATTCATCATTTCAAGTCAAAAGAAAAGGGGTTGAGGGTGGGGGTGGAAGAAGAGGAATATCATGGGGGTTGGAGGAGGGTGATGTATTATAATATTAAATGACATTGCATAAAACTTGAATTGAATTCTTAAATTTACTTTAAATACATTGAAAATTCAAATTTCATTGATTTCAAATTTAATTTTTTTTAAATGAAATACAAATTGGTGCAAATGGTATTGAAAATATGTTCATGATTGTTTTGATAAAACAAAAACTTTGAATGTCTTTCCAATCTCTTAACTGAAATTGGCTAAAACATACTCCAATTTAAAATTATCATCCAAAAAGATGACAAATGGAACCAACTTTAACAAATAATTATCACTAAAATTAATTATCTCTAAGTCTAAATAAAATATTATAAACTTATCTTTTTGTCTTTGTTAACTTACTATAAGTCTTAACATACTTTATTAACCTTATTTCCCTTTCGATAAGTGAACATTTTTTTTCTTTGAAAATCAATGAGTGCTAGTTTAAACTTAAATTTATCTCATTTAATTAATGAATGCATCATATGGTTAGAAGCAATTTATTCACTATTAATTATAAACTTAGATACAACGATACGCTAATTTAAAAAATCTTCCAACATTGATCTCTCTCTCATTCACTCTTATCAAGTTTGGTGTAACAAAATGCATAAGACATTGTTACAAAATTCCCCATGAAAATATTTAAGAAAATAAACTCCATACAATCCTAAGAGAATGGGGGGGGGGGAAACAAGAATTTTACATTCCACAGAAGAAGAAAAAAACCATTTTGCGAAAAATAATTTATTTATATACACCTTTTGACAATTTTGATTGTATTCCCCTCCTTTTTTTTCACATTTTAATGAACACCTACAAAATCAAATTTCCATAACATATATTCAGTTCATGGAAATTTGATTTTGTAGGTTTTTTTTTTCTTTTAAAGATTGGCGAATTTTTTTTCAAAGAAAGAAAGAAGGAAAAAAAACACTAAAATTTTGTGATTTTTAAGGATTTTTTTACCCAAAAAAAAAACCCTTCGCACTTGAACATGTATGTATGTATTATATATGTACTTGTATGTATGAATGTATGTATGTATGTATTTTAGTTTATTTTATTTGGATGAAAAAAAGGTGCACGACAAAGTGGTGAAATTGTGGCAGGCGGTGATAGGCCGCGGCCTCTACGCCTCTTCTGCGCCACCCTTTCCCGGCCGCGGCCGGATGCTTCTTCTTCCTCCCGCACCCTTCCACGGGCCACGCTATGCGCAGCTGCCGGTTCACCGTCGCTAGCGCGCACGCACGCACAATTGCAATCCGCACGCGGGACAGCAACAATCCTCCTCATCCTGGGAGAATGTGAAAGAAGAAGCTAATGGCGAGAGAGAGCTTTAAGAGAGTGTGGGAGATTTGGGTTTGCAGTAATGCAGCACTATTCGCAGACTCGCAGTATTAGTAGTAGGGTCGCTGTTTTGACCTTGTTGTGTTGCGTCCGGGAGCTTGGCTTGCGTTTTTGAGCCCGAGCCCGGTTTTTTTTTGTTTTGTTTTGGTGGTGAGTGGGTGGGTATGGGGATGATGAGTATGTATATGGCAGTGGCAGCTGCTCCTCAGAATTGTGGTGTGCTTCACGGAGGAGGAGCAATCGCAGGGGGCGGTGGAGGTGGTGGTGTTGTGATGGGATGTATGAAACAACAGGGGAGACTGTTGCCTTCTTGTATGTTGAACTATAGATTTGAAGGTCTGAGGATTCTGGATTTATCGTCGCGGGAGAAGAGTGCGAGAATCGGAATCCAGGATTCTGGGAGCGAGAGAAGAAGAAGGAGAAGAAGAAGAATAGTAAGTAGAACAATGAGAGGGGAATTGGGTGTTGTGACGTGTGAAAAGAAGGTTAAGGTGCGTTTGCTTCTGGATCACCAGGTGCAATTTGGTGAGTCTCTGGCACTCCTGGGATCGGCGGAATGTGCGGGCTCGTGGCAGAATAAGGTGGCCATGTCTTGGACGGAAGCAGGTTGGGTGGCGGAGTTGGAAGGGAAACCCGGGGAGAAGCTCGAATACAAGCATGTTCTCATCACCCAAAATGGAGAAACGGTTTGGGAAGCTGGTCCCAACCGGGTTTTGCCATTGCCGGCTGAAGGCTGCTTCCAGCTTGTAACACACTGGGATTGCACCCAAGAGGAGTCTGAACTGCGGAAGGAGAAGGAGCAGCAGGATGAGGAGCCAGAGAGTGAGAGACATGTCAACAATGTGGACGAAAAACCAGGAAACTCTCTGAATGTGGTCGAAGAGACAGCAAGCTCCTTTGTAGAAGGATGGCAGGGAAGAGAGGTTTCTTTCATGAGATCTAATGATCATGCTCATGAAAAGGCAGGCAAATGGGACACTTGGGGACTGGAGGGTGCAGCTTTGCACCTAGTCCAAGAGGATCAAAAGGCAAGCAATTGGTGGCGCAAATTGGAGGTGGTCAGAGGACTGGTGATGGGTGAACTCGGCAAGAAACAGACTCTGAACACACTTGTCAATGTTGCAATCTATCTGAAGTGGATCAACACAGGACAGATACGATGCTACGAGGATGGCCAACATTACAGACCCAGCAAGCATGCTGAGATATCTCGCAGGATTTTTCAGGAGCTCGAAAGAATGAGCTCAGACCAAAGCTTGAACCCAAAGGAGCTTCTGGTGATCAGGAAGATCCATCCCTGCTTGCCAGCATTCAAGGCTGAATTCACAGCTTCTGTACCACTGACACGAATTCGTGATATTGCTCACAGGAATGACATACCTCATGATTTGAAGCAGGAGATCAAGCACACAATACAGAACAAACTGCATCGGAATGCAGGGCCAGAGGATTTGGTTGCCACTGAGTTGATGCTGGCTCGTGTGACAAGGAATCCAGGAGAATACAGTCAAGCTTTTGTTGATGAATTCAGAGTTTTTTATGGCGAGCTCAAGGATTTCTTCAATGCAGGCAGCTTGACTGAGCAGTTGGAAGGTCTCCGTGTGTCATTTGATCAAGTGCAGCTCTCTGTCTTGGACAATTTTCTTGGGATTAAACGTAACCTTGATGATTCAGGTACTGCAACAACAAATGGGAATGCTGCAAAGAGCACAGACTCACTTATCAGCCTGTTGCATGCTTTGACTAGTCTTCGATCCACTCTTCTCAAGGGGCTTGAGAGTGGTCTTCGAAATGATGCCTCTGATGAAGCCATTGCCATGCGCCAGAAGTGGCGGTTGTCAGAGATAGGGTTGGAGGATTACTCCTTTGTGTTGCTTAGCAGATTGATCAATGCACTGGAAAGTGCAGGTGGAGCTCGCTGGCTTGCAGATGAGGCAAGAAAGGAAAATGTTTCTTCATGGGCTCATGCATTGGGAGCTATTGTGTTGGGATTACGGCAGATAGGTCTTTCTAAATGGCAGCAGGCAGAATGCATTGCGATTGAGAATGAGCTTCAGTGCTGGCAGGCTGTGGGGGTGACTGCCGACAAGGACACAAAAACCTGGGCGCTGAGACTGAAAGCAACACTGGATCGCGCTCGTCGTCTTGCTGAGACTTACACTGACACTTTGCTGCAGCTTTTCCCAGCAGAGGCCCTGAAGCTTGGGAATGCACTTGGGATTGCTGAGAATACAGTGCACACCTTCACAGAGGCTGAAATTCGAGCTAGTGTTGTATTCCAAGTGGCGAAATTGTGCTCAATGCTGCTCAAAGCAGTGCGAACAATTGTTGGCGGGGAGGGTTTTGATACACTCATGCCTGGCAAGGTTGTTGGCAGGCTCATTGAGGTTGACAGGATCACTCCAAGTTCGTTGTCATCCTCTGTGAAAGATCCAGTCATTTTGCTGGTGAAAGCAGCAGATGGTGATGAAGAGGTCAAAGCAGCCGGTGCTAATGTTGTAGGAGTAATACTGCAACATGAACTTCCACATTTGTCACATCTAGGTGTCCGTGCTCGCCAAGAGAAAGTCGTCTTTGTGACATGTGATGATGAAGACAAGGTGGCAAATCTTCGTGGTCTGATCAACCAAACTGTCAAACTTGAAGCTTCGTCTGAGTCTGTGCAGCTGATTGCCTACCAAGGGCCACTGCTGGTACAGCAAAAGCAAGAAAACAATGTAGTGGATGTGGTGAACAACAAGAGCTCACAAGTCAGCAAGGAGGATGCTGTTGGTGAGGAGGGGAAATTGGAGGGTGTGGCAGTAGCTACCTTGTCCAAAGCTGTTCACATTAAGGAGAGCTCAGTGGTGAGAAGTACACGTGGTGTGGTGTTGGAGCTTTCAGAGGCCACAACAGAGAATGCAGGCTCTAAAGCAGCTGCATGTGGAAGACTTGCAGTCCTCACCATACATGCTGCTAAGGTGCACAGTGACCAAGGAGTGCCAGCAGTCTTTCGTGTGCCTCCAGGGAAGGTGATACCGTTTGGTGCTATGGAAGAAGCTTTAGAAAGTAGCAATTCTCTAGAGACATTTCAAGCTCTTGTGGAGCAAGTTGAGATTGCTCACCTGGAAGGTGGAGAGCTTGACAAAGTTTGTAATGAATTGCGTGCTCTTGTTGCCACTCAGAGACCAGCAAGATCTGTAATGGATGCGCTTATGTCAGGCAACACCTTTTCCAAGGATGCTAGACTGATTGTACGCTCCAGTGCAAACGTTGAGGATTTGGCTGGGATGTCAGGTGCAGGTTTGTACGACTCCATCCCGAATGTGAAGCTTTCGGAACCTGGAAATTTTGGCAAGGCAGTTGCTGAAGTGTGGGCATCACTGTATACCAGGAGAGCTGTCATGAGTCGCCGGGTGGCTGGTGTCAAGCAGCAGGATGCTTCGATGGCTGTTTTAGTTCAAGAGCTTCTTTCACCTGACCTCAGTTTTGTATTGCACACAGTGAGCCCCATTGACCGCGATGAAGCAGTGGTACAAGCAGAGGTTGCTGTGGGTTTGGGTGAGACTTTGGCTTCAGGAACAAGAGGGACACCATGGCGCTTGGCTGTCAACAAGTTTGATGGAGAAGTCAAGACATTGGCGTTTGCAAACTTCAGTGACCAGCTTGTGGTTCTGAATGATGGCAAGGTTGCTGATGGAAGTATGGTGCACAAAGTGATTGATTACAGTACACAACCACTCTCTGTTGATCCCAATTTTCGAACACAAATAGGACAGCAGCTAGCCACTGTCGGCTATTTCCTGGAGCAACAGTTTGGTCTGCCACAGGATATTGAGGGATGCATTGTGGGAAGGGATATATACATTGTGCAAGCTCGTCCCCAGCCATGAAAAGGCACTCTTCACCCCCACTGTTTTGCACTGAACCACAAGAACAGGTATAGAGAAAGTGTGTGTAGACTGTTTTCACTCTTGCTCTAAATTTTTGGTGAGAGAAAGTTGGACCTGCTGCCCCCAAACATATGAAGAACAAATGCTGATTTTGACATGAGGTTTATTCTGCTGCACCGTAGATGATGATGTCTCTGGACAGAAACTAGGGTTTGGTTTTACTGCCAGTTCTGTAATCCCTCCAGCACTGTGCGGATGTGTGGATGGGGGGTGCAATGTGTGGATATGGAAATGCATTGCTCAGTGGGCATTGTGCACACTGCAACTTCTGCTTGGGGGAATCTTCAAACCTTGTTTTTGTACCTGGATCAAAAAGAACATAGCTTTGGCTTTAGCAACCAGAAGCTTACAAAGGTCCTTAGGTTTCGAGGTTGGATAAAAGAGCACAGATTCGCATGTTTTCCTCTTCTCCATAAGCAAGGTGATCGGTTTATTCATGTATCCTCAGAAGAGGAAGCTCTCAGTACTGTTCTGGTATGAGACCTACTTTCTGAGATGCAACACTTTGTCAATGTTGACAATGTTTTCCTTTCAGGAGAGCACATTTTCGACACATTTCCAAGCAAAGCTCCGCACCTGAACCCTAAACCCTAAACCCATCAGCGCACTGTGAAGGATGGATGGTAAGGATCACTTTGTTGCCCAATGGAGACTACCCTACCACGTGGTTAGATTTGACAACCAAGTGTCAAATTTTAACACCGCAAGTTAAGCTTTTCTAGCTTTTGGCACATGTTGGATCTTAATATTTTGACAACTTTGTGCAAGGAATAGTTCAAAAGGCAATTTGTATTTTGGATGATGATCATGACATCCCAAAAGAGGATGTCGAAAAGGAGCTTTTTAATGACAATGAGATTGGAGGATAAATTGTTGAGTGTGTTGGGGCTTGAAGTTTTGGTTTTACTCAAAATTGTAGTTTTTGGAACTTCATACTATGTATGTTTAATTTTTGGTTGAGTCATTTTTTGTGTAAAAGTCTCTTAAATTGCATGTGATTACAAGTTTTGTCTCTTCTAATTTCAAGACGTATGAATTCAGCAATTATTGTTTACATTTTGCAACTCTAGAATTTTGAACAAAGTATGTGGCTAACCCACTATCTACACATTCATTGTCATAATTTGGTTTATGAATAGTTAATTAAGGATTCATATCATGTTTTGTTAATACATTAGGGTGCAATCACATTATAAAGAGTGAGTGGTGCTTCATTAGATAAGTCATTGGAAAGCAATGCATAAATTAGTCATGTTGACATGGCAAAATAAAATTGGTTATTTATGGCGAATATTTTTTATTCCATGATTTATAATTTTATATTAATATAATAAAATAAGTATTGTTTGTATATTTATTTATGTTTGGAAAAAAAACTATATGAAAAGGTACACACATCATGTGCCTTTTGATAAAAATAAAAGTCAAATTCAAGCTTCCTCATTTTCCCTTTTTTCATGCAAAAGAAGATTTGTTTCTTTCTTTTACAAGAAACAAAACTCAAACATTTAATTCATTTTATAAATTCTTGTTGGAATTTAAATATTATTTAAATTGATATTCTTAACAAAATATCAACATGGTATTATCTAAATAATTTCACATGAAAACTATTTGATATAATTGAGAAAATAAAGTTATGTTGAACTAGAGTTAATTTGGATAAATATGATGAGATTAAAATAAAATATTTGCAAAAGATATTGATTATTAATAGTGTAAAACATATTATGATCATGAAACATTGATGAGCATAGATAAATGCAAGCAGCCAATGGTTATAAAACATTGTAAAGAATTATTATCAAAATATGATCAAACAACCAAAATTAAATGATGAAAAAAATAATATAGCTGATGAACATTATCAAGACAACTAAGTTGCATAAGGAGGTGGAAGAAAAACAAAGGGGAAAATGTAAGTTATAAAATGGGTGCAAAAATGTGTGAATTTGATAAAAGCAATTAACCATGCACAACAAAATACCATAACATTTTTGTATGCATTGCCATGATATTACCATAATTGTATGCAATTTATGACTAATTGTCATTGAAGTAAAACAATGAAATTCAAACTTTTATGAAATTGTTGGTGCAAGGTAGTTTGAATTTCATAAATAGATAATGAAATGTTCTATCACTTTGCAAATTGATATTACATACATCTTGGATCTAATGTTTTCATTCATTAACACATATATAATCTAAGAATGTACATGCTCAAATTTAATCCAAAAATATATGATATACTGCATACAAAAGATATGGAATCACCCATAATGACTAATAGTTTCATTTAAAATTGTGTTTATTCACAATGAATTTCCTATGGGGTCTATGCAATGTCATTGGAATACAACTATCCTTATAAGGAACATGTGTAAACACATTAAATGCAAATAACAATGAATAAAATGTTAACATGAAAAAATTATCATCACTTGCAGTTGCAATGTAAAAGTTCATCATGAACCTCACCACCGAGATTTTGACACTAAGTACTTGTAATTAATTGGTTCAAGCTTTTGGTTGCAATAAAGAATTGTAGCAATTGGCAAAAACATTGGTTTAACAAATTAGGGTTGATTGCTTTATATCCAAAAAAGGTCCTAGGATGAAATGTCAACTTACTAGATGTCTAAAATCTAAATGTTTCAATAAAGAATCAAATTTTGATTTAAGGCATCTAAATCCAAAGGGACTTCTTGGTTTAGTTTGGATGATGTTTGAATGTGGGAATCATGGGGATGATGATGAGTATGGGTTCCATAGGGTTGGCAACAAGGATAATTAGGACGGTGGCAAGATAATCAAAACAATGATGAAACAATGATGACTATGGGGACAACAAGGATAATGGTGGAAGATGATGTAACATGGACATGGGAAGGATGTGCCATAGCAAGGAACATGGGTAGAACTAAATATATATATTTTTAACAATTTAGTGACATGCAAGCATGAGGACAAAGGGGGCACAATAAGGGTGTGAAAAGGATGGCACGGGCGCCAAAGTGGATGATGTGACGAGGAAAAACTATTATTTGTGGTTTGGTGACAAACAAGCAATGGAGATGACATGGGTGTAAAAAAGGATAGATAGGCATTAAGGTGGAGCAAGGCATAGAAAATTTATTTTGTTTTTTTTTTTCATTAGTAGTTTGGCCATAATGGTGAAGGCAAGGCACCATCGAATGAAGTGTTGGGAAGGATGACAAGGGTGTTCACTCAATGTTTCCATCTTTCCATTGTTATTCCCATTGCCATGTTGATTTATGCCATGTTCCATAGTTAATTTGACATCACTTTTTATAAGGGAAGTGAAAGACCAACAAACATTAAACTTTTACTGGGAACTAGTTTGTGCCAAATTTGTGAACAACAAAAAACAAGAACTCCACAACCTAACAAGTATTTTCAACACCTTTCACCACCCCTTAGTTTAAAGATGGAAATATGGTGAACAAGTGAGCTCTTGTAGTTTTTCAAATTAATCCAAGAGATACGATGCATGTCATTACATCCCCCATTTTCCTTGGCATTTCAAGGCCCACCCCATTGTTATGGTGTTCACCCATTGTTTTAGAGGCAAACTCACCCCATCATTCCCACATGCATCTTAACATTCAAGTAAGATTGAACCTTCCCTTGGACATAAAAGTTAGGTTTACGTAAATAAATCAGGCGTCGTCATTTTACAAGCTTAGGGGTTTGGAATGTGGTGTCCTCTTCTTTTCACTTCCAACCTCTCCAAAGTTCTTTCTTCTAAGGTTTGGAAAGTTGTTTCTTTTCCAAGCTTTGGAGAGATGTCCTGGAAAACTCTTTTTGTCTTTCTTTGTGACCTCACTTTAGAATCATCTCTAGTTGGTGTTGTATTGTAGCCTTGTGTTGTCTCGTAGGAAGAGCAATAACAATAATGCGCGGAACAACAACAACAACATGTGTGATGTCACATGCAAGAAGCTTTTCCAAATGGAGCACCTAGGTCACATGATTTATCTACGTGGATTGGAGGTTCAAACCATTCACTTTGGTTACCAATCATTAGTTATTCAAATTTTTGGGGGAATCAAATCACCTCATGAGAAAGTTGGCTAGATGGGCCTTTATCTTACAAGAATATGATTTTGATATTATCCATAAGGTTAGTAGGGTTAATTGGGATGCCAAGGGTCTAAATTGGAACCTTGATTTCAAACCCAAGTGTTAATACGAAGGATACCACAAGGGCTCATTGGCATGAAAATACATATTTGGAAGTGATACTAAAATAACACACCTTGATTTACCTATATATTTAATTGGGGTGTTTTGGGGATGTATTTCGAAAAAACATGGGTAATAAAAATTCTTATGATCTGGGTAGTCAACTAGAAGGTGACGGAACCTTAAACATATATGAAAATGCAGTTATAATTGCATATTTACAAGTAGGTGAAGTATTAGGCATTAGGTTGACACTTAAGGAACATGACCAAGTTGTGCACAGGGCCAAGCAATTCAAGTGGGGAAGAAATTCCTTCCTACAAGTGTGGTCAAATGCATGAATGTGGGTTATGTTCCCCCAAAACAATGGGAAGGCCTTTATGATTGAACATTTATCCAATTGGTTGGAATTGGTGCCATTGCTAGATTGTAGTAATGAGGGAATAACATATGCATTTTTGGATAGGATGGTGTTTGGTAAGTTTGGCGTTTCAATCAAAGTACTCATTGATTAAAATAAAAAAATCCATGGGGAATTCCATGAGTTGTGTGAAAAAATACTAATAGATCATTACACTACTTCGTGAAACCATCACGAGGCAGATGAGTTAATTGAACAAATGGTGCAAACGATGAAGCAAGGTTTGTGAAAGTATGGGCTCCAAAAGGGCCATATTATAATTAGGATCTACAACTACCATGGTTATGTATGGTTGTAGGTTCAATTAACAAGTTTTTCTTCATTGTTTTCACCATATTTTTCATTATTTGGTCATGAGCATGATCTACCAATTTCAATCCAACGAAATGTGATGATGGCCATCAATTTGGATCTCCCAAATGTGTGGTTTCAAACATGTGAACAATGATCCACCTTGTTCCAACGTGTAATGTTAATGGCTATGGAGAATTTGGAAATTGTTCAACACTAAAATACATTTTAGTATGCCACTGTTTGGGGTGGTGGTTATGGCATTGAATTAATAGATTCAATCTAAGGGATTATGTTTATCTACAGAAAATAACACCAGTTACATTGGATGTGATTGTGAAACTTGTCATTTTGCATGTGTGAAAGGTGTTACCATTTGTTATGTTATTGTTGGAGGTCCATGATGCTCAAACGTGGAAGGATCGTGTGCATAACTCTATGTCATGTCATCTTCCTAATGTGGGTGGCCAAATGGACCCATCTTTGGTGGTTGTCCATGCACGATTTCATTATATGTTGGGTGGGCAATTTATAGGAATTGTTACTATGTTTATTTGTGACTAATGTTCTAGAAGTTAGCATATTAAATGTCTCACAACATCAGTGGAAGAAGCGTTAGTTAAAAAATGGTTTTGCCTTTGGTGCATGTGATAAACCTATATGCCCTATGCTTGTAGTTAGATAATAGGAAGTAACCAAAGTTATTTTTTAAGATGATTCACATTCAACTAAGGAATGGAGGGATTGTAACCATGTGATTAACGAGGAGGTTCATATTTGCACTTAATTTATTGGTCCTTTCACCTTAAAACTAGAGTGTTCATTCATCGTGGATTTTCATACAATATTTCTTACATTATTATATAGCGTAAGGGGACTTGAACTTTAGATAGGGGGGCCATTTGGACGTGTTGTACCATTTAGGGTATCTTTATGTTATGTGTTGTATGTGTGTTGATAGAAATAGATGAAGGCTTGACATTAGAATGCATGACAATTGTCAAAAGTTTTATGTTTGTTACATGTTTATATCCTAGTTATTGCAAGTAAATTGGGGTAAGTTAAGTTGGAACCTATTCTAATGTGAACACGGTTCGAGATATTTGTATGGGGTGATTTGAGATTCCAAAACGCAAGCTTATGTTTTTTGCAAGTTTTTATGAATTTTTATGCAAGTTGTGTGTGACATGGATTGTGTGATTTTCCTTGTGTGTTTTTTGTGCTTGGATTCCTATTTGTTGTAAGTGAGTCATATCTTTTGGTTTGGATGTGTTGTACCCTTTAAAATATTAGTGTGATATGTGTTGTATGTGTGTTGATAGTGATGGATGTAGGTGTTGACATAGAAATGCACAATAATACAATACAAAAGCAAAAATTTGAGCAAAAGATATGGGACAAATTGTGATGCTATTTTAGAAAATATTTTGGATGCACATTTTCAGGTGCATTTTGCTTCACCTCATTGTTTGAGTACAATTTCTATTTCTAACTTTGTTCATCATCATTTTTGGTCTAGGACTTTCCAAGGGCTTGGGTACTTATTATATACAATTCATACATATCAATTAATTTAATTGGTTGTCATGCATCCCAAAACTTTATTTATTTATTTATTTTCATTAGGCCACTTTGATTGGCCTATCACCAAAAATGTTATAAATTTAACCTCACTTACTCCCCCAACAAAAAATAAATAACATGTTTTTCCATTATTTTACATGGACGCATAAAATCATATAAATGTAATTATTTGACACTTACATTGTCTTACACTACACAAGATCTATTTACATGATTTTACACTTGTACACATCCCGTGTTCTACATTTACACTTACACTCCTTACACATGGAGTGTAAATAAAATTCATTATGGCATTTACAGTTATACGAAGTGTAAGTCCTAAACCATATACACACACACAACACTAGCAAAAACCATTGTTGTTTCATTGCCCTTGGTTTCACTACCCTTCATTTGAGCTCACATGTGGTGAATTTTTTTTTAATATAAAAAATTAAAAAGAAGAAAAAAAAATGCTCCTATAGGTGTTGTGAAAGGGTGCCCTAGACATTGGAAAAGGGACAAGAGCTGCCATGGGTACCTATTGTGACCAGAGAGAGCATTTACTAGTAGTGATCACTCTTAAACTATGTTCCCCCCCCCCCCCCCCCCCCCCCCCCCCCCGTCGTTCCCCCAATTCCACAACTTTTCAAAAATCTCTTTTTTCAAATCAATAAACAAAAAATAAATTATTTATTAATGTATTTTGTATATTTATTTTGGGAAAGAATGGATATATAAAAAGACGTTGTGATGGTAAGGAAGAAGTGGGGGGGGGGGGGGGGGGGGGGGGGGGGGGGGAACATAGTT
>Ga0116228_10003933_pt1 | contig 13124 bp, 12 predicted proteins | sample S1TSphfallax_2_FD_89694 | JGI IMG/M metagenome (GOLD analysis project Ga0116228, IMG submission 89694) | Host-associated microbial communities from peat moss isolated from Minnesota, USA - S1T2_Fc - Sphagnum fallax MG | ecosystem: Host-associated > Plants > Peat moss > Unclassified | place... | reverse complement strand
GGCGAAGGCCACGTCGTTGATCGTCACGGTGCCCGTCGCTTCGTCGACGCTCACGTCGATCGCGTAGGCCGCGAAGTTGTTGTGCTCGGGCGAGCCGTGCGCGTGCTCGCCGTCGTAGGTGCCGATATACGTGCGATCCTCGCCCTTCTCGCGCACGAGCGCGGCGACCGCCGCTTCCCACGGCAGGCTGGCATCGAGATCGTTGCGCAGTTGGCGCACCGCGTCGAGCGCGGCCTGCCCGACGATGTGCGTCGAGCGGCTCGCGCCGACGCCCGGATCGAACGGCACCGCATCGGTCGCGCCGCGTGCCGGCCGAACGAGCGCGTCGTCGATGCCGAGTTCGGCCGCGACCACGCGCTGGATCACGGTGAGGATGCCCATGCCCTGTTCGGTCACGCCGGTATGGATGTCGATCGACCCGTCCGCGTTCGGCCGCAGCGCGAGCGACGTTTTGCCCGCACCGATGTGTCGCACCGAGAGCGCGACGCCGACGCCGCGTCCGGGCGGCAGCGCCGTGCCGTACGCCGACTCGCGTTTGACCGTCTCGAGCACCTCGACCCCGCGCGCATCGGCGAACGAGTGATGCTCGATGTCGACGTCGCCATCGCGCGCCGCGTTGAGCATGCGCAATTCGAGCGGGTCGACGCCGATCTCGCGCGCGATGAGGTCCACCGCCGACTCGAGCGCGAAGACGATCTGCACGTCACCCGGCGCGCGCACGAAACCGCCCGGCACCGAATTCGTGTAGACGGCGAGCCGGTCGAAGCGCTGGTGCGGGATGCCATAGGGCGACTTCGTGTCGGGCCCCGGCACGATCGTCGGGATCACCTTACCGGCGGCGTAGGCGCCACCGTCGTAGAGCGCGCGCACGTCCAGAGCCGTGAACTTGCCGCTCGCCGAGACGCCGTACGTCACGGTGACTTTCGAGGCGTGCCGGACGTTCGTCGAGCGGATGTCGTCGACGTACGTGCGCACGAACTTCACCGGCCGGCCCGTGGCCTGCGCGAGATACAGACAAGGAAACTCCTCGACCGAGAGGCCCTTCGCGCCGAAATCACCGCCGATGTAACTCGGGTGAATGACGATCTTCTCTTTCGGCAGTCCGGTCGTCGTCGCGATCTGCTCGCGCAGGCCGAACGGACTCTTGTTGGTCGAGATCACGTGCACGACGCCGTCGCCGTCGAACCACACGAGCGTGGCGCGCGGCTCGATGTAGCCGCCGTGATAACGCGGCGTCGTGAACGTGTAGGTGAACGTGCGATCCGCTTCGGCGAGCGCCGCGTCGACGTCGCCGACGGCCGAGACCACACGCCCTTGAATGTTGGGATGCGCGTGCTGCGGCCGCTTCGGAAACATGAACGGATATTTCTCGGGATGCTCGTGCAGCACGAGCGCGTCGGGCTCGAGCGCCGCTTCCGCGTCGAAGAGGCCGGGGAGATCTTCGTATTCGATCTCGACCGTCGCCGCTGCGGCTTGCGCGATCTCGGCGGTGTCGGCGGCGATCGCGACGACGTATTCGCCGATGAATCGCACGCGATCGATCGAGAGCACCGGCCAGTCGCAGAGGCGGCGGCCGAAGAACCGTTCGCCGATGTCGGCGCCGGTCAGCACGGCGTGCACGCCCGGCATCTCGCGCGCCGCTCGCGCGTCGATCGCGACGATCTTTGCGTGCGCGACCGTGCTCGGCACGAAGGCCGCCCACAGCATGTCGGGCATCGCGAAGTCGGCCGTGTACTGCGCTTGGCCCGACACCTTGATGCGTCCGTCATACCGTTCCTCATCGCCGCGCAGGCGATCGGCGGGGCGGACGGTGGTCGCGCGATCGGTCGTGGTGCTCGTCATCGGTGGAGGCTTGTACGCGCGGCGGTCGCGCTACTGCATGCGCTCGCGTCTCTAGGAACCCGCAACACGACGACGGAACGGCGCCTCTTCTTCGCACGTCCAACGGAGTCGCGGTTTGAAACTCGCCGTCCCCGATCTGATCTCGAACTCGTATTTTCCGGCCGCGGCCGCCGTCGAACTCGGCTTGTTCGCGCGCGAGGGCCTCGACGTCGAGCTGGAACTCATCTACCCGCTCTCGACCTGCTGGGAGCGCTTGCGAGACGGTGCCATCGATTTCGTCGGCGCGTCCTCGCACTCGGTCGTGTCGGCGTTTCCCGCCTGGCAGGGTGCGAAACTGCTCGGCGGACTCGGCCAGGGCATGTATTGGTTTCTGATCATGCGCAGCGACATCGGCGCCGAGCGCGGCGACATCAGCTGCGTCAAGGGCCGCACGATCGGTGCCGCCGGGTGGGTCGACCTCGGCTTGAAACGCTTGCTGATCGAAGCGGGCATGGATCCCGCCGAGAACGGCGTCACGATCGCTCCCGTCCCCGGTGCGGGTGGCGCCGGCATCAACTTCGGGCTCACCGCCGCGAAGGCGCTCGCGGAACGCACGATCGACGGCTTCTGGGCGAACGGCATGGGCGCCGAGGTTGCGCTGCGCAGCGGAGCCGGTACGCTCGTGCTCGACGCGCGGCGCGGTGACGGTCCGCCGGCGTGTTTCAACTACACGATGGCCTCGCTGGTCACGACCGATGCGTTGATCGAACGCGATCCCGGGACCGCCGCCGCTGCGGTGCGCGCGCTCGTCGCCACGCACGCGGCGTTGCGCGAGAATCCCGATCTCGCGACGCAGGTCGGCCGCAAGCTCTTCCCGCCCGCCGAAGCCGAACTGATCCGCGGCCTCGTCGAACGCGATCTGCCGTATTACGATTCGCGCATCTCACCTGAGTTCGTGAGCGGCATGAAGCAGTTTGCGCGCGACGTCGGCATCCTCGAGGGCGATCCGCCGTATGAGGCGATCGTGGCGACGCAGTTCAGCGATCTCTGGAGGCCGTGACGTCGAGGGCGTCGTCCCAATCGGCGTCCATCAATTGCACGTGCGCGATCACCGGCGCGGCGTCGAGGTTCGCATCGAGGCTCACGTCGGCCGGAAAGATCGTGATGTCGGCGGCATTCGGATTGTCGCCGGCGACGAATTGGAATCGAACGGTGACGTGACGGCCGTCGAACGACGCGGCCGCCGCGCGATACGTTCCGTTACTCGGATCGCTGTCGGCGAGGTCGGCGCAAGCCGCGGTCGATGCGACGCGGCGCGCGACGCGTAAGGTCAGCCGCGCGTCGTCGGTACTCGCACCGAACGTGAGGTCGGCGATCGAGAGCGAGAGCGCGATCGCGCAGCCGTTGTCGGTGTAGTCGATGCGATGCGGGCTCGCATCGCGCGCGTCCCACACGTGCGCCGCGGGCGGATCGGGCGTCGCCTTCGGTGCGGCGAGCACGACGACGGGTGGCGCCGTTACGACCGGCTTGGCGGCGGGTCGCGGTGCAATGGTGGCGGCGGGATGCGGACGCGGTGTCGGTGTCGGCGCGGGCGCGATCAGCACCACGGTGCGGCCGCTGCGTTCGCGCAACGCGATCGCGTTCGACGCGAGGAACGGCACGACGACGAGCGCGCCCGAATCGGCGAAGCCGCCGCGCTGATCACTCGTGCGCGAGGTGACGATGCCGAGCACGTCGCCGGTATCGGGATCGAAGACCGGCCCGCCGCTGAGCCCTTCTTCGATGTGCACGTTTTCCAATTCGAGATACGCGCCATCGTCGGGGCGCGAGCTGATCGTACCGGGATAGAGCAGGCGCGGCTCCTGACCGACGATGCCGATCAACTCGTCGTGCTTCACGAAGCCGGCGACCGCGATCAGGTTGCCCTCGACGACGGCGCGCGAGCGCGGCGCGAACGTCGCCGGCACGAGGCCGCCGCGATCGACCGCGAGCAGCGCGAGATCGCGCGGACCGCGCTCTTGCAGATGCGCGGGGATGTCGTGCCGGTCGCGATCGATGTCGACCGTGATGGCGGACGCACCGGCGACGACGTGCGCCGCCGTCAGCACGAGCGAGCGCGACGCGTTCGAGACGATCACGATGCCCGAGCCGCTCTCGAACGGCCGCCCGTGCGCGTCGAACGCCCACACCTTCACGAGCGAGGGACGCACGTTCGCGTACCCGGCGGCCGCATCGTCGGCGCCGTACGCGCCGCGCGCGAACGCGATCATCACGACGATCGCGAGCGCGAGCGCGCAACGCTCACGCACGCAGATAGAGCCCCGCGGAATCGCACGCGCCGTCGCTCTTGCGCAGCACGCCGAGCGGCGGCCAATCGGTGTACGTGCCGGGGATGCGCGACGTCCACGTGTCGGCACCCGTCCACGGCTGATACGACGGCACGATGGCCGGCGGCACGACGCGGCCGACCTCGCAACGGCTCCACACGAACCGCGGCGTCAGATCGTGCGGTCCGTTCACGCCGAAGTAACTGCCGCTCGTAAAGCGGTCGCTGCGCCCTCCGCCGAAGCGCTGCTTCCACTGCCACGGCTGCGCGATCGAGATGATGCGCTTGAGGATGACGCCGTCGTCGCTCGAGCCGCCCGTGGGAATCCAACCGTCGTCGGGTCGCGTGGTCTGCACGACGGTCAGCGTGCGCTGCTCGCCCGCGTCGGTCACGCCGGTCGCCGAGAACACGAGTTGCGTCGTCGAGACGGGATAGAGTTCGAGCACGACGTCGGGGCCGCCGCAGGGAAAGCGCTCGTCCGACGTGATCGGTTTATTGCGGTCGAACTTCCAGTAGAACGCGTACTCGTCGCGATCCGCCTGCGCCGAACTCTTCTGCAGACCGGCATCGACCGAGACGCCGCGCGGCCCCGCGCCCCACCCGCCGATGTAGACGTAGCCCGTCTCGAGATCGACCGTCGCCGGCGAGCCCATCGAATCGAAGCCGGGGCCGGTGACGAAGTGACTGACGCCGCAGGGGATCGACACGCTCACGCGCACGGCACTCCAGCCGTTGTTCGCGCGCACGCCGTGAAACGCGCCCGAATCGATGTCGAAGGGCGACGCGACCTGCGAGCGCACCGGCACGCCCGGCACGTTCGTCGCGCTCTCATCGAACCGGTGGTGATAGAGCCAGGCGAGGTCGTGGCCCGTCGCGTGCGCGACCGGCGGCTTCGGCTTCGGCAACGCGCGCGTCGGCACGAAGAGCTGCGCGTTGAACGCGAGCAGACCCGGCATCGCGATGACGGCGTGCGGCAGGATGGGACCCGGGCGCAGCGCAACCGCTGCGGGCGCGCGACGTCGTGCGGGCACCGCGACCGGCTTGGGCGCGGCCGCGAGCGGCACCGGATCGGGCGGCGGCGGGAGATCGAGACCGTCGCCGTAGAGCACGTGCAACGAACCATCGCGCGCGACGACGAACACGTTCGCGCGTTGGGGCGGACGCAGTTCGCGCAACACGGCGACGTCGGCGTTGCTCACGGCGGGGCCGGCGCCGATCGTCGAGACGATGACGAGGATCGCACCAAACAACCGGTACGCACCGACGCGCAAGCGCCCGACCTCCACGTTCGCCTCCTTGTTGTCGGCAGTGGACGCAAGGGACTTCACCGCTCGACGCCTGAGTTTGGCGTTCTCCCGATGAAAATTCCATTAGCCGCCGTGTTCCTCGCTTGGTCCGTGGTATGGGCCGGCGGCCCGGCCGGTGCGCAGAACCCGCCGCCGCTCGCGTCGCCCACGGCGCTTCCGAGCACAACGCCATCGCCGGTCGCCTCGCCGGAGCCGCCGCACGCGGCGGGCGTCGTGCCGCCGGCGGTGACGATCCAGCTTGCGGGGACGGTGACGCCGGCCTTCGTCACCGCGCGCGTGCGCGCCGCGATCGACGCGCTCGCGCAGCGCGCAGCGGGAACGACGCTCGACATCCACGGCATCACGCTCGACGGCAACCTCGCGCCGGGCACGACGCTCGACGCGTTGGCCGGCGTCGTGATCGGCGGTCGCGGCGTGCTCCCCGACGTGACCGGCACGACGAACGTGCACGTCACCGTCGCCGCACTGCCCGTGCTCGTTGCGCGCGAGCTCTTCTACAGCGACGATCCGGAGTACATACCGCCGGCCGACGACGGCGTACTCTTCCGCGGCACGCTCGCGACCGATGCGCCCGTGCGGCTGCTGCTCTATCACGTCGCGGCCGGCGTTCCGCGCCGCCTCTCGCTCGTGCTGCAGACGACGGGCATGCCCGCACTCGTGCAACTCCTCGGGACGTCGGTTGGACCGAATCCGGAGTATGCCTACGTCGGTCAACAAGCCTCCGCGCGCTTCTTGCTGGCACGCGCATTGCAACAGAGCGCGCTGGTCGGCGTCGCGCCGGGCGTGCCGCTCGAACTTCCGCTCGGCACGATGCAACCGAACGACCTGATCGAGGCGATCGAGGATCTGCGCGTCGTCAGCGGCGGCGACGTCGACGTGTCGGTCGTGACGGCCGCCGGTCCCGACGATCTGCCGGCGTTGCTCGCCGGTCCCGAGTTGCCCGACGATTCACACGCGCGCCGCGGCATCTACTCGCTCGCCGACGTGCCGCCGATCGACCTCTCGCTGACCGTCGGCGCGCCCGATCCGGAACCGGTGCGCGCGGGCATGCTCGACCTGCCCAATGCGTTGCCCGACGGCCGCGCGCTCGGCGGCGACTACGGCGTCGTGCGCGACGTGCATCTGCACCTCGCGAACCCGACGACGCAACCGCAGAGCGTGTTCTTGTGGGAACGCACCGAGGGCGGCGGGGGCGCGACCGTCACGCTCTTGTTCGCCGGCGAGAACGCACCGACGACGATTCCGTGCGTCGACGATCCGAATCAACCGCGGCTCGTTCGCGCCTTCGAACTCGATCCCGGGGCTACGCGGACGATCGATGCGACCTACATGACCGATGGTGCATCGTCGTATCCCGTCGCGTTCGGCCTGAGCACCACGCCGCCGCTCGCGATTCAACCCGGTGCGTGCAACGGACCGCCGAAGACGACCGACACCGACTGACCGTGCGGCCGGCGGCGTTCAGCGCATGCCGGCGCGATTGCCGATCAAGAACGTGCGCGACCAGCGGTCGTGCAGATGGACGCGCCGGAACCACCCGTACACCATCGGCAACACGGTGATCGTGCACACCATGGCGAGGAAAAAGCGCCAGATGGTCTGCGCGATCCCGGCGCGCTCGTGCATGCGGCCGACGACGCGCAGGTCGAGGATCATCATGCCAATCGTGCGGCCGCTGAGCGCGACGAGACCCGCCGCGTAGGGAAAATACCAGAGCCACGAGTTGGCCTCGATGTAATCGCGCAGCGTATGCCAATTGAACCGGTGCACCGTCACGTGCACGTGATGGACCGTGCTCGCGTCGCCCGCATCGACGGTCGCGTGCACGACGTTCGCGGTGTGGAAGATGATGCTGATCAGGATCAGATCGATCGCGACCGCGAGAAAGCGCCGCAGGTTCGACGCCGTCTCGCGCCGGTCGACCGGACCGTCGGCGGGGCCGAGCGCGGCACGCACGGGCAACGGGTTCACGTCGAGCCGGCGCGTCCACGTGAGGTAGAGATCGCTTGCGGCAAACGCCTCGAGCGCGCGCACGCGGTTCACCGCATACGGCACGTTGCCCGTCACTTCGCCGAGCCGCAGGATGATGTCGTTCTCGATGTCGCGACGTTGATCGTGCAGCATCGCGGATTCGACCTGACGGCCGCTGACGTGGAAGGTCGAGACCGCAATCGCCTTGAGCGCGGAGCCGAGCGACGTGCACAAGAGGCCGGCGCGATCGGCGGTGTATTCCGTCTGGCGGATCCAGCCGCCGAAGAGCGACGTGACGACCGGGTTCGTGCGCCCCGACGCGTTGATCAGCGAGAGCAGCCGCGTGTTGCCGGCCGCGATGTGCCCCAGCTCGCGGCCGACCATGAACGCGAGTTCGTCGTCGGTGAAGAGTTGGAGATACTGACTCGAGAGCACGAGCGCGTACGGTTCGCCGAGGCCGATCGAGTTGAGCGGCACGAGGTAATCGTCGCGAATGAACACCTGCGGCGGCGCGATGCCGAGCCGGCGTGCGGCGCGCTCGACGACGGCGACGACGTTGGGAAACTCCTCGCGGCGCACGCGAATGCTGCTGCCGAGCAATCGTCCGCGCGCGAGCGACACGAACACCATGCCGCCGACGAAGAGCAGCGCGACCTGCGTCACCGTGATGCCGTGGAACACGGCACCGATGACCGCGAGCGTCACCGGAACCGTCACGATCAGCGAGAGCGCGGTGAAGCGCTCGCGCGGCGTGCGAATCGAACGCGGTCCGGCGAAGAGCCGCTCCGTCTCCGGCGCGCCGGCGGTGGCGGCGGACGCGGTCGCCGTCGTCATGCGCGCGCGAGCAAGGCGGCCCCGGCGCCGTCGGCCGCCGCACTCCCGCTGATGGAGGCCTCCGTCATGGTGCAGCGCGCGAGGGTCATGCCGCTCGCTACGGTATGCGACGCCGCGCACCCTACGCGTGGCGACGACGCGACGAAGCGGCGAAGGCGCCCGAAAGCGGGAACACGTCGCCTATGAACGATGACCGTCGCCCCACCACGCCGCCGCTGCCGTACGACGACTTGCGTAGCGCCATCGGCGACGATCCCGCGGCGCGCGACCGACTCGACGCGTTGCGCGCGCACCTCGATGAAGCGAACCCCGATCCGACCACGATCGCCGGGCACGTCGACGCGCTGCGCGGCGTTCACGATGCCGAAGCGCGGGTCGCGAACTGGTGGGACGATCCGGTCACGCAAGGCTGGTTCAAAGCGCTCGGCGACGCCGGGCTCTAGTCGGGCACGCGCGAGGGAATGGCGGGGATCGCCGTGCGGCGTGGTTGCGGCACGCTCGAGACGGCCGGCCGGGGACTCGGCGGGCCGGGCTGCGGCGTGAAGACGCGCGTCGGCACGACCTGCGGCGCCGCGGGATCGAACGGCGCAGGCGTCGTCACCGACCAGCGCGCCGGCATGACGACGCCGACGCTCGCGCTGCGCGCGTCGTACGTCGCGCGACCCCCGAAGGCGCTGGCGACCGCCGCCAGCGGAACGTATACCACGCCGTCGCGCCCGAACGGCGCCACGCCGGCCGGGCGAACGGTACCGTCATCGCAACGGTACGCCGGCGCGCCGACGCGAAACACGCAGGTCCGCGCGCCGCGCACGAGCGTCACGTCGTCGCCGTGGACCGTGACGGTGTCGACGAGCCGCGCGACGACGGGGAGCAGCGGTGCCATCACGTGGCCGAAAAGGCGTCGCACGGGCGGCGTCGCCGGCACGAAGGCTCCGTTCAACACGACGACGATCGCGGCGAGCATCAGCGATGCGTGAGCGGTTGCGCGAACTCGTCGACGTGATGCGCGTCGCCGGGCTGAACTTCTCGAGCGACGGCGCGTCGTTTTTGGCGCAGGCCGTCGCGTTCAACGCGATCTTCGCGGCGATTCCGCTCTCGCTCGTGATCGTCGCGATGTTCGGGTACATCTACGGCACGGCCGCCGGAAGCGAGCGCGCGCTCGAGACGATCGACCGGCTCGCACCGCAGATCTACGATCTCGTCTCCTCGAATCTGCCCTCGGTCGTCGCCTATCGCGGCATCTCGGGCGCGATCGGTTTGGCCGGCCTCGTCTGGTCGGCGAAGAACGTCTTCGGTGCGATCTCCTACGGTCTCGACCGCTCGCTCGGCATTCCGAGCCGTCATTTCGTGATCGAGATGCTGATCGCGCTCGTGCTCGTGCCGATCGTCGGCATCGTGCTGATCCTCGCGACGGCGGTCCCGGTGCTCATCTCAACGGTCGTGCGCGTCGCCGGCCTCACGTCCCTCCGCGGAATCCCGACCGTCGGTTCATACGCGTTCTCGCTGGGCTTGATCTTCGTGCTCTCGGCGCTGATCTACACGTATCTGCCGAACCGCCGCGCGAGTTGGACGTTCGGCATTCCGGGCGCCATCGTGACCGCCGTCGGCTACTCGATCGCGCAAGTGGCGTTCGGCATCTATTCTGCCCACGCCAACTTCTTGCAGATCTACGGCACGCTCTCGGCGATCTTCGCGGTGATGCTGTGGGTGTATTTCGTCTCGATGATCTTCTTGTTCGGCGCGCACGTGAGCGCGGAATGGGAACGACAATTGGCACGGCGACCGCAGAGCGAGGCGGTGCCGCCTGCGGCCGCCACGCTTGCGTCGTAAGGATCGGCCAACCAAACGTTGAACGCAGCCAGGCGTGCGCCGTCTATTGCTTGCGCTTTTTGCGCTGGTCGCGCTGGGAGCCGCCGCGCCCCCGAGCGATGCCCCCCTCGTCGTCGTCTATCCGCTCCAGGCATCGGCCTCGCTCTCGCGCGATACCAACCTGCGCATCGTGACGGCGCTCGCCAACGAGATCGCGATCGACGGTCGCGTTCGCGTCGTGCCGGCCGATCCCAACGTCGATCGCACCGACTACCTCACGGCCGCGCGCAAAGCCGGCGCGCAATTCTACGTCACCGGCTTCATCACGCCGCTCGGCGACGGCGCATCGATCATCGAGCAAGTGGTCAGCGTCACGTCGGGAACGGTCGTCTTCAGCAACTCGGGCCAGATCGCGAACCTCGCCGACGTGAACGCGCAAGGCGACATCATCCGCGCCGGCATCCTCGATCGCGCCGCGCACACGAGTTACGGCAGCCTCCAGCCCGCCGCCGCCGGATCGCCGTCGTCCGAAGCGACCGGTGCGCGACCCGATTCCACCCAGGCGCCGGAAGCGACGCTGGGCGGCCTCTTCCACCACCGCCGTTCGGCTCCGTCGCCCTCGCCCTCACCCTCCGGATCGCCCTCGCCCGCGCCGACCGCGACGCCGACGCCCGCGCATTGATTCAGGCCTGATCGGCCTCGGCCGGGTCGAGCAAACCCGGCGGCACGGTCACGTGGATCTGTTTGCGTGCGACATCGACGCGCGCGACGAACGCGCGAACCAACGGCAAGAGCGCGCGACTCGGCCCGATCACGAGCATGTCTTGCGCGGGATAATGAGCGACCTGCACGACCGCGCCGAGATCCGCGCCGTCCTCGTCGACGAGCCGGCAGCCGACGAGATCGGCGTCGAAATACTCGCCGTCGTGGAGCGGCGCATCGTCGCGCGCGATCAGCAGATCGGCGTGACCGAGCGCTTCGGCAGCGTTCGCATCGGCAATGTCGTCGATGCGCACGAGCGGGCGGCCCTTGTGACGGCGCACCGCGGCGATCGTCGCTTCGCGCGTGCGGCCGTCGTCGAAGCACAACGTGACCGCGAGGCCGGGTCGCAACGCGTCGTCACCGACGCGCGATGCATCGACCTTCAACTCGCCGGCCAGGCCGAACGCGCCGACGATGCGACCCGCGTTCACCCGGTCGGCGCCGAATTCAGCTCTGCTTTTTTCGCTTGGCGGGGGTTGCGGCGGCACGTTTCTTCCGAGCGGCGGGCTTCTTCTTCGCGGCGGGTTCGGCGGCGACGGCATCGGCCGGCGCATCGTCGTCCAGATCTTCGGGCTCGTCGCTTTCGATCGCACCGCTCGCGACGGCTTCGGCTTCGCCGTGCGGCGCCGCGGTATCGCCCGCGTGTTGGCCATCGGCCTCGGGCTCGTCGTCGTCTTCGACGTCGACGATGTCGATCGTGACCTTGCCTTCGGCGCTCGCGCGAACGATCGTGCGCAACGCTTGCGCGACGCGACCGCCCTTGCCGATCACCTTGCCGAAATCGTCGGGATGCACTTCAAGTTCGATGACCGGACCGCGCTGGCCGTCGACCACCGCTACGATCACGTCATCGGGTTTGGAGACGAGCTTCTTCGCGAGATAGAGCAACAGTTCGACGGCGCGTGCTTGCGCGACCGCGGGATCGCCGGTCGTGCGGGGGCCGTGATCGCGATCGTGATACGGGCGGCGCTCGCCGCCGGTGCGTTCGCGCTGACCGGCCGACGCGGAACTCGGACGGCGCCGTGCCGGGCGTTCGTCTTCGGGTTCGATGTCGTCGATGATCGTCTCGCCGGACGCGATTTGGCGCGCGCCCAGCGTCGGTTTGCGTTCTTCGTCCGGCGCCGGTTCGTCGTCACCGAACAGGCCGAATTCGTCGTCGAACGCCGACACGCGCTACTCGGCCGCTTCTGCGGAGTCGGCGGCCGGCGCGGCCTTCTTCTCCGGCACGAAGCCACGCTCGACGAGCCCGAGTTCCGCGAACAAACGGCGCACGGGATCGGACGGCTGCGCGCCCTTGAGGAGCCACTGCTTCGCCTTTTCCGCATCGACGACGACCGTCTTCGGTTCGGTGCGCGGGTTGTAGTGACCGAGGATCTCGATGAACGCGCCGTCGCGCGGCGATTTCGAATCGCACACGACGAAACGATAGGTGGGTTGTTTCTTTGCGCCCATGCGGCGCAGGCGGATCTTGACCATGACTTCTTTCTAGTGGGTTGGAACTTGGGTGCTTTGGCGACCCCTCGGGGAAATTTCATGAGCGATCATGGGGAGGGAGCCACGATCGGGGGACCCGCGAGCCGAAGGCTCGTGGGGGGCGCGGAGCCTAGGGCGGAGCGCCTTTCAACTGCGGTAATCGGAACCGGCCACGTTTTCCGCCGCCCATGCTTTTCATGAGTTGGCGTGATTGTTCGAATTGCTTCACCAGCCGGTTGACGTCGGCGACGTGCGTGCCGCTGCCCGCCGCGATGCGTTTGCGTCGCGACCCGTTGAGGATGTCGGGACGCGCGCGTTCGCGACGCGTCATCGAGCAGATGATCGCCTCGACTCGCTTGACGTCGTTCTCGTCGATGTCGACGTTGGGAAGCGCCTTCGAGAGTCCGGGGATCATCTTCATGATGTCGTTCATCGAGCCCATCTTGCGCACGGTGCGCAACTGCTCGAGGAAGTCATCGAGGGTGAAGTCGTTCTTGCGCAGTTTCTGCGCGAGATCTTTGGCTTGCTCTTCCGAGTAGACGCTCTGCGTCTTCTCGATGAGCGTGAGCACGTCGCCCATCCCGAGGATGCGCGAGGCGAGCCGGTCGGGATAGAACGGTTCCAGCGCCGCGAGCTTCTCGCCGACGCCGACGAACTTGATCGGCGCGCCGGTGATCTTGTGGATCGAGAGCGCGGCGCCGCCGCGCGCGTCGCCGTCCATCTTGGTGAGGATCACGCCCGTGATCCCCAGGCGATCGTTGAAGCCCTTCGCGACGTTGGTCGCTTCTTGTCCCGTCATCGCGTCGGCGACGAACAGGATC
>Ga0116228_10003932_pt1 | contig 13129 bp, 4 predicted proteins | sample S1TSphfallax_2_FD_89694 | JGI IMG/M metagenome (GOLD analysis project Ga0116228, IMG submission 89694) | Host-associated microbial communities from peat moss isolated from Minnesota, USA - S1T2_Fc - Sphagnum fallax MG | ecosystem: Host-associated > Plants > Peat moss > Unclassified | place: USA... | reverse complement strand
ATAAAATCTCATTGAGATTTGTGTAAGTGTACACATAACATTGGATGTGTACAGGTAAACCTATAACGGACCAGTAAGGTCATTTCATGCCATGTAAAACCATTGAAGTGTAAGTCAAATTTACTTACATTCAATGTAAATTGTAACAGGTTGAGTAAATTCATAAACACTACAAAGAAATCTGGATGCAATTCACTAAACTTGTCGCTCATTTTGTAGTGAAATTCATTGACATTCACTACAAGAAATTTGAAATGAGGAATAATAACAACGAGCTAGTGATTAGTGAAGTAGAACCAGTGCTATTGATTCTGTGGAGACAACATGGCTTGGAATTCCTACTATAATTGTAAACCTAGATCTTCTAGGTTGACTACCTATCTGTGGTCATTGAGTATTGTATGCCCATGTATCACATCAAGGCTTGGAGGCATATATAGGTAGTAGTGACGGTCATATTTTGAATTTGTCATCAGGCTCATCCTCAATATTTGTAGGCCAAGATCATGATTGGGTCTACGTGTCAAAAACAAATATAGGACTTTAATCAAGTTTTGTCTTGACACTTCATTTTAGGAATAAAGTTGTTGCTCATTTCTTGTTCAATTGTGAAACATTTTTTATTCAAATTTCTCAATGACAAGATTCTCTTACATGTGGCAATCAAGTTCAAGTTTTCTACCTCCACATGACATTATTGATAAGGAACTAATGAGTCATTATGAATCAAAATTGGAGGCGGCTAGCATGTCATAAGTTAAAACTTGAATTAGGAATTCATTTTTGTCATCCTTTAACAAATACAAATATAAAGATGCAAGGTATTTCGGAGATCTTTTAATGCACATCCTTCTAAAATACAAATTGTGAATGAAATAAAAATATTTTAACTTTTTATATTGGGTCCAAGCATGGTAAATTAAACCGTTCATGTTACTTGCAACAAATGGAAAGTAGCCATCAAATAAGCTTTGATATTTTAAATTAAAAATATTATGTAGCACAATGTTTAATATGGTTTATGAACATGTTCTTTGAATTTGTTATAGTTGTATTTAATAAGCACATGTTTAAAGTAGGTATAAGTAGAATGTTTTAGTCTTTATGTGTCTTGAATCAATAAAAAACAATGTTTCATGCCATGACCATTTTGTGTCAGGACCAAAAAATCACCTTTGAAATATTTGATGTTGTTATTAAATATCTTGCATTGATTTCAAGTGAAATGTTTTTTCATTCAAATCCAATGATCACGAGGACTTAGGAAAAACATTGAATATTGAAATTTTATACTAGCTTTGGCAAACAATGCATTGTTTGGGGGGGGTATTATGTATATGAACTTTTATTTTCCCCACCTTATTATTACTTAATTTTTTAATATGCACATATTTAAACCTCCTTCAATTTCATTATAAGTTTTTGTTTACACCAAATTTTGATACCTTATGTTTATTTCAATTTTTAATTTCAGTATTTGAAGTTGTGAAGAATTATGAAGATGTAACTGAACATGATAAGATCATGTGATCATGCTAAAAGGAGCCAATGTTATGGTGACCACTCTTGTATTACAAATGTAAATTGTATCATTCCACGGTGTAAGTGGACAAACTTTCCAACTTTTGACATTGTGATGTTCATCATGTTATTTTGCAATGATTTCAAAGAGATAGTATTTTTCGATCATTTTAAAATGTTGAAAAGCACCTTAAACCCTATTGTAGCCTGTGTTTTTTGTTTTGAATTGTCATAAATTTGATGGGGAAAAAGAAAATTTAACAATTTGTTTCACATTAATTGAAGTGTAATATAATACCTCCAAGAAAATATGAAGGTTGATGTGTTTAGTTTAACCTTAATATGCCCCAAAACTTTTTTTTTCACCCATAAATGGAATTTTTAAAAATTGCATAATTTTTTAAAAAATAACACAGAATAATATTGCAATTAATTTTCAGCCACTAATTTTAAGGGCAATAGAGTTCATTTATGTAGATATTAAATTATTTTTTTCAAATTAATTCTTTAAAATCATTTTTATAATGAAATTATGTAATTTTAAATTTATTTTCATGAATTTACAAGATGTTAAAATTGACTAGATGAAGTATTCAAAGATTGTAAATGAAATAATCTCTTTGATTTGAAATGGATGGTGAAGATCAAATGAAACTTTCATTTATGCACATCAAGACTCAACACCCATGTTAACATGGTTCAATGGTTCATGGTTCAATGAGGTTGGCAAGTTTCAAAACATTTTATCAAGTTTTGTGTGTTGTATATGAACTATGCTTTAGCAACCCATAGGAAGTTTGTGTGTGGGTGTGATCTATGGGCAACAATGTGTAGGAAGTGACAAATTTGAGTTTTGTGGTATTTTTTGGTGTGTGGTCATGTCTAACAATTAGGAATATCATTGCACTCAAGATCAAATCAAAAGAGTGAATGATGCCATACGGGAGACCTTGAAGCACACACACATTATTGAAGACAACAAGGACCACTACCTAGAGAAAGATTTTTTCTTAACCCCACCTTAGAGTTCAAGGGAAGCAAAATGTAGAAGTGAAGAATATGATCCCACATTTAAAGACGAACAAAATAGTCAAAACAATTATTTGATTGGACTTATTACACCCATGTCATGGTCCTTGTCTTGGTGTTGCACTTGTTAAAACAAAATTCAAAAGAGTTGAGGTTCATCATCATCATGAGCTCCATATCAATCCAACATCTGCTACCATAGGGGATCAAACCAAACAAGGTTTAGGGTCACCTTCATATGTCAAGGTATATCATATGTTGAGTCATCAACGTTTCTAACAAATAATTGCATGTTTTTGAACTTTGACCAAGCCAAAATGGAAAGGGGTTTTTATAAATTGTACTTGAAATAAGGTAATTCAAAACCCAAAGAATACTAGGATTATGGAAAAAAATCAAACTTTTAAATTAATATTAAATTATTAAGAAGTATACTGGTGAAATTTTTTTAATCATATAAATATATTGCAAAATGAAAATTTACTCCAAAAACTAATTCAATGATTGTCAAACTTCATAATTTTTGGCATACACATTGAATGTGACATGATTATATTATTTCAATCCCATATGACAAGTGCCATTTCATATGATTTTACAAAAAGCCATGAAATGTAGCTTTTTATTCAAACTATTATAAGTGTTTGAAAATTGAAAAGGTTGTTGAAATATTAGTGTCATTTCAAAAGTAGTAAGAATTTTTTAAAATAATTTTGAAAAATAGTTTCATTGATAACACTACATGAGTTTTTAGTGAATTTAATAAAATTAGATGCGGAAGTTTTTAGGAAATTTTCAATTGTTGTTGAAATTGAAAAATAAACACCAAGTATAAAAGAAAACATGCTTTAAAAGCCTACTTGTTGGAATTATTGGTTGTGCATTGAACCCATCCTAAAAATATTATTAAATGTGCATTAAAAAAACAAGTTTGGTATTTTAATATATATTTAACAACCCCAATATCAAAATAACCATTGACATGCATTCAACATTCTTGTTTGTCAAAAGGGTGAAAGTACACTATGGTTAAACAAAAACTTGTCATAATTTGATAGTTTTTGATACTTGTGAAACTTTGATATATCATGGTGGATGTTTGGAAAAACATTTGTAACTGAAATTTTCAATTAATGGTGATTTACATCCCAATATACCAATGTATCATGAAGTTGAAGCAAATATGAACAAATTAATTATTAATTGGAGTACATTTGCACTTTCAACAGCCCCATCACAATGTTGTAATTTTAAAAAAGGACTACAAAGGACGAGATTTAATGGTAATTTATTTGTGAAATTTTGCACATGTAAAAAGATAATCCAGAAAAAAAGAATTCATTAAAATTCTCAATTTTTTTCAAATTGTGAAGTTTATATTAGATGTTTTTAAAAAAAAATTTAGTACATTATGTTACAATAATGATGAAAATTGTGATCTTTTTAAATTGTATAATGTTTTTCCATTGAAGGTGTAAATGGGTTAAATGTATTTCTAACCATTTTAAATAAAAAGAATGGATTTTTCAAATTAATAAAAAATGGTAATATGCTGTAAAATAGGGGTTTTAAATCTATGTTTATAAAATTATTGGTGCATTTTTACATAATGATGCAACTACCATTCAATTGCATAATGGGTTTAATAACTTATTGTATGTTTGCAAGTGGAAGCATGATCAAATAGACAACTTTTGTACCTTGTCACAAAAAATTACAAGTAACACAAAAAAGATTTGATGCATTGAAAGTAGAAATATTATTTCACTTTAATATTATAATTTTTACAAATGAACATCTTCATGTAAATTTAAGTAGATTTTACAAAAATTGCATGTAAATTTTACAAAAATTTCAATCATACATTATGGGTTACACGTAGATGAAATATTGAACTTTTTCTACTTTCAAGTTAATGGAGCATTAAAATATACTTGTGTACTATCAATTATGCATGTTATAATAATAATACATAAAACTTATAATGTAAAAGTAGGTTTGAACACCAAATTGACCCTATTAAGTTCAAATCTACTTTTCACTTAATTTATGATACCAAAGTATTTCAAATTTTGTAATCAACTTACCATAAACTAATTAGAGGGCCATGTTTTTTCATATTTCTACTTTCAAAAGTTTTTAATCTACTTTGATGTGTTTATATCAAAAACATTTCTATCATTTTTAAACTGCATTTTGGGTACAACATTTTTTTGGTCTACTTTACTATGTTTTCGCACTTGCATATCACATTAACTACATGTGATTTCTAAAAACATACAAAATGAGTGAAATCTTATGTGTTATTACTTTTTATACTATATGTAGTTCCAATTTTCCTTAAAATTGTCTACATCGTAGTATGTTTTCATTGAAAACTCAATTACAAAACATAGATGGAATCACTAGAAGAAAATTGTGTATTTTCGACTAGTGTTTGTGACTAAATTTTAGTTGCAAGAGACATTTTACAACTAAAATCCCTTTAGTTGCCTAAGACAAGTCACAAGTGATAAATTAGTCGCAAATGACAAAGGGTATTGTATGAAAAAAAAGTCAACAAATACATTTCATCCTTTGACTACATTGTATACGTATTGTCACATGCGACTAAGATGCAACTATTTTGGTCACAATTAACGGCAAATGATGTGTTACCACGTGTTTTAATATTTGATTATTTAAATATTATTATTATTATTTTGAAATAATCTAAGACGTTCAATTCTAATAGTTTGATGATCTTATATCATGACACGTGGCCCAATGTAAGTATGCCACGTGGCATTAAGAAAAATAAATAAATATATTAATATTACGTTGGTAGGTACCTAAGTAGGTACATAAATATGTGCCTACAAATCTAGGCTACATACGAACCTACCTATTTAGGTTAAAAAAAAGTAGGTAGGTTCTACCTTCCTAGGTTAAATACCTACTCATATAAGTAGGTACTTAAGTAGGTAGGTACATAGGTCAACCTAGGTGGGTAGGTCAAACAAAATACCTACCTAGCTAGGTAGACGAGTAAGTTGGGAAGGTAGGCATTTTAGAAATGTGCATAATTTTATTGTATTTTATTTTTGGGTTGACCCTTTTTATTAGCTCATCCCTTGTGCACGAATTTCTTGATGTGAGATTGGATGACCAAAACCCCTTGTTTATATAGTGTCCAAAATAAGAATGAAGAACAAACAATATGGGATAAGTTTTGAAGTTGTAACTTTGTCACAAACTAAATTGTAATTCCAAAACTTTCTTCATGCCTTACTTTCTTAGTTTTTAGATTTTTAAACAATTCAAATGCTAGATAATTAGATAATCATTTAATTAATAATGATTAAATTTACATAAACTTAAATTATACACTACAAATATTTAGTATTCATTATCAATTACTTAAATAAGCAATAAATTTTTAATATTTAACAAACAAACAAACTAATAACTCACAAGTTATTTATACATAGTTCACAAATAATTAAATATTTAAAAATATTTTACTACTTTTTAAAATCTGATCGAATAATATATAATATAATTAATATAAAAATAATTTAATGACTATAATTTGAAAATTAAATATTTAAAATATTTATGTTAAAATTATAAGTAATGAATTAACAATTAATATTAGTAAGTAAATTCTTACACGAATTTTGAAAAAAATTATTATTCAATTAATTACATAACTTATTGTATAATTACATTTATTGTTTTTAAAATTATTATAGGTCAAGTAATTTTTTTCTTTTGCTAACTATTAACTATAAATACAATAATTTGTTAAACATAACATTAATTTTCATAATTACTTTTAAATCACTATAAAATATTTATCATATATTATTAATCACAGAATTTTTAAATAATAATAATAATAATATATAATAATTCGTGAAATTAAAATCACTAAAATAATTATTTTAAGTACACTATAATTTTTCCAAATTTTAAATTCAGGTTTGAAATTATAAATTATAGAGTGTGAATAATTGTGTTCAATTAAAAAATATACAAATCTATGTTATAATAATTATTATTAGGTGTAACTAAGGTTTAATAAACATAATCATTTATAATTATTTATAAAAGTGATATATTATGGATAACATTAGTAGAAAAAACCCTTAAAACTCAGTCATTAATGTTTTGATTTAAAATATAGATTTAAGATTCCAAAATAGTAATTCAAAATTAAAATATCAAATTCTAGATCAAATAAGTTTTTAAAAGTTAAATAACAAATTTCAAAATTGAAATGTCAAATTCAAATTAAAATAATAATATTCAAAATTAAAATTTCCATTTTAAGAATCAATTAATAATTTTCTCAATTGAAATATTAATTACAAGAATCCAAAATAATAATTTGGAGTTCCAATTTCAAGTTTCAAGTCAAATAATTTCTTAAATTTTCATTTAAAACTTCAGAATTCAAATACCAAATTTGAAGTTAAAATCAAAATGTCGATTTTTAGCTTCAATGATTTTTTTGAATTGAAATACTAATTTTTAAATTCGAAAATAATAATGTAGAAATCAAATATTAATTTTTGGATCAAATAAGTTTTTTGAATTGAAATAAAAAATTTCTAGAATTGAAATGTCAATTTTCAGATTCAAATAACAATATTCAAAATTGAAATGTCCATTTTTAGACTCAATGAATAATTTTCAGACTGGAAGTACTAATTCTGAGAATCCAAAATAATAATTTGGAACTGAAATTTTAGGTTCAATCAAATGATTATTTAAAATTTAAAAGAAAAAATTTCAGAGTTGAAATATAAAATTTAATATTCATATTAAAATATTCAAAACTAAAATGTCCATTTATATAATCAATTTATAATTTTCTGAATTGAAATACTAATTTCTGGATTTGAAAATATTAATTTAGAATTCAAATATCAATTTTTAGATCAAATAATTTTTTTTAAATTTAAATTGAAAATATCATATTCAGATATAAAATTTGAAATTCAAATAATTTTAAAAAAAATTGAAATAACAATTTTCAGATTCAAATATGAAGTTTCAAATCCTAATATTTAAAAATAAAATAAAATAGTAGTTTTCAAAATTGAAATATCAATTTTCAGATTTGAATAAAAAATTCAAAGTTTAAATATTAATTTTGAGATTCATTATATGAATAGTATACATACGTATGCATATTATATATGATTTTGGTACGTACAGCAAAATACACCCTTATGTCATTGTAGAATACCTTTAGGATGCAACTAATTTAGTGACTATTGCGACTAATGGGACATATCAATCTATTAATGGATGAAAATAAATGTAAAATCAATTCAACCCAATAGGATGAAATTTCTAATAGTTACATCATAGTTGTGAGAATGACCAAAATAGTTGAAATCTGGTCTTATAGTTGCAATATTCCCAAATCTAGTCGCAAACGACTACAAGTCGCATGTAGTCATAAATGGACTGGTTACATTTTGGCTGATTTCTACTAGTGAATTTACTTATATATGCAAGGCCAACTGCAAGGATGGTGATTCCAACACCAATCAAAAAACATCATGCCAAAATTACATTAGTGGAAAGCTTTACAATTTGTTTTGCAAAGCTCCAACTTCCCTTTATGGGTGTTCCTTCAAATAAAAACAATTATACCTTTTAAAAAAGCCTACTATTGATCTAACTAAATACTTGTCATCCACTCCCAATTGTAAAAAGTTCAATAAAGTTTAAAAAATTCAATATCATTAAAACTAGTTTTGCGAAAGTGTTTGATGGATGTAAATGAATTCTTGTGTTTGTAAAAGGAAGGTCAACTTTTGAGTTAACTAGTAGTATTGCTAGGTCTTAAAAATATTTTCTTTAGTAAATTGTTCCACCAACATGTGGTTTTCAAAAGTCATAAGTTTTAGTTTGGAAAGGTCTATGGCATCACGGTTACCTCTTTAAATTGTTAATTCTTTCCACAAATTTTTTGCCTTTGTTTCTACAATTGCCAACCTACAGGTGTGTCATGGTTGAATGATCATATTGCTTTGCTCTTTCTCTTTTTGTACCTTTTGAAAAAAAACAAATGATTAGAATTGCTTGATTATAAATCAATTCAAAAAGAAAATGCTTTTACTATTAAGTTTTCATTGAGAGATCATGTGGTCATTAGAGCCTACAAGAACAACAAATATTAATTATGAAAAACATTATTGATACATACAACCTTTAGACACAAAATTTGGAAAACAAAATTATGTACATTTTTTCCCTATCAACTTCTAGCTTATATAAAAAAGGACCCTTCAAATAAGACAATGATTGATCTATGAATAATATTGTCATGAACATAAGTTTATGGGAGCTCATATCTAATTTGAATAAATGTGAGAATTTGACTATGCATTTCTTGTTAAGTAGTTGGTCTTGATCTTGATTTCTTGGATCTTGAACAATAATGAAGGGTTTGCTTCACTTTTGCACATAATATTAAAATTTGATCTTGTAAATCCAATTTTTTTCCCATCCTCTCCATGTACCATCTTTAAAACATATATACATTTACTCCCTAAAGCCATATCATTAAAGCTTGTGCAAACATTCAATGTGCAATTGGCATTAATTATGAAAATGAACATTTCAAAATGGAAAACTTCCACAATGTTAAAGGCCATTGGCATGCCCTTTTCTACTTCATCTAGATGTACCTTAATCTTGCTAAGTGATTTTGTGTCGAACATTTTGGACCCACATGAACAACTTGTGTTCTCCAATGTGAAATGTTCTTGTGCAAGAATAAGATCTATGAGCCTTTAAATCTTGGTGGATATTTATATGAAAAGTTAATAATGACCTCCAAATTGAAGCACTTTGGTTAAGAATCCAGTAGGAGATTGAAATATGTTTTTCTTTAATTTCATACTCTCAAAGAAGCTATAGAAAGTCACATAGATGTGAAAACATATCACTATCCCCTAGGGGGGACACTTAATGTTATTTTCATCACATATGTGTGTCAAACGACTATTTTGGGGGGGGGTTATTAGATTTTGGATTTATATTTTCCCCCACACTATTATTATCTAATTTTCTGATATGCACATATTTTAGCCACCCTATATTTGCTTATAATTTTTTCTAAAGTCCAATTTTAGTATCTTATATTACTTCAAATTTTTTGATTTACAAAATTCAAAACTAGAAAATTTTGGAGATTAAAACAAAAATGAAAGCATGGAATGTAATTGAAATGGAAAAAATAACAATTTACAAAATTTTATTAATCACAAATTCATCTAGAGAATATGCATCAAGACAATCTAACCAATAAATGTCTTTTTCCTTCTCATAGTTCATGGTGACAATAGATATAATAGAATTTACTTCCACCCAATTAGTATCAATTATATCATACTTACATTTAAAATTACCATGTGATTTACTAAACTAGTTTAATAACACCATTATAATAGGGCCCCCAATTGTTTTCTTAATTACTACATTTTTTAATGTCTTTCTCCATGCTCACTTAAATGTCCTAAACTTAGTTTTGCCTCAATTAATTTATTGACCCTATAAACATCATATACAATAAAAAAACAACTAATTAACATTATTTCATAATAATCAAACCTACTAATAACTAATACCTTTATTTTATAATGCACCATGCTATTTTTTTCATAAAACAATTCTAATATTACAAATTTATGCATACCCTATATTTATTATAATATGGTTTTCAAAATACATATCACCCTATTTTTAAACCAATTAACTTATATTTTTACTCCAAAACCAATATATTGCACCCTATATTTTTACTCATGTAATTTCTACTTTTCTTGAGTAGTGTCTTCCTTGGGCACTAACCGCAAAGAAGAGATGATTATAATATAGATAGATTTCAAGGAATAATTTCTTCCTTCTATTCACATTCATCAAAGTTGTGAACTCATGTGCCACTTGCTCTGAAGCAATGCCAATTCAACAACTATAATGAAGTTTGAAGTGCATATTGTTTTGTCTATAAAACTATAATGAAGGGTGAAAACATGGTTAGGTGGTTCAAAAGTGGTGTTTGAAAATCCATAATCTAACGCTAACAATTTTTTTTGCATTTTTAGCAATTATCAAATCACAAATCCTGTAATTATCTTATATGTTTTTAATCATAAATATTAATAATGAAATTTTAAAAAATCTCTAAACATGTGATTGATAAAAAAATTCGTGCAAATGATTAAAATTTATAATGTGAAATGGACTTTCAAGGAAAAAAATTATAGCAATCATGTCATTTAAATTTTTTAAAAGTTAAAAATATATATATTAGGAAAGTTTCAATGCACTTCACTTGTAAACCCTTCATTTGATGTTGTCTTATTTTTTATTTTTTATTTTGACACTACTTTGACATTTTTTTGGAGTCCACATATTTCATTTTTTTTGTGTGACAAACACATGTTGTCATTTGAAAAATCCATTATGAGTCCACAATCTTCTTAGAATTCATCCAAATTTTTTATGATGATTCTCATTAAAGTCTATGACAACATGGATAATTAGAAAATTGATAATGTTAATTTTCAATAGGCTTTAAATTCTACGTTTATATGTATTCCAAAAACATTACAAGTGTGACAATCCAAATTGTCCACGTATTCATGTTTTCACCTTGAACACATTTTTTTAGTAATGTATTACTTGAAATTTCCTTTTGCGCATCCAATTGGTTATAATGCAAGGATCACACATATTCTAATTTCAAAAGATAAGAAGACAAAAAGATTGCATTTGCATTTAACTCTTCATGCCAAAATCTAATTGAAAAGATTCAACATTGAATTACAACAATACTTTCCATAAGAAGATAATCCATAATACAATGAATATAACTTGCATAACACATCATTGTTCATGATTTTCCATATGTGAAACTAGTTTTCAAGAACAAAACTCAATATCAAACTCCATTAGCAAGAAGATAACAACAAAAAACATGGAAAAAGCATGTTATTGCATTCCCTGTACTTGAAGGACCTTTAAACCTTAAAATCTCATAACAATTTGTTCAAGGCAAACAAAAAAAATCCTTAAAAATTGGGGGCATTCATTTTTTTGCTTGGCTTCATGGTCAAAGATGCTACCCACCCTTTAAGAAGGCAAATAGTGCAACTACTACAAAAGAAAGAAATGCATTGCAAACCTCCATACTATTGGTATAAAGCTTTTTGTTCTTTTCCCAACTACAATGATTCAAGATCTTTGATCACATATCATTCTATAATCGTGCATGGAAAATTCCTTCATGTTGCAAATACAATTATTTCTATTATTGTCTTTTCTAATGGGTGCTGTTGATTTCATCATTGGTGAAAAGACTAGTCACCATACTTGGGTTATTTATTGTTGTAAATGGATGATAATGTCCGTGATGATTGTTCACATTGCTCCCTTGTTGTCATGGCAAAAAACCTATATGGATTGCAAACTTACCATCCTCCATATTTAAGTTCCATTTTTTGCAATTGTAATGATGATGGTCCATCTTGAACCCATGCTTATAGCCATGGATGATAATAACTCTTTTGTTCAAACAACCTAGGAATTACATGACAATGTACTTTGGTAAACACCACATAATAGGACTAGCAGTAGGGGCACAATTGCAAAAGCTTACTATGTAGAACACTAAACCATAATTTTTGGTGAATATTTTTTTATCAAGCTTTGCCTTGCCATATTTGTGTAGAATTATCAATTGGACAATGTTTGGAATTATTGTAACTTGGCGACCACTAATAGACCCTACACATGGTTCACCTAAGGTAGTTCAAATTATCATTGTCATTGGAATTCGATTTGCAATACGCTCTAAATGGAATGGAAACTTCACATCTTTTCAAAAACAAATTATCTTTTTTGGATCTTTTTTTGTTCTAGCACCATAATAAAAAATCATAGAAATCATGAAAATGACAAAAAAAATTCAAGGATCCTATTTTTTTTCAATTAAATATGAATCCAATTCAATCAAATTTGAGGTCAATTCCAATGAAATTAGAATTCCATTTAATGTTATTGAATTCAACTTCATCTAAATTCAATTGAATTTGGATTATAATCAATTCAAGTTGCAAGCAATGCCATTCAATATTTTCATTAGGATGGAAATTAATTTTCATTTTTTTCATCATTTCATCATCATTAATAGTGGATAGCTGACCCCAAGTACTTGAACTTGAACAATTTGGAATAAAAGGCATGGAAACTAAACTATCATGGTTTTCTTCACTCCCACTTTAATTTAGCTAATTGGTGAAATTACTAGCAAGACTTTTTTGCTAATGAAATTGACCCCAAAAACAATATATATATTATCAATTGTTCCATGTTGCATTAAAATGAAAAGTACAACAACTAAACTCAAATTCGTATAGACATTTATAATTTTACACAATTTTGGTAAATAGGGAGTTTATTGCTTGAGAAGATGAACAATGTGTGTTAATTTGCTAAGTGTTTTCTTATCAACTCCTGACTATAATTCCTTCCATGTCAGAAGTAGCCTAGCACATATCATGTGCCAAAGTGT
>Ga0116228_10003931_pt1 | contig 13132 bp, 12 predicted proteins | sample S1TSphfallax_2_FD_89694 | JGI IMG/M metagenome (GOLD analysis project Ga0116228, IMG submission 89694) | Host-associated microbial communities from peat moss isolated from Minnesota, USA - S1T2_Fc - Sphagnum fallax MG | ecosystem: Host-associated > Plants > Peat moss > Unclassified | place... | reverse complement strand
CACGCCCCGCGCAACCACCACCTGCCTTCCGGCCTATTGAACCCGGCAGCCCGCCTGTAGTGTACTACTTGAACTAGTACACATGGTTCACCATCATGGCCCGTACCCAGGCACTTCCCATCCAGATCACCACTGGCGATCCGCGCCCTATCGGCCGGCAGATCATCGATGCCGTGCGCATGCGCATCGCTACCGGCGACCTGCGTCCGGGCGCACAACTGCCCAGCGTGCGCGGCCTGGCACAGCAATTGACGATCAACCCGAACACCGTCGCCAAGGCCTATGCCGAGCTGACGGCCGAAGGCTGGCTCGAATCGCGCCAGGGGCTGGGGCTCTACGTCGCCGAACCGCGTCAGCGCCTGAGTTCGACCGAGCGCGACCGGCGCATGGACGAGGCCATCCAGTCCTTCGTGCATGAGGTGATCGCGCTGGATTACCCGCCAGAACGTGCGATGGCGCGGCTCGACAAGGCATTGGCGATCCTGGGCAGGAAGACGGCCTGAGCGCCGCAGGGGAGGGGATATGAACGACGATCCGGTGATCCGCACCATCGGGCTGTGCAAGCGCTATGCGGGCAAGATGGCGATCGACCATCTCGATCTGGAGATCGGACGCGGTAGTATCCATGCCATCGTCGGCGCGAACGGCGCCGGCAAGTCCACGCTGTTCCGCATCCTGCTGGGCTTTCTCCCGGCCAGCTCGGGGGAGGCCTTCATCCTGGGTCGCGACTGTCGTTCACTCACGCCGCATGATCGCGAGCGCATCGGTTTCGTCAACGAAGAACACACGCTTCCGGGATGGATGAGCGTGGATGCGGTGACGGCGATGCAACGTCGCCAGTATCGCCACTGGAACCAGGAGACCTTCGACGAGACGATCGGCCATTACAACGTGGTGCGCACGCAAAAGGTGTCGCAACTCTCGCGCGGCGAACGTGCCGGTTTCAACCTGGCACTGACGCTGGCGCAACAGCCTGAACTGCTGGTCTTCGACGAGCCGACCCTGGGCCTCGACGTGGTCGCCAAGCGGGCCTTCCTGGAAACCTTGCTTTATTCGAACGCCACGCGCGATTGTACGGTGGTCTACTGCTCGCACCAGATGGAAGAGATCGAACGGGTCGCCGACAACCTCATCATCATGGAGCGTGGTGCGCTGAGGAACATGTCGCCACCGGATGATTTCCGTGCACGCGTGATGCACTGGGTTGCCGACATTCCCTTCCGTGGCCCGGATGCCCGTCTCGTTCCCGGCCTGCTCGAAGTGCAACGCATAGATGGCCTGTATCACTACCTTGTGCTGGACCAGGGGGAAGGCTTCGCAGGATTCCTGCACGCCTGTGGGGCTCGTGATATCCATCACCTGCCCGTCAGCCTGGATCGCGCGGTGAACGGCTTTCTCGCCAAACACCACGCCGTGCCGCGTGCGGCCTGACGCGAGGACCGAAACGATGCCTGACATCATCCGCGCCGAATGGCTCCGCTATCGCCTCTGGGTACTGCTGTATGCACTGGCGCACCTGCTCGCGCTGGCGTTCCTGAATCGTCTTACCGATCTCGGCCAGCAGCCGGTCAATGTGCTCCGCGTCTTTGCAGCAGGTTATGTGGTTACCGGCCTGTTGCTTGGCCTGCACCAGATGGGCACCTGGAGGCGTCCCAACCAGTGGCTCAACCTGCTGCATCGCCCGGTGGCACCCTGGCGCATCGGACTGGGGTTGTTCATCGCCGGTTGCCTCGGCCTGCTCGTGGCGATCATGCTGCCTCTGCTACTTGCCGTTGCATGGCAGGCTTATGGGACGGCACGCGTCGTCGACCTTCGCCATGTACTGATCCCGTTGGCTGCATTCCTGATAGCCATGTGTGCCTACTTCGCAGGAGCGTACGGCCTGCTTGCCGACCGACGGTACGCAGCGTCGGGGCTGGTGCTGATCCTGTGGATCATGGTTGCGAAGGCGTCCGGTCCGGCGGCGATCCTTTTGCAGCTCATCGCCAGCGGTTACACCTTTGCCCTTGCGATGCTCGCCTTCAGACCGGACCTGGGTTCACCGCCACGTTCCCTGCCTGCCATGGTCCTGGTCGCGATTCCGGTACAGGCAGGTATCTACGTGCTGATCCTGCTGGGCGGTTTCATTGCCGAAATGGGCTGGATCATGTCAGGCACGCATCCCGGCAACATGGTGACGCCGCCGAAGGGTGGCTTTACCGAGGCCATGCGCATGAGCCCGCGTGATCGCATGCTCGCGGGCCTTGAAGATGTGTCGCTGCCCGATGCACCGTTATGGCGCGAGCAGGTGGCGCTTTCGGAAGTCCACGTCATCGAGCGACCGGCGGGTGCGCCTGCGCTACGCAATGAGATGAGCAACAGCGCACCCATGGCGTTCGAGGATCACGATGCGCGTATCCAATGGACGTTCAGCCACCGGCATATGCGTTACCAAGGGGTCGATATGGCGACCGGGCTTCCGGCCGGCATACTCGGCGCAGGCGAAGACAATGCGGCCTTTCCAGCCCTTGCCACACCTCTGGGCGATATGCCCGGATTGTCCAGAGGCGATGTCATCCTGGCGGCGGGACCGACGCTCTATCGATACGTGGCGGCGGTAAAACGTATCCTGCCTTTGCTGACGCTTCCCTCCGGCGAACGTATCGTGCGCATGACGCCGATCGGTGGCAGCGTTGCCGTGTTGAGTGATCGGGCGGTCTATCTCTACGACGGTCGCTACCTGGCCGATGGCGATCATGCGATGCATCCGCGGCAGCGAGTCGCCATTCCCGGTCATGCGGGCGATCTTTCCGCCATCGGGCTGGTGGAACTGGTTGACGGCTATCTGGTCTCTTTCACTTTCGCCGCACAGGCCTATGACATGGTGGGCGTGCCGCCTTACCTGACCGTCCTTCGCGTCAACGATCAGGGCATGGTGACTCCGGTTGCCACCCGTGCACTGGGTGAGGACTATCCGGCGATCTACCGTTATCGCGCGTGGTGGCCTTCGCCGGTCATCCTCGCGTTGCGCCCGTGGGCGGTGGGGTTCCTCGCGCCGGTCGATGACATGGACAGTCACGATACGCCACCCGTCCCCGCGCCCATTCGCACACTGGCATGGGCGCTCATGGGAATCAGCCTCCTGTGGGGTGCATGGCTGGCCCGGCGGCGCGAGCTGTCGACTCCCGCACGGCTGACATGGACGCTGGCCTGTGGGCTGATCGGCCTGCCGGCCGTCGCAAGCTTGTGGCTCATTCTGCCGGCTGCCGAGCGGGTACCTCGCCTGGAGCATCTTCCCCACCACGCCTGACTCCGATCCGGAGGTTTCATGAAATCGTTCCGGCCATGGCTCGGGGCGCTGGCCGCGCTCGTCTTCTGCAACACCCTTCAGGCTATGGATTTCGCAACGCGGTTGAAGATAGAGGCGGCCCGTCCCGTGGCGCCTCACCTGCCACGCACCGGTTTTCTACAGCGTACCGCCATCGAGCAAGCGGCTATCTCACCCGACGGCGGCCGCGTGGCATTCCTTCGCTCGAAGGGAAGTGACAAAGGTGTCTGGTTGATGGATACGACCAGTGGTGCCGAACATCCGTTGCTCGCGCGCAGCGATGCTCGCCGCCTGGCGTGGACCCGCAATGGGGAATGGCTGCTGCTGGTATCGCCGGGCAAGGTCTTTGCGCTGGCCGCAGGCCGCGAGCGCGGTGCGCGGGTGGTGATTGAACTGGGCGGCCCTCAAAAGCGGGAATTCATCGATATCGATCCCTCTACACCCACATCCATCGTGGTTCGCGAGCGGCTGCCGGATGCCATGGGCCGGCCCGTTGCATGGCGGCTGTCAAGGGTTGGCACCGATGGCCGGGTGGACGTGCTGGATACCGATACCGACCGGATCGAAGGCTATGCCTTTGCCGGTACCGGCGTGCTCGCGTATGTCCAGCACCTGCGCGGGAAGTCGCTTGTGACGACGCGGATCGATGCATCCGGCGCCCGTAGCGATGTCATGCGATGTCAGGTCATGCACCGCTGCGAGCTATGGCCCTTGCTGGACAGCAGCGGCGACCTGTTTTTTGTTGCGGATGAAAACGGCTCGCCCACACGGCTGTACCGGATGAAAAATGGTGCGAGGGACGTCATCGCAGGCGATCCCGGTCGACTTGCGGATATCGCCGCCATAAGCGCAGATCCTGTATCCGGTCTGCCATGGCTTCTGAGTTTTCGTGGACCCGTGGCCATGATCCGGGGCCTCGACGACAGGGCGAGGCAACGCCTCGCAGATCTGGAGCACCGGCTCCCGGGTCGGGCCCTTGCCATCGATGCGGGGCGTTCGCACTGGCTGATCGTGGAGCAGGGCGGTGATATGCAGGGGCGGCGATATTACTTGCTGGATACCGCCAGCAACTATCTGCTACCCGTACTCGAAGAGTTACCACTACGCGCCCGCGATGATGTGGCAGGACGCTGGCTGCCCTCCGATGCACTCGCCAGCCAGCTTCCCTTCGAATGGACGGCGTCCGATGGCATGCGCCTGCACGGTTTCGTCCGTGTGCCGCCGGGGCGTGACGCAAGGAACCTGCCCATGGTGGTTCTCGTTCATGGCGGTCCATGGGCCAGCGTGGCGCCGGATGATTTCGGTTCCGGCGTGGCGGCCTTTCTTGCCAACCGTGGCTACGTGGTATTCGAGCCGAACTACCGTGGCTCGGTGGGCTACGGAACGAACTATATGCTGGCCCCGCATGGCGATTTCGGTAACGGTCGCGTGCAGAAGGATATTGTCGAAGGCGTGCAGGCATTGCTTGCCCAGGATGTCGGTGACCGCGACAGGATCGCTATCGCAGGTGCATCCTTTGGTGGCTACTCGGCGCTGCTCGGCCTTACCTGGCAGGGCGATATGTTCCGCGCAGGTATCGCTATCGTCCCGCCCACCGACTTTGCGTGGGATATCGAATGGGTGCGGCGCTCGCGCGAAGCGAACGTGCTGTCGTCGAAACTGCCTTATGAAGACTGGATGTCGGCGGTGTCGCTGGATCCATCGAATACATCAGCCATGGCACACCTCCATGCGCAGTCTCCGCTATCCAATACAGACCGGATGATGCGCCCCGTGCTGATCGTGGCCGGAGGTAACGATCAGCGCGTGGCGTTGCGCGGTGTGCTGGGCTATGTGGCGAAGTTGCGCTTGCGGGGTCACCCGGTCAGCCTGCTGGTCGACCCTGCGGCAGGCCATGCGGATGATCTTCCCCTGGCCCGGGAAACCACCTTCCATGTCATGGCGGCCATGTTGCACCGGTATCTGGGTGGCGATGCGGACGATCCCGCCGACATATCCATGGAAGATTATGTGCGACGCAATGGGCGATCCGATACCGCAGGCGTATTCCTGCTGCCTGTGCCGGATGCGCATCCATGAATCCCTGTGCCGCCGATGTCATGAAGGTGCGCGAGGTGACGGCACCTATCCGTCTCTCCGGTCGGCGTTATTCATGAATATCTTGATATCCACGCGCCGATCCGGCGCCATGCACTCGTCCAGTGCCTTGCCCGTCATCGTGGCCGGGCAGGTCGCCGATGCGGAAAGTGAGCCTTTACCCGCTGAACTAATGCGCTTGTCGTCTTTGCCCAGGCCAAGGCTCTTGGCGAGTTCATCGGCTACCGCCCGGGCGCGATCCTCTGAAAGCTTCTGGTTGGTGAGGCCGGCTTCCTGAGGAATGCGTCTGTCGGCGTGACCGATCACAACGATGTTGCTGATCGCAAGGCCCGCAGATTTCATCCTGGCTTTTTGTTCCGTCCCAAGCTGGCTGATGATCGTGGTGCCTTGAGGGGTAAGCTCCGATCGCCCGCCTTCGAAAAGTATCTGCGTATCCAGGTTAACGCAGTGACTGATTTCCCCTGATTTGCTCTCGCGAACGATCCGGATGCCTTCACGACGCACTTCGATGCGCGCTTTATCCGGGGTGCCTGCCTTGTCACCGGGGATGGCAATCAGTGAGCGATCGCCGGGACCATGCCACCATACCCGCATGCCGTCCACGGCGAAGTCCTGCGTGCCTTCAACGCTGCAACTGAAGATGGGCGCATCGATCTTGGCGGCCGCAGCCTTGATGACGCGAAATTCTTCCGGCGTGGCGATGATTCGGACATTGTCGGCATAGATACCCATGTCCCGGAAGGTGGCCAGCTCCATCCGGCCGACGAGCCAGGTCGATATGAGCATTGGAAACAGGATGCCCAGGGCAATGAGTAGGGCTCCCACCCTACGGCTGCGCTTCGTATGCGCGGGCGTCGACCGGTTGGGATAGGCGATGCAATCGATGCCGAGGACAATACCCAGGCCGCCCATCATGAGAGCTGCCAGAAGCTTGAACCACTCGAATGCATCCAGGACCGCCCAGGCGATGTACAACGTCAAGCCGAGGATGGTGAGTGAGGGCAGCAGGAGGAGCAGGCCGAGGCCGAGGTTTTCATCCTTGACGCCCGGCCATGTTCTTCTGGCCTTCAGGCCCTTGTAGACCAGGTTTATACCCAGGCAAACGGCACTCCCTACCAGAAGCCAGAAAATATAGATGAGCCCGAAAGCCAGTGCCGCAAAGAGGAAAAGCAGCGTGTCGCCTATCTGGACGCCGGATGGGAAGAAATGGGCGTAGAAGTAACAGTACGCGAATACGATAAGCACACCGATCGCGGAAGCGATGCCGATGATGAGTTTGCCGATAGCCTGCATGGCCTCGGCCATCTCCTTGAGACTCGTCACGAGTGTTTCCCCTGAATCATCCATGGATGATGCGTCAATGCACGGATATATTCGCCAGTGGTGGCCCGCGCCGCAAGAGGGCAATGGGGCCCCGTGGGGCGCTACCTTGCTTTGTCCAGCCGACGACACAAGGCCTCGACTCCTTCAAGGATCGATGGCGAAGGAAGCGACAGCGTCGGGGCGTCAATAGCGAAAACCTGGCCATTCCTTGCCGCATTCAGCGAAGGGCTTTTCTTCCAGTCGGCGAGACTGTCTTTGTCGTCGCCTGTGGTGATGATGACATCCGGGTTACGGGAAAACACGGCCTCCCTGGTTACTGTCGGGGCTGCCTGGGGCAGGTCCGCGAAGATGTTCGATGCGCCGCACAGGCTGATGGCGTCGTCGATGATCTGCGTATGGCCGATGGTCATCAGCGGCTTGTCCCATATCTGGAAAAACACGCTGAGCCGTCGACGTCCGGCATAGGTGGCCCGGAGCGACCCCAGTGCTGCATCGAGGCGCATCGCATTGCGATTCGCCGTCTCGCTGGTGCCGGTGAGCGCGCCTAGCCGCCGGACAGTGGGGGCGATCCCCGAAAGGCGTGTGGTTTCCACGTAGAACAACGGAATGCCAAGGTGGGACAGTTTCTCTATCTGGGATGTCGATGTGCCGCTCTTCCACACCATGATGATGTCGGGCTTCAGGCTGACGATGCGCTCCAGGTCGAGCATCGTGGCATCCCCGACAACAGGAATGGCCTTGGCAGCTTCCGGATGATCGCTGAATCGCGATGTGCCCACGATGTGATCACCGGCGCCGGCCGCAAACAATGCATCCGTGATGTTGGGAGCCAGGCTGACAATACGTCTGGCAGGTGCCTGTAGTGTCACGACATGGCCCGCATCATCGGTGACACTGACGGATGCCTGGGCAGCGCCGGTGGACAGCAGCGCGAGAAGGAATAGCTTTCGCATCATGGTTTCGAATTCGTCAGGCGGCCGGCACGGAAAAAGCGTTCTCCGTCGATGTCCACGCCGTGGATGGGATGCCGGAATGCGGCGCTGAGGTTGTCGCCGGTGACGACATCGAGCATCGGCCCGGCCAGGGCCGTGCCGTTTCCATCGAGCAGGATGGCATGCGTTGCATGCCGGATGGCGAGGTTGATGTCGTGCACGCTGTAGATCACGGCGCGCTCGTCGCGTACGGCCGTGCGCTCAAGTTCCTGCAGTACCCTCATCTGCTGGTGCAGGTCCAGCGACGAAAGCGGTTCGTCGAGCAGTAATACATCCACATCCTGCGCGAAGATGGCTGCGATATTCACGCGCTGCCGTTCGCCGCCGGAGAGCGTGGTGATATCGCGGTCCGCCAGTGCGTCGAGTTCAAACGTGGCCAGTGCTTCACGGGTGGGTTCATCATCCTCGTCGCCCCAGTGCCAGAACGACAGGTGCGGATAGCGGGCCGAGGCCACCGCATCCCATACCGTAAGACTGAAGGCATCCGTGACGGCTTGCGGAAGGAATCCACGTCGCCTGGCAAGTGTCTTCGGGAAATAACGGGATAGAGGCTTTCCATCAAGGCTTACCTCGCCGCCGTCCACATCGCGCAGGCCGGCCAGTGTCCGCAGCAGGGTGGACTTGCCGGCACCGTTCGGCCCGATCACGGCCCATACCTCACCGGCGCGCACGTTCAGATCGAGCGAATGCACCAGCACTCGCTCCTGCATGCGAAGGTGCAGCTCTTGCGTCGTCAGCAAGGTTTTCATCGCCGCCTCACCAGTAGCATCAGAAAGGCGGGCACGCCGATGATGGCCATTACGGCGCCTACGGGAAGCTGGATGGGCGCCACGATGCTGCGTGACAACGTATCGGCCACCACGACGAGCGTACCGCCGCCGATGGCACTGGCCGGGATGAGCACGCGCTGGTCGTTGCCGACGAGCCGGCGCAAGGCATGCGGTACCACCAGTCCGACGAAGCCGATGGTGCCTGCCGTCGTGACGGCAATGGCCGTGGCGATGGATGACAGCGCGAAGATCGCCGCTTTCACCGCTCCCGGTTTCACGCCCAGCGCGCTGGCGGAATCTTCGCCGCGCGTGAGCAGGTTCAGCTGACGCCCCAGCGGTACCACGACAAACAGGCAGGCGAGCAGGCAGATGGCGGGAACCCCCCACCAGGCCACGCCGCTCAGGTCACCCATCATCCAGAACAGCATGCCGCGCAGATCGCGATCGGGAGCGAGCACCAGCATCATGCTCACGATGGCGCCGGAGCCGGCGGCCAGTACCACGCCGATGAGGATGAGGTCAGTGGTGTCGTCGCGTTGTCCTGATGTCTGTCGCGACAACAGATCGCGATGCGCGAGCATGAACACGGCGATACAGGTGATAAGCGCGCCGATGCCCGCACCCATCGCCACGAACACGCTGCCCAGCCCGGCGAGCATCGCCCCGAGGGCACCTACGGCGGCGCCACCGGACAGGCCCAGCGTGTAAGGATCAGCCAGTGGATTACGCACCAGCACCTGCATCAGGCAACCGGCCATGGCCAGCAGGCCACCGACGCCAAACGCCGCTACCGTCCTTGGCAGCCTCAGTTCGTGGACGATGGTCCGGGCCGGTGTTTCGGTATCGGTCCACAGGGCCGTCCATGCCTCCGTGGCCCGGATCTCGCCACCGCCACACAGCAGGCAGGCCGCGCCCACGACACCTGCGACCACGAGCATGACGATCCACAACCGCTGCGCCGAGGCGAAGGTCGCGTTACGAGGAATCCGTCGGGGGGTGTCACCGTGCCGCACGCCTGCTCCGTCATGGGTCGGGCGGCCTCGGCCGCATGGCGGCAGGATAAAGGATCGCCGTCCAGGCGGTAAGGACGCGGCCTCAGTCGTCCACGAGGATGTCGAAATCGGCGCGGCAGCCCTTGTCTACCCATACGGAGTGACGGCTCCAGCCCCAGCTGCGTCCGTATTCGCATTCGGATACCGACAGGCGCTCGCGCAGGCGCACTTTCAGCAGGCGTCCATCCACCTCGCATCGACGATAGGCATTCTCGTAGCTGGCACAGGACAGGCCTTTCGACTCGCCGCGATCGCGACCATGGTCCGGATCGTGGCCGCGCCAGCCGGGATCGGCGGCGCATCCGGCGAAGAGGATCAGGCCGAGCAGCGAGAGGTAGTGCAACACTCGTACAAAGGTCACGTACATGGTGTGTTCCTCCCTCAGAAGCGGTAGTCGACGGATGCGCCTGCGAGATAGCCCATCTTCTTCTGCACGATGGGGCTGTCGCCGACGTCCTTGAGGTAGCGGGTGCCTTCGGCCGTGAAGCGGGTCATCCAGTGTTCGCCGAAGCGGTGCGTCCAGGTCACGCCGGCCGTGGCCGCGTGCAGGCCCGCGCCGGGCGCAAAGCGCTGGAAGTGCGTATTGGCGGCCTGTTTATCCGTGACGCCGAAGTAGGTCTGGTTGTAGTCGGCGTTGCCGTAGTGGAGGGCGGCATTGAGATCGATGCTGTCGTTCTCGCCGCTCCAGGCCAACACATGGCCGGTGAGGTGGTAGCTCATGCCGTAATCAGCATGGTTCACGGCCTTGCTGGCGACGAGACCGATGTCGGCACGCTGGCCAAGCTTCAGGCCCATGCCCACATTGGCGAGCACGGACGGCTTGATATCACCCATGCCCTTGAGGAAGTCCGAGCCGGGGCGCGCCACGTCGTCCTGGTCCTTGCGGCCCGCGTCCATGCCGGCCGACGTGGTGATGAAGAACTGGTCGGTAAGGCGGAAGCGAAACCCGACGCCCTGCATGCCGTCGATGAAGAAGCCATTGCGGAAGGTGAAGGAGGCATCCAGCAGCGGGGAAACGCGGTAGTCCTTGCTGCCGGCATAGCGCGGCACATAAGCGGCACCCAGGCCGACGTAGGCCGGCGGGGGCGTGTCGCCGCTGCTGTCCTGGGCATGCGCGCAGGGAGCCAGCAAGGGCAGGGCAAGGGCGAGATACAGGGGGCGGATCGATTTCACGGGGGGTACTCCGGACCTGGGAATGGGAACAGGACAGGAGCGTAGGTACCCTGCGGCGGAAAGACTGTGGGGTCTTTGCGGGGCAATTGTGCTTATGTGTAGATGCCGGTTACAAATAAACACAATTTCGCCGGCGTAATCGATGGTGGGGCGCCGGGGCCGGTGCTATGTTGCCGACGAATCCGGTTCGTGACGCCATGCATAGACTACTTCTCATCGAGGACGACCAGCGCCTCGCCGCGCTCGTATCGGAGTTCCTCGGCCGCTACGCTTTCGACGTTCGCATCTGCCCGCGGGGTGATATCGCCGTGGCGGCATTCAACGACATCGCACCCGACGTGGTGGTGCTTGACCTGATGCTTCCCGGCATGGATGGTGTGGAGGTCTGTCGCCGTCTGCGGCAGTTGAGCGACACGCCCATCGTGATGCTTACGGCACGTGTCGATACGATGGACCAGATCTCCGGGCTTGAACTGGGTGCGGACGATTACGTGCTGAAGCCCGTTGAGCCACGCTTGTTACTGGCGAGGATTCGGGCGGTGATGCGCCGGACGACGGCGGCTGAGCGCACCGCGGAAGCATCGCGCGATAACGTACTGACGTATGGCAACCTGCGCATCGATGAGCTGTCACGCGACGTCGCCTGGAAGGGCGATTCGGTGGACCTGAAAACCACCGAGTACAACCTGCTCCTGGCATTCGCGCACGCGCCAGGTCGCGTGTTGAGTCGCGACGAGTTGATGAAGCAGTTGCGCGGCATCGAGTTCGATGGGCTGGATCGCACCATCGATGCGGGGGTGTCACGGTTGCGTCGCAAGTTCGACGACATGGCGCAGGAGCCGCAGAAGTTCAAGACGGTGTGGGGCAGGGGCTACCTGTTCAATCCGTATGCGTGGGACGAGTAGATCGCCATGTTGCGTACGTTCTACAAGCTTTATCTTTTTCTCATTCTGGGGTTGGCAACAGCCGCCGTCGTGGTGGTGCCTGCCATGCAGTACGTGCTGCTGATACGCCTGAGCCCTTCAGATGCGGAGGATTTACGCTCCACCATGTATGTCCTTCGCGACATGCTGGCCAAGCAGGACGCCGCAAGGCGGCAGCAGGCCCTGGATGACGTGCAGCCATCGCTGGCGATGATTCGTTTTGAATTGATGGATCGCGCACGGATTTCCCTCTCGGAGGAGCAGGGCCGGCAACTGGACCTGGGTTATGCCGTGGATATGGGGCCGGACGATATTCTGCTCGCCATTCTGCCATCGCATCAGGTATTGCATACGCAGCAGATTCGTTCGCTCGGTTCAAGTACGGTGTTCCGGTTACTGGCCTGGTCCATGGTGGCCGCGGTGATGCTCGGTGGCTTATTTCTCTGGCTGCGATCACATTGGCGGGATCTTGAAATACTGCGCGAGGCCGCGCAGCGTTTCGGTGACGGCGAACTGCATGTGCGCTCCGGCCTCCCCGCACGTTCCAGCGTGGCACCCCTGGCGACGCGCTTCGACAGCATGGCGTCGCGCATCCAGACCCTGGTATCCACGCAGAGCGAAATGATCAATGCAATATCGCATGAGCTGCGCACACCCATCGCGCGCTTCGGCTTTGCGCTGGCCCTGCTGAAATCCAGTGATGATGAGGACGAGAGGCGCCGCTATATCGACATGATGTCGGAAGACATCGGCGAGCTCGACCAACTCGTAAGCGAACTGCTTTCCTACGGTGCACTGGGCCAGCCGGGTCGCGAGCCGGAGCGCTGCAAGGTCAACGTCACCGAGTTCATCGACAGCGTAACCGGCAGCCTCGCGCTGGAAATGGAGCTGCGGGACATCCATTGCCACGTATCGGTGTTTCCAGCGGATGCGGTGGCACAGTTCGATCCGAAGCTCACGGCCCGCGCCCTCATGAACCTCATCCGCAACGCCATGCGCTACGGCCGTGGCCACATTGACATCACGGCTACCATGGAGCGCGGCATCCTGGTCATCCGCGTCGACGATGACGGCATCGGCATCCCCGTCGCCGACCGCAAATCCATCTTCGAACCCTTCCACCGCCTCGACCGCAGCCGCGACCGCAGCACCGGTGGCTTCGGCCTCGGCCTGGCCATCGTCCGCCGCGCCATCACTTCCCAGGGCGGCCACGTCGACGTAGGCGACTCCCCCACCGGCGGCGCCCGCTTCACCCTCCACCTCCCCCTGTAGGAGCGCGCCTCGCGCGCGACCGGTTGGAATGGTGTCGCTCCGTAGTAAAGCAGCCCATGTGGTGCGTCGCTTCGTAGGGAGGGCTCGCCTATCGGCCTCGCGCTCGGCGCGTGCGGCGTGGTCGCTTAGAGGCGGCGGGGGCGGCCCTTGGCGCGCCGGCCTGCGGTGTCCCTCGGGAAAGGAGGAGCCGCTGCGCGGCTCAGTGTCTTATCGCTTCGCCCCT
>Ga0116228_10003930_pt1 | contig 13132 bp, 10 predicted proteins | sample S1TSphfallax_2_FD_89694 | JGI IMG/M metagenome (GOLD analysis project Ga0116228, IMG submission 89694) | Host-associated microbial communities from peat moss isolated from Minnesota, USA - S1T2_Fc - Sphagnum fallax MG | ecosystem: Host-associated > Plants > Peat moss > Unclassified | place... | reverse complement strand
GGGCGGTGATATTCACTGGCCTTTGTAGAGCCACTGGCATGTGTGGGCCTGATACTTAGTCAGCAGATAATACCACTGATTTTGGGTGATCTCTGCAAATTGATCAAATAGAACAGGACTCACTGACCCATGGTAGTTTTCCTTACCACAATTGCTGCACTGTCAGTGACTTGACACAAGTTCTGAATAAGGTTATTCAGGAGTTGTCTTTAGGTCTTCTAGTTAATGTTCACATTGGCCTGTATGCACTCTGGGGGGACCTCAATAACAGAAGTGTATATAATATGACGTTTTCTCTCAGTCCATAAGTGTAGAATGGTGTTGAAATCTCTTCTGCAGATATGTAATTAGGAAAATCAAAGTTAGAGCTTTTTTCTGCAAATCTGATAGTCTGTGGTGAACAACATGCTTCCTTCTTGGAAGGCCTGCACCATATATGCATGGACAAACAATCTGGAGAAGCTTGACAGGTGGTCAGTTGCATGCCAGCACTAACATCACTGTGAGTAAGACTGAGAGCCCTAGTGTGGAAAATAATAGTGATGAAGAAGGGTTGTGCCTGCTTCACTAAAACATCCATTGTCTCAAAAAATTAACATTGTTAATCAGGCAGGCTCTTAGTGGCAAAGCTCTTATCGCAGCTGGTGCACATGAGTACTACTAAGATGCAAAGTGCTTATAACAATAAGGTCTCTTAATTTTCCCACCTAACCCCACTGGAAGTTTGGACCAACAATCTCCAACCTCCTTTGCTGTTCTTGGTCATTTGCCTCAGCTGCTGCCTCCTTGGCTCTCTCTTTGCTCAAATTGCACAAAGTTCTCAGGTTTGAACCTCCATTATCACAAAATCTCTGTTGCAATGGAGTTTGCAATTGAGTTCTTGTTGCCTCAATCCACAAGAGAGTAATCAGGGGCCAGCTCTACATGATTCCAAAGACAGCATCACAAATGATTCTTCACACCTAACTATGCTACACACCAAACTACCTACCTACCTACTCTGGAGTTTGTCTTTGTGTCTGGACCCACTCTCATTTCACATGGCCGACCAAGTTGGGCAAAACTTAAACTGTTAGTGGGCGTTCAGATTATCCGGTGTCTATGGTGCCCTTATGGATGAAAAAAGATCCACTACTTGCATACTTTCATCCACGAAGCCGTTGTGGCGGTCGTTGTCAAATGATAGCCCAGGGCCCCATTACATTCAAATCTCTCGCCTAATAATTGTCGCTAGGGTTTGATTGGCCAGCCCAATCGTTTCTTCTCGCTTTCTCTCTCTAGGTGTGAATACGTTAAAAAAGCTATGTAGAGTAGCTCTGCCCGATTACTAACGCCTAGTTTTTAGATCTACCCGAAATGGTTAGCATTCAGTGAATATATCCGACGTGGCGAGTATTTGTTTGTCGATGTATACGAGAAACGCGCTCCCAAATTTGAATGACTGACGAGTTTTGTATGCCCGGCCCGGAAAAAGAAAAAAAACTCCTCCTCGATCACGACACTGTGCACGGATGAGCTCGCACGGAAACGAAGAAGCTCGCGAGGACGACGTCGCTCGCAAACGGGAAGAACGCGATCGCAGTGCGGGCGGAGAGGAACAATCACGCGCGAGCGTGCACACATGACAAAAACAACATCAACGCAGCTGAAGACGTAAGAGTGCGAGAAAATACGCGACGACTTGTGATATTTTAGGGTTAGAGAAAGACAGACAGAGACTGAGATGGGGGACTACAACATCGCGTTGTTGGTGATCGTAGTGGTGGTCACGTTGTTGGTGGTGGTGTTCAATGTCTACTTGCTGGTGAACTACCAGCATCCGGACGACTCGAACCAAGCTTACTTTCCCAAACTTGTAGTGGTGCTGGGGTTGTCAGTGGCGCAACTTTCCATTCTCATGCTGCCGGCTGACATCGCCAATCAGCACGCGTGCCAGCATTCCGTCTTCGTCGGTGCTTGTAGCTTCACGTTGCCCATGCGGCAGCTGTGGTACGCGGTCTACATTCTGGACGCCGTGCTTGTGTTCTTCGTCATCCCTTTCTCCATCTTCTACTACGAAGGCGACCAGGAGAAGTGAGTACACTCCGTTGTTTTCTTGAATTTTAGTTCTTGTCTCTTTTGTGTACGCGAGAGAGAGAGAGAGAGAGAGAGAGAGAGAGAGAGAGAGAGAGAGAGAGAATCTTTTTGTTGCAATGCAGTGCTGAATCTTTTTGTGCCGGGGATGGCAGGACGTGGATACGACGGGCATGTGGAGCCATTGTTTGGGTCGTTGTAACAGCCATTATACTTGGACTTGTGTTTGGTATCGCCTATGGTACGTCCTCAGTATAATTCTTTCCTGCTATGGAGACTGTAATGAATATTATTGGATGAGAGCCTTCATATGATCTGATCCCTTTGTCCACTCTAATGAAGAAAAGAGGAAAAAATTCTACCAAACTTCTTCATGCAGGAAAAAACCTAGATATCAAATGCATCACATCAGAAGTTTGGCAGACAACTCTTCTGATGTGGTGCATTTGATGTTGATGAAGCCACAAAAGCTCACTGATTTGATATGCAGAAATGTCAATGGCCTGTTTGGACTGAAATCTGGTTACAGTGTTGTCCACAATAGTCTAAAGAATGCAGACTGCCACTGAACATGCGCTACAAATACTTCCACTGTTTGTCATTTATGAATGACAAAAGCAACGTTATTTGCTCTCTGTTTCTGTTGAACATGCTTTTTGAAAGTGCTTAGCAGCTACCAGTTCTGGCACTTCCTCAGAAATAGTTGTGCTTTGGGGTTGGTGGGCTTTTGCAGTTCTAGCAGGCAAGGTAGATTTTGATGTTCAACGGTTGGATTCATCAAGTCAACCATTCACGACAGATTTCACCTCATTGAATGCAAGAAATCCATGTCTGGCAAACAATCAGGGTGGAACAGCAACCCGTACCTCGGTGTGTCTGCCTTCTTTCATCCTGTTTGATGTGCCCCTTAGCTGATTTTGTGCTGTGTGAGAATGTCAAAGGTCAGCTAAAACCTAACTGCTGAGCATCAGTCTGTTGTGACAGTGCACAAGCAGTCTGCTTGTTTTACTTGCCTGACATGTAATTGGGGATGCACTTAAGATCAGTTTCCAACTGAATTCATCAAATTTCTCTCTTTTTCTGAAACCTGTCATGTGGAACTGAACTCTTATACATACGTGTATTATAAAGACTTCTAGCACAGTAACAGTTTGGCAGAGTGGGTTTACCAGTGTTCAGCAGAGCTAGCAGCAGCAGATATGGCAACCACATGGACTATGCGTACATCATTACCAGAGTATGTCATTGCGATTGTTACCATTGTCGGCTCCATTCTCTTTGCTGTATGTGCCTCTTCCCTTCACATAGCTTCTCAAGAAGCCTTAAATACTTGAGCTGGTATGGAGAAGAATTTTATTTCAGAGTTGTTTGAATTATTGTTCAGTTTTGGTTTCTAAGGTTATGTCCTTGATGTAAACATCTTTCTATGGTTGTCAATCATGGATGCTGACAGGGTCCATACTGCTTGCAGATCTTTGGGGGTGTGGGTGTAGCTGCTTTACCTCTAAGTCTTATATCTGCATACTTCCGACGTCCTAGAGCCATCATCACACGCTCCCAGTATGTAAAGGTTTGTCTCTCTCTCTGATTACTTTGTGAGATGTTCCACAAGATGGCTGATTGAGTGGTGAATCAGGCAGAGAGTACAGAGGATGAGCACAGTTGGGGCAATCTTTCTATTGTGGTGGGGACCTTGTGCACTAAAGATAGAAACATAGGGCAGCAGATGCAAGGGTGCCCCCAACAGAGGAAATTGGCAGGGCTTGGACAAAGTCTCAAATCAATCTTTTGGATGGTCGAGTGCAGGAGGCGACTGAGCTTGGCAAGCGTGCAAAGGAGATCAAAGATGCAGCATTGGCACTGCAGCGTGAAGAGCGAGCTGGGAGCAAGGGCCGCAAGTGGAAGAAGAATGTGAACAAAGTTCAGCAGGTCTGAAGTCAATTCAAGAAGGCCATTTTCCTATGTTTTCTCTTGGTTGAACCAGTAAGGACAATGCACAGTTGTTTCTAGTGTAGGTGCTGTAGTTGGTGTGGGCCACATGCTCTTAAAAGTTTGCAATTTATTATGGTTTTGAAAGTTTAATTGTAGAAAGCTGGTGATTGAACTTCTGCAAAAAATTTAATTGGGTTTTTTGTGCTGTTCATGTCTCATTGCAGGAACTGGTGTACTTAGAAGAGGATGAGCGGATGTTGGAAGAGGTGTATCCACAAGGAGAGAAGGTACAAAACTGCTTCCAGATTGAACTGTTGGATTTATTCATGTGGTTTTACATAAGTTCCTGAGCATGATTTGACTTTGAGCTTGCTTGCTTACTTCAGTTCGATTCCACATAGGACAACCAAGTCCACAAAGATGAAAATCCAACTTTGACAAAACAATTTGGGGTGTATACTTGTAGGTTTTCTTTTTGGAAAGTAAGACTAGCAGTGGATCTGCAGCTCTAGAATTTCATACATGATAGGGAATGCCATCATATGTGATTTGACGAAATGAGTTTCTTTGTTAATGTGTTGGGCATTTTGCAGGCTGATACTTCTTGGGCACTTACTGTTCTCAGTTACCTTGGGAAGTTGTTGTTTGGAATCTTTGGGTGAGTTTGGTGTCCCATGAAAGGTTCTAAACTTAAGAACTGTTCCTAATTCTGTTTTCATTTGATGATTGTGGGAACCTAATCCATTCTGCCAAATACTATGTTCTCACATAGTAACAAGTGAATGATGTCTGTGTCCTGTGTGTAATAAATGGAAAGGTTGAGTCACCAATGTTAAATGTACAAACTAAAGCAGAGAACATGTCTTAGAAATTTGTATTGGCTCAAGTCAGTGGCATATTTTTGTGTTTAATGAATAGACTTATGTAAATAATCATATGCCTGCACAAGTAAGCACTTATCTCAACTTGAAATGCCAGATCTAAACAGTGTGTGGGATTGTGTCTGCCAGGCTAGTGGTCTCTGCTGTATGGTTGGTGCACATTGTGATCTACATGCTCATTACACCTCCACTCAATCCATTCCTCAACTGGTTTTTCATTCGCCTTGACAATGTTTGGGGTTAGTAGTCACATACACACCATGCATTGAGTTGTGGGAGGAAATATGTTCCACCCTGAGTAAAGCTATTTTGTGTCTTGCCATATTTTTGCTGAAACAGAGCAAGGGAGATGTTCTTGGATTGTTGTGCTCATGTAGTAAACTGGGCCGTTGCAGGATTGCTGGGCACTGTAGCTTTTGCCTTCTTCTGCTTCTATCTTCTCCTGGCAGTTATCTCTGGGGAGATGCAGTTGGGCCTCAATTTTCTCTTCATCACCATCCATCCTATGAAGTATGTGGTCTGGCATTCAAGGATATTGCTGTTACAAATTTTTCAGGATTCTCCTTGGTTTCTAGCTCTGTTTCTTAGCTACTATGTGTTGAAAGAGAAGTCCAATTTGTGTTTTCCTATGTACTGCCTGGTTGCCTTCATTATTTTGCAGAAGTCATACTGACCATGTTCCTTGGAATGGTCACAGGTGGAATGGGACACTGATGAGCTCATTTCTGTTCAATGTGGGCCTGATTTTAATCTGCTCCATAAGGTCCAACATGATCTTCCTTTTCATCTCAGCTTGTTGTGTCAGGAACATTTTGCAGTTTGGTTGTGGCTGTTTGCAGTGTGGATGCCTCTTCACTGTCCTAACAGCATAGTCTGTGACTTGTTCCCTCTGCAGTGTGATTCAGTTCTGTGCAACGGCTTTTGCATTGTATGCCCAAGCTACGGTCGTGCAAGAGATCTTCGGTCACACTCTAGAGTCATTGCGGGGCATCAAATACCTCTTCAAGTAATCTGCTTTGCAGCATTCCTCCAGCTTCTTTCTACTTCCCAATAAGCATAAAGTGCATGAGTGGTATTTTTGTAGTTGCTATAGCCTGCTCCATTCATTTTGAGTCCAACAGTGAAACAGCAAATTATTTGTGAAGCACAATGGGCTTTGAAATATATACTGATATAATTTGCAATGATTGTGTGCAGGTACAATGTGTTTCAATATGCATTCCTTGTTTGTGCAGGTCTGACAACTGTATATTACTTAGCATTTGTAAGTCAGCTTACCTCTGCTAACACTGTTGAAAGTCAAGTTTAGTATCTTGGAGGTTTTGTCATAAGGAGTATGCTGACAAAGCTCTTCCTGGACCCTGTATGCTGTTGACAGGGATGTAGGAGAAAGAGGACAAGGTCCAAGTTCCAGCTGGAGTAAGACCTACCTTATGCAAACCATCTGTTCAGTACAACTTAGTGTTCAAACTTTGTAGGAGTGAGCAACTGCACACCATACCTAGGAATGTAAACCTGGTCCACAATCCAGTGTGGTTGCTCCCTCGATTTGTTTTGTGCACCTTACTAAGATTGTGTGTGACTTGGCTGTTCCTCTCAACAGTCTTTGGTAGTCTATCTGGCTTTCTAAATTTTTCAAGGTTGCACATTGCGAATGAGAAAGCCATATTAGATGTTGTATCTGTATCATTCTGCATGACTCCTGTAGTTCACGTTGGTAGGTAGTATTGATATTGGGCATGTGTGTATGCCCAATCAGTTAGAAAGAGAAATGCTCACATTGGATTTAAACAGTTTCTCAAATATTTTACTTGTGTGAATACATTGGCAAGGGTATTGTGTATTCAGAATGTAGGTCCAGAGAACTATAGGCCTACAGCCATACCTCATGCTAGTTCATGACTTGCATATAAGAAGAGAAGTTCGAAGATGCCCTCATCCAGGAAATTTTCACTTTGGATGGTGCTGAAAATTCAGATTGTAGATTTGTGGGATTAACTTGCTGAATTTGGTGCTGGCAACAGTCATTAGGTTGGAGTCAGGTTTGTTTTTCAGCTAATGGTTCTAATTGCCTTCCAGGAGAAAGCTGTAGACATGGATGGTGAAATGTTGCCCTTACTTGACCCTTTCCTGCAAGCATGGAAATTTTAGTGACTTTGTACAAGAGAAAAGGATGCTAGGGATGCTATTATGAAGTTAACATATGTTAATAAAACTGGTGAAATGGTATCTAGTTTTGGTTTTGAAAATTCTAAACTTAATGGATATGTCAGATGGCAACATATTGATTGGTTTGGAAGAAAAATCGGTTTCATAAAGCCTTAATGTTGTGGTAGGGCATGGTATAAAGAGTAATAGGTGGTTTCTCTGCAGAGAATGGTTCCTCTACTACTTTTCGATTTCTATGGTTTAAAAAACTGTTCTACCCACTGGGTATCATGAATGCTTTTTGGAAATGAAGTGGCTGAGAGCCCTCAGGGGAGTGCATTACCAAAATCACTGGCATGCTTGACAAACACTTTGTGTGTGCCCTGGTAAGGCTCTGGTAAACCCTCCCCTAGGGCCTAAACTTACCTGTTAACTTCACTTCATCTGCCTTCAAACACATAAACATTACCTGCAGTGTTCATGTGCATTGGGATTAGATGTGATAATGTCATCTATCTAAGAAGTTGGAAAGATGGTTTGAAGAATAATGAGAGAAGACTGTTATAGAAAAGCTATGCATTTTATTGTTACAAATGAATTTACAATGTCAGCTTTGACAGTTGATTGTGGTCTATAATTTACTCAATTTTAACAATTGCACTATTATCAATTATCCAAACATTACTGGCATAACTAAACGTTTCCAATATTGGTCAATGTCCTAAAAGTGGTTTTCACTATGTGAATTTCATAAAAGGACAAAGGTTGATAACCAAATTGTAAATCCAAAATGTTGAAAACCTTGCCTCGATTAGTAAAAAAAAATATTTATTTGACAATGACATGCCACTCTTTTCTACTCATATCCATTTGTTAAATGTCCACTTGTTAACAAGTTTGCAATCTTTCAACATGTGGTTCTAAGTTCAATTCTTCCAAATGTTCTTTCCAGTGAACGCACTAGTGTTTTAAGCATATTGCTTTTCAGAATGCAATATCTTTACTTTTGACTGCAGTTGGAGGCATCAGTCTATCTTGCAGTTGGAGCCAACGTTTTGACTGCAACTCCCTATTTGGTCTTTGTTCAGTCTTTTGAATCTTCACACTAGTGTTCCTGTGGATGAATGGAGGCAACATCGAAATTACCAGATTCAAGCTGATCACCAAGCACAGTCATGTGATGAGTGTGGAGAGAGTGACTCATGGATTTGATGGTTCCTGAAATTCAGAGTGGAAAGCTGGTGGTTCCAGACCTAGAAAAACTCCAAAACTTGGAGACACATGTTGGGCATGAAAGGATTTGGAGAAATTGTGAATGATGAGAAGTTATTTAAGCCGCAAGAAATGCAACCCAATCACCTCATAGAAAGCTCGAGATTTTTAGCCATTGTCACTGAATCTTGAGTCACATTACAAAAAGAGTGACAAAGTTGGCTCTCCTTTTCCCAGATGAAAATTTTCCAGTTCTGAGTCTTTGTTTCAAGGTTTTCTTGCAGGTGAAGCAGGTGGTCTTGTTGCACGAGCATAAGCTTGGGTATGAAGCACAAGAGCTTGGGTGCTGGAAGGTTGGCTCGTGAGGAGCACAGATGCAAAGCACAAGAGCTTGGGCACTTAAAGGCTGTATTACCACACAGCAGCTCTCAAGGAACCGTAAGGTTGCTGCTGAACAGCTAGCTGCTCATACAGACCTCCATATCCTGGGCACTTCTGCCAGGCCAGAGTAAAATTATTATGTGCCCAGTACATCATATGTTATTTCAAGTGTAATGGTGAGGACCCACTGAAGTAGAAGCCTCCTCACTACCCAGGAGTTACAGTGACAAGTGCAGAGCAGCAGTGGAGCTCCTCTTACATATCCAAATTCATTGTGTTTCATGACAGTTTGTTTTTGTTTTAAGAAAATTTAGTGCCACCAAATGTCTTGACTCAACATGGAAAGATTCCCAAGGGATATTAAAATGGTCAATCAGACATTTTTGGCTGATTAAGAGCCTTAGTGCACTCTAAAAGCAAAACTCGCATTAGTCACCACCAACCAGTAACTGCACTAGAAATATGCCAAAACTCCAAAAAGGATTCAAATATTAAAATGTGCTGAAGTGTCATTTCTTTCAGTTATTTTAAAGTCATGTACTAATTCATTTATGGTCTCAAACCTTATGACTTCTTTGTCTTCAAAGAAGAAAAACTTTTCTGACAAGCAAGAAGCAACATGAGCTTGATGGCAGAAAGAAAGTTTACTTCTTCCCAGCAGGCAGCTCCTGAAGTTCTGTGCACAATTTTGTAATCATCTCCTGGGGGAAGCTTCAAGGCATATAGCTACAAGTTGTGTCTTCTGATTAAAATATTTTTGCAACAACCCTACTGCAAAATTTCCCATCACCCACATCTGTCTTGCATCAGTCACATCAAAAGCAACTCCTCATTGGGCCACTACACTTCCAGAGCATAGAGCATACTGCTACACAATTCCAACAGTCTAGCACAGATGCATAGACTTTGCACAAAAATCAGGTACAGGCTCACAACAACAAGATTGGTTCACTTCCAATTGTGTGATATAACTTGCTAGGAGAAAGCTTTTCTATAGAGACAACTTTAGACACCCACGTGCACAAATCATTTGTACTAGTAGTGCCAAGCAACAATATGGGTCAGAACTTAGTCTTGTGAGACCCAGGTTACTGTGATTCAAGAAAAGAGAAAGGACAATAATTGCAACCAAAACTAGGAAACCATTTTACCAGCATTGTTTCTTATGACCATCATGGAATCCACTATGGTCAAAACCTTCACCAACCTGAAAGTGCACCATATCTTCCAAATTCTCTAGTAGGTGTAGCCTTTCACAAACATTCCCGTCTTTGCTTCCTCTGCTTCACCTTCTGCAGAGTACTTTCCAAGCTGTGCAAGAGAGTTTGCCTTTGCACGAACGAGAAGAGCCTTCTTGGCTGCTTCAATGTTCTCTGGCTGGCCCTTCCATGTCTTCAACACTGAATTTTGGAGTGCACGGGCATAGGAGAAGGACACATGCCATGGGTTGGGGCTCTGGTTCATGGCATTCAGGTTCAGGGTGGCCTCCACCTCTGATTGACCTCCAGACAAAAACTGTTCAGGACAAAACAAGGACCCAGGATTAGTATCAAAGGACCATATAATGACCATCCTCCATCAATGCAACTACCCCAGAATGGACCTACTTCATGTTCCCTTCAAATGTGTAGAGGTAGGTCAGAGAACTCACCATAATGCCAGGAACAGCTGGTGGCACACGTCTCTTCAACAATGTAAGAGTGTACTCTGCAACCTTTTCAGGTGTTGCCCTCTCAGGGCACTCAGCTCCAGGAGTGACCATACTAGGCTTCAAGAGAATACCCTCAAACAACACATTGTTCTCAGCCAAGAAGAAGAACACTTTTGACCAGACCTTTTCAGCAACCTCCAAAGTCCTATTGATGCTGTGGTTACCATCAAGAAGAATCTCAGGTTCAACAATTGGGACCAATCCATTGTCCTGCACATGGCAATATAAGACTCTGAGGTGCTAATATGCAACATCAACACCATCTTTCATAAAGCTGGCTAGAGGATTAATAAGACAAGGACCACAAAAAAGAAGGTTTCTGCACAATCACTGTAGCTCACCAGAAGGAAGGAGTGAGCAAAAACTTTGAATGCAAAGACAGAGTAGAAATATGAGTAACTGTAGCAGTTTCAAAAATCTAATCTGCATTAAAAAAAACTTGTATTTGTGGTCGACTTCATGTCATAATTCAGTCTCACACACCTGGGAGATGGCAGCATACCGAGCAAGACCCCATGCAGCTTCTGTCACAGCCAACTCAGAAGGGCCATTGGGGATACTGATAACAGTACGCCTGCATACACCAACTTCCTTCTCTCAGCAATTTCATTGAACAGGGCAAAAAGAATCTCCACAGAATGACTCCTTCCCTAAACCTCATATGTAAGAAGCTAACAACTGAAGAAAAACAAGAACGAGGCATCAAGGTTTCAATCCCAGTTCTCATCCTCCAACATGACAGGGTCCAGCTGATGGAAATAGTTGTGTAAGATGGGAAACCATCAAGCTCCCAACCAGGAACCTCAAGGCCAAAGCAGGAAGAACCAAATGGCAGCCTCATTTTTACCAAGATGAACAAGAAAGAGCAATTTAGACTATAGAGACATTGGAGGACTGAATCATATGCACATGATATAGAAGTGCAAACAAATGTAAGCATCAGGCCAATGGAAAGATAAACTACTTACCACTTGTCAAACCTTGCTCCCTGCTTGTAGTAGGCAGCAGTTCTGGAAGCCAAGCCGTCAAGACCTTGGCACCATGATTCGTTGTTAGATCCAGCCAAAGGCACAAGACCCTGAAGTTAAAGATTTGAGTCAATTCTCAAAGATCAGGCAAGTGACCATAGTGGTAAATAGAAACACATCAATTGCTGCTTGAGGCAGTTGCGGGATGTTGGAGTCAGTACCTTGTCCACCTTGATGCCTGGCACAATGTTCTGTTCTTTTAGACAGTCAACCATGAGCTTGCCATCGGTTGTTGACTGGTAGAGAGTTTCCTCGAATAGGATGGCTCCAGACACATACTCTCCAAGGCCTGGAGTGGTACACAACAGTTGCCTGTATGCTTGGCGATTGACTTCTGTGTTGTCGAGACCGATAGAGGCCAAGCGCAAGCCACAAGTTGCATTGGATTCATCCATAGCCAGGATACCACGACCTGGAGTAGCAATTGTTTTCTGAGAACATGGCCACAGACAAAATCAAGAGAACAAATCGGTACTCCTCCATTGACCACTTTTTCAGTAAAATTACAATAGCGTCTACCACCGACACAAGTCATCCGGAACCCGCACATTCTAGGACACATCTTCGGCGCATCGCGAAGACAGAGGCAAATCCTGCATTTAAAAAGACCTAGTTTCTCACATCGGCAGCTTAGTAACCGACCCTTAGAATCAAACAAGCACAGAGCCGCCTCGTATGCGAATCCCGGGTATCTGAACTTCGCATGCAAGAGATCACAAAAGATGTAAAACAGTACAAAACGTTAAGCCATCCACGACTACTATTCCTCAAAAACAGCCCTAAGAAACCCTCCCATGCTCAATACAACATCAACGCAATCCCCTGCCCCCAGAAACCAAAACCATACCGCTGTTTTAACGAGCTCCTCATCGTAACCGGCAGCTCTCACTGCGAAAGAAACACTCGCACTTTTCGCCGGAGACACGATCTTCTTCAGGGGGGTTCCGCAGAACCCAGAGCTCAGAGCCACGGCTTGTTTGCCAGTGGCAATACCTCCCATTGCAGCAGCCATCTCTCCTTCTCACACCACGGTATTCTCTATTGTCTCTGTCTCCTTCCTCTCCTTCGTTTTCTACACAACAGCAACCGAATCCAAACCACCACAACGCGAATGCTAAGCTGTTGCGCACAAAAACAACGAAGCGTTTGCAGGGACAGACAAAGCACGAGAGAGAGAGACAGAGAGCGAGCGAGAGCGAGAGCGCGCGCGCAAAGGACTGGACAATACGAACAATGGCGTTTTCTAGACCCTCCCAGCCTCTCCCTCCTCCACCCCCCTTTTCGCGTACCCCCTTCTCTTTTTGGCTAATTTTGAGAGATCCCGCAATGAACTCGATCCACGTGGAAAAACCTTTATAGCTTCTGTACATTCCAAAAAGAAAAAGGGAAAATTGGGTTATTGGTTGGTCAAATTTGAGGAGTGTTTTTTGCTCCTTTCTTTTTTTTCTTTTTTGCCTTTTAGCTTTTCTATGGAAACGCACTTTGCAGTTTTTTTTGTTGCACTCAAGGTGGCCTTTTTTTGTTTTTGAAAAAAAACATTAAATCATTTTTGTTTGGTTGAGGACCCCCCAGTGATTTTTTTGGACAAAACTTGTCGCTTTTTTGACCAAAAAAATTGGAGAGTTTTGGGGGAAAAAAATTCTACTGTAAATTTGACTAATTTTTCTAAATATCTCCCAAAAAAAAAAAAAACAAAACAAAACAAAAAGGATTAGGATAGGGGGGGCGCGGGGCTTTCCATTTTTTTTGACCCCCTTGATGGTGTC
>Ga0116228_10003929_pt1 | contig 13133 bp, 7 predicted proteins | sample S1TSphfallax_2_FD_89694 | JGI IMG/M metagenome (GOLD analysis project Ga0116228, IMG submission 89694) | Host-associated microbial communities from peat moss isolated from Minnesota, USA - S1T2_Fc - Sphagnum fallax MG | ecosystem: Host-associated > Plants > Peat moss > Unclassified | place: USA... | reverse complement strand
TAATCTCAAACATACAAAATAGAATATGTGAGATGACAAAATAAACCTTTGGAATATCCAAAAGATGACACCTGACTAGTCCCCCTTCAGCATTTGCTAGAAATTAAAACATGGGGAACAAAATGGAAAACAACGATTGACAAAACAAATGAATGGCGACATGGTAATGGGCGAAAGCCAGAATAGACAAGGAAAAATTCACATTATTCAAAGAAACTATAAACATTTCCAAGGGGGATATGGAAGATTACAATTGAATGATGTTTACATATGCCATGGACTTCTTGAAAGAACACATGAGTTTGAAAAAATCGATTTAAAAAAGATTTAACAAGCTTATTGAATGATTTATTGACACAAGGTTTGGTAACCCTTGGCAACTTGTTACCAATGAAATTCATGAAACCCCAAAGACAATTTTATGCAACTCAAGGCAGGCGAGCTTGGGTGCCACAAGAATTTTAAAACAAAATGTTAAAACATCCAATGAATCATTGGATGATAAGGTTGGCTCCAAAACCACGAATTGTGTACAATAATAAAAAAAAATGACATGTCAACAAATAAATAAAGAACCAAAATCCCATTGTTTGTATTAAATTGTGGTTCAATAGACATGTTAACATGAATATTTGTTCAAAGTATGTGATTTCAGAAGGAAATATTTTGTTATGAAAAAATGAAATAAAATCAAGGTTGAACTTGAACATTGAAGTTGATCATTGAACAAATGTGTTGTGATTGTTGAAACAAATAAGACCAATTAAAATATCATATCAGGACAATAGATGATTATCATAAACAAACAATGAAATACATGATTTTGTGGTTATTTAAACACATGTAGTTATTATGCCAGTTAAAGTTGTTTTGGCATATGCTACTATTTCAAATTCACGAGTCCCAACCAAATGGTCCAATAAAAACCAATGGTTGTCATGTTAGATTTAAATTCAAAATTTGAGTGGACAACTATTAATATGTCACCAATTGGACATGTTCCCAAACATGGGTTATTTTGTACATTCAGTTTAATTTTATTTTGAAGTTGAAAAGTTCATTCAAATTAACCTAGGATAAAGTTTCTTCATTTGCATCATGTCACGATATTCGTATACACAACACTTTTGTTGAACACCACCAAATTTGGATTTGTACCTATCTGTTGAAAAGTAAATAAAAAAATGTAGATGCAAAGTTCAAGGTAAAGGTTGGATACTAAGCATTTATTAATCACTTGCAAGATTACAATATATATGGGATAGTGATCAAAATGTTTATCCCAAAGTTTCTAAACAACTTGCCACAACCACTTGGAGACAATCCATGGTCAACATACCTAATAAATAGAAATTTTAGAACACGATTTCATCGATAGTGTGATTACTTACTAGGATTCCAAAAGCCCAAAAAAATAGGTAACTCAATCCTAAAAAATAAATGGCTATGAAACAATTTGCATGTAGAGGATGATCCATATGAAACACCAATATTTACTTACAACAAGGAAATGGACCAACAAGTGGCGACCCATCATTACACCAAAATGTGTCTTAGTTCATTTTAAGTTTCATTAAATTTTGAGTGTATTTGGACATGTTTACCATGGTGAAACTAGTTAACCCCCTAGTGAACATAGACTAGTTGTTACGGACAATGAATTTGTCCACTAGTACTTAGTGAAACAGGGTTACTTTCAAGTGAAATATGAATTTACCAAGCCATTTCATTTGTTAGTTAATTAATAAGGTACCATGGAAATCAACTAAATCTAAATCATTTAATATTTAATATTATTGATAATTTCATCATTTTTCAACCTATTAATTATTGACACGTGTCACTACTTATGTTAGGTTTAAAACTTAATTTAAATACATAGGCCATGTAATTAACATAAATAGGCACCTACTTTAGGGAACTACATAGGAAAATATTTGGTTAACTCACCACTATTGATCACAAATACACCATTTGTGAAGTTTGATCCCTTAACCTCTAGGATGGAAATAAACATCTCTAACATCAAGCCACCACACTTATTGTGATAATGTGTTACATTACATTATATTTACTAAATACTTCATTTTAAACATTACAAAAACATGAACTTTGAAATTTCATATATTATCAAAATTTTGTCCAAATGAAATTATTAAAATTTTTTTTAAAATTTAATAATGTACATAATTAAATTTATTTCTTTTGGAAAGTGTAAAATTGTTTGAATAATTTTTATAAAAAAATAATTATTCAATAACATTTCAATCACCATTTTTTTGAAAACCAATGTTTAATAAATGGATAAGATTTTTTCTTAACATAACAATACTACCTATGTTAGGTTACTTTTAGTTATTATAAATTATTTTTCGTTGTTCTAAATTATTTCACCCCACATTATTTACAATTATTTATGGTTATTTTAAATTATTTTTGGCTATTTTTAGTTATTTCACCCTAGGTTACTTTTGGTTATTTTAAGTTATTTTTTGTTATTTCGACTTAGGTTATTTTTTATTATTATAATTTTTTTAATATTCTATATTATTTTGGCTATGGTAGGTTATTTCACTTTAGATTATTTATGGTTATTATAATTTTTATTATTATAATTTATTTCATCTTAAGCTATTTTTGGTTATGTGAAGCTATTGTTTGTTACTTTTGACTATGGAAGGTTATTTCACCTTATGTTATTATTATTTATTTTTGGTTATATTACCATATGCTATTGATAGTTATTCTATTAGTGGCTAATGGTGTAGATTTTATTGGTGGCTATTGTTGGTTATTTTATAATGGTTATTGGTGCAAATTCTATTGGTGTCAATTGTTGGTTATTTTATTAGTGGCTATTGGTGCAGATTTTATTGGTGTCAATTATTGGTTATTCTATTAGTGCATATTCTATTACTGTCTATTATTGGTTATTCTATTGGTGCCTATATATTCTATTGGTGGCTATTATATTGTGGTTATTTTATTGGTGGTTATTAATGGTTATTCTATCAATGGTTATTGGTAGTTATTATATTGGTAGTTATTAATGGTTATTAATGGTTATTTTATTAATAGTTATTGGTTATTATTCTATTGGTGGTTATTAATGGTTATTAACGGTTATTCTATTAATGGCTATTGGTAATTATAGATGTTGATGAATTGATGCAAGAAGGTTGGGGAAAAGTCTAGTGAATATTAACATTACCTAAGTATAAATCATCTACTTACAGAATTGGTTACCAAGGTGAAATCAAATATCAACTCATTTGAGGTTCCATATGAATCACTTCAAGCATCTAAACCATTGTTTTTTTTTAAATGTCAAGTTTTATTGGCAAGTTACATACAAACCCATTTGGAGAGATTGGCGGCATGTTAAAAATGTGAAGAATAAATGGTTGTGGCTACCATTTATTTTAGAGGGGAAGATTGCAACTCTTTAGGCAATTGGGTAGTGATTCAAATAGAATTTATATCCTATGTATTTTGGTTGAAAGTAGTTATTAGGAATGGATGTTAGTTTTGTGTCTCCACACAATTATAATGTCAATTCAAGATTGAATTCATAGAAATATAATCGAACAAATAAGTATTTATTACAATTCTCCACCCAACCATAGGACTACAGAAATGTTCATGATTTGCAATAAAGACAAGATGTGAAAAAACTAATGAAAATATAAAGGAACAAGAAACTATAATTGAAAATCAAAAGGATTCCACCTTGAAAGGAAAAAACAAGATAAGTCTAGACTTTATACATGTATTCAAAAAAGGCCTCCAAGGTTAAGGAATGTCAAGTTTTTTGTGATTAATTATGGCACTTTTTGTAAACATCCATTAGTAGAACATTCTAAAATTGCTCAAATGGGATAATGCCAATGGATTGAATCTTTAAAAAATCATGCACTAGGTTAGGTATTACATTATCCAATTCCATAGACCTAGGAAGACACAATAAGATGGAATTTCCTGAGAATTCAATAACATTCAATTAAAAACATCAAGGTATTAGTGAAAAACAAAGATTTTGACGATGATTCAAAGTTCAGTGACTTACTTATTCAAATCTATCATCACAAAAAATTTACAAGCTTCGTGGGTTCATTTTAAATTTGTGTAAAATCTATTATTTCATAGGTTTGTATTGTTTAAACATGAATGTTGTGCATTATTTAAACACGAAAGTCATGTGCACAACTTTCATGTGTAAACAACATGAATAGACATATAACATCAATGTTTAAACAATACAAATAAAAATATAACATTCGTATCTAAATAATGCACATACATTGATGTTCAAGCAATATAAATAAATGAATGACATTCGTGTCTATTCCATACAAACTTATGAAAAATAGATTTCACATGATTATTATTGCCAAATTGTGACCCATGAAATTTGTGATGATGGTAGTGAGTAGTTCCATAAGACCATGGGATGTATCCAACACAATGGAATCCACCAAGATGTGTTAAGAGACCTCATCATTGTGGACACGTTAGATATAAGGCGGCTAGGCTTACAACTCGTGATTGCCATCCCACACAAAAAACATACAACGAAAGAAAAATCTTAAATCAAGATTTTCAAAAAGGAAGCAAACTTCTCATTCTCCAATCTCTAGTGGGCATTCAAGCCCACTTGATGTGCCTCCAAAAAAATTTCCTCTCCTCTTCAGTTCAATGTAAAGACATAGAAAACCTTGTTTCCTTTGCAATAACTTGTCTAAAACACATGTTCCATCTTCAAGATGTCTATCTTCAACATAGGATGCACAATTGGCATCAAGATCATCTTGCACAACAACATGTTCATGTTCATTTGCACTTTCCGTTTGGGAGTCATTTTGTGCTCGTCAAGGATCTCCATGTTATTGAACTTGTCAGTCTGGACAACTCGGATTGTGATGTCAAAGGACATGGTTTCAATAATTTAAAGAACATACAAAACCTATGAATGCTACACACAAAAATATCAAATAATCAAATTCACAGTATGATTGATAATAGATTCAAAAAGAAATTGAATACAAACTTGCATGATGTCCATATTGTGAATGCTAATGGGTGCCACTACTAAACTCGTGAATTGCAACAATAATAAAGAAAAAAAAATTAAATGGAGACAAGATGGAGCTTAGGCACGAGTTTTAAAAACATGGTCAAATTATTCTTAGTGTTGAGGATAACTAGTGAAGATATGCAATAATAAACTTAGAAAAAAACCCAAGCCCATGCTTGGGACTTTTTAACCCTAGCCAAATTATTTTTGGCCCCAAAAGTACATCAACAAGAAGCAATAAGAAAGAAAAACATCAAACTTGTGTTCAGGTCCTTTTTGGACCCGAGCCCAAGCTCATGTTGTTAAAACCCCAGCCAAGTTACTTTTGGCATAAAAAATAATTTAATGAGGACATGACAAAATGAATGAAAGACCCCAACTTGGGTTCAGCTTGCAAGCTCAGTTGAACTACTATTGAAACCAAAAGTAGTTCGATGAAAAACTTAAAAAACAAAAAAACAAAAATGAAACTTGAACTTGGCTTCAAATTTGAAAAGGACACGACCATAAATTCGAGTTACTACAACCATCACCAAACTCTTCTTGGTGCCAAAAATAACTTAGTGAGGACCTAAAAAAAAGAACCAATAAAAAGACCCAAGCTTGGGCTCGGGTTTTGTTTGAACCAAGCCTAAGCTTCGATTCTTCCTAGCATTTTCGAATTATTCTCAACATAGAAAATAGCTTAGCAAGGAACTTAGAAAACAAAAAACAAAAAAAACCTAAACTTGGATTCAAATCCAAAATGAATTCAAGGCCAAGTTCGAGTTCCTACAACCATAATTGAATTATTTTTGGTGTCGAAAGTAGTTCGACAAAAAGCTCCGAAAAAAAAGAAAAAACCCAAGCTTGGGTTGTTACAACCATCATTGAAACAAAAACAAAGAAAAAATTTGAACTTGGGCTTAAGTTCCTGTAACCAACATTGAGTTATTCTTGATTTTAAAATGGTTTAACAAGGAGTTCAAAAAATAGAAAGGAAAAAAAATCTCAAGCTTGGGTTTAAGATGCCCCTTGAAACACCTCGATAGACTTAATTGCGAATCCAAATGTGAAAACAACAAAAGGATAAAGAGTTGGGCTACACTTCTTAATTCACATCACTTCGGGGGTAGAGGGGCATGCTAGAACTCTAGGGTGGGAACTAGGATGAATGGCAAGTAGGCCAATTATTCACACGGACCTGCACAAACCAAACAACAAGTTGATTAGTTTGTAGTTGGAGCACTTTTGGTGCACAGATAAACCATGGGCAAACACAGACTCACAAGATTCACCACGGCTCGGACTTGAGGCGAAGCCACCACCTTCCCCCTTATAATATTCTCTATGCCTGTCCATGGAACCTACATCCAATTGTCATTTTGTCTCGGGACTCCCAAGTTGGGAATCTTGAAATTCTTGAAATTGGAACTCTCGAAACTTTAAAAGCCCATAACTTCTTCTATAGACCTTCGATTGAGGTGAGGTTTAAGGAAAAGTTATAGTTTTTATCAAAAGCTTTCTAACAATGTGTGTCATGTCACTTGCACACAAGTAAATCAGGGCGATCCTCGACTTTTAGTGATCAGAAATCAAATTGGCAATTTAACTCTCAACCCTTTTTTTGGCCGTAACTTATGTTTTAAATACCCAAATGAGTCATGCAAGCCCATTTCAAACATTTACATTTTAAAATCTTTTCAATGGTATAAGGAACTTTTCAATCTAATGACTTTTGACCCCTATAATGGCCCTCTAAAAACTTGAAAGTCCATTGAGACTCCAATTCCCAAAGTGGGAACTCATTTCGGAATGGCCATCTAAAAACTTGAAAGTCCATTGGGACTCCAATTCCCAAAGTGGGAACTCATTTCGGAATGGCCATCTAAAAACTTGAAAGTCCATTGGGACTCCAATTCCCAAAGTGGGAACTCATTTCGGAATGTGAGGGTTCATTCCCTCACATTCTCCTACATTCTTAGGAGGATGAAATGTGACTCCCTGGCTTCACTCTCGGCCTACACCTTTGCAAGCCCTTGCCTTGGTTGTGAACCCAAGACTGAAGTTGTGACAACTTGGGTCCTTTTTGGACCCAAGCCCAAGTTCAAGTTTATACAACCATCACCGAACCATTCCTGATGCCGAAAATAGCTTGATGAGGAGCTTAAAAAAAGGAAGAAAAAAACACCCAAGCTTGGGCTTGAATTGCTACAAGCATTGTTGATTATTCTCGATGCCAAGAGTAATTTGATATTATGAATAAAATATTAATTGAAATATTCATAATATCAATTAATATTTTACTCATAGGTTAGATGACATTGATTCCATCCACTTCCTTGCTTGGATACAAATTCTTTTATGCTCCTCACCTCTATGTCATTGATTACAATGGATGAATATATTATGTTGTGCATAGATTCCAATTAATTTCAAGAACGATGATTCATCTTGGGGTCCACAAACATCATGTTGCGATTGGAAAGTGCATGGAGTCTATGCATGAGATTAAAAGCTTGAACGTAAAGGAAGTGGATCGCATGCTTGATGCGAAGATATTTTCAATTTCCTTGGGTGCGAACAAGACTTTTTTTACTAGGCATTTGTTCAATGAGATGCAAGTTGTTGGCTTATAACTTGTGGTGCAAGAAGGTGAGACGCCATTCCATCTTCAAATTAACACAACAACACACCAACAATTGGGAGGTTGGCATCTTACTTCTCCAATGAATTATTTCCCCCCTTGTTGATGTCCCACCACCTAGGTATGGATGAATTTACAATATTCATTATGATGACAAAAAATATGATGTTGCTATTGGAAATTTCCCTAGAAATGTTCATGTCTATACTTTGTCACAATGTTGGTAGTTTTTTTAAGTGTCAATTGGGCATATGTGCAATGTAAACATGTGTATCACATTTTGCAAATGATTATGTTTTATGGGTTCATGGAAAAGTTCATTCATCACTATACATGGAATTGGGATGAAGTTTAGTGTTTGTTACTACATTCTAAAGCCTTTGAACTTTAATGATAATACATCACAATTGCATCAAATCAAATCAATCATGATTTTTTCATACACAAAACTTAATATAGTTGGTTAGATTATGTAAGAAGTTTAGATTTTGGTTATAACCTAAAGGTTTTTTTTTGTTGTGTATTATTTCAATCATTCTAAATAGATGTGTGTGTATATATATATATATATATATATATATTTGGTGGTGAATATATATTAACGGTGTCGCATAAAAGTGTTTGGTTTCATAAATTTATTTCCATCCAAACCATGATTAATATTAACAATTAAACCTTTGATAGTCATAATGTGCTTCCAATATATTATTTATTTACGTATAATATTGTAGTACCTCACCCATTTCAACATTTAAAAAAATGACATAATTATTGTAAAAGAGCCATAAACATTTGAACATTGGTTGCACTAGGGATGATGAAATGCATCCTTCTATTTTCTTTTGCCTTCAAACCTTCACATGATGCTACACTAGATAGTTTTGTTGGCCAAACCCATGTTCAAAATCAATAAACCATTGTTAATCTTGAAACAAACCATGCATGTAACATGGTAAAATATTCCATGCCAAGTCATGGAATATTTTGCCCTATCGCATAACATTTTCACATGGCAAATGAATATATTAAGAATATTTTATGACATGGCATGGAATATTTTTCAAAGAATCCTTCTTGCTCATGTGAATTTGTTCATTTGTTCATTAGCTAATGTCATTGATATAAATGGTGCAACTCAATTAGAATTTTATCAAAACAAGTAATTTAAATTATTATGCAACTCCATTACAACTATACCATAACATCATGTTGACATTATTAATTTTCATCCATCCAATAAAATTTGACATGTCGCACAATGAGGATTTTTGGATACTTTTTTTTTTTTGAAATATTTGATCTCCATTTTCTATTATAATTGTTAATGATGGTCTAAAATTATGATACATGGTACAATAAAAAATTGTTGCATGGCATATTAATGGAAATTTGAAAAAACATTAAAATAAATATTTATTTTAATAACTAGGTAGGTCGATACACATCGATAAGTAGGTAGGTTGGTAGGTCCTAAAATTTACATTCACTACTACAAAATGTGAATGTAGTTCATTAGTCCTTGTTCACTAAACTAGTGAATTCATTGCTTCCCCATTAGGTTTTGTTCGCTATAACTAGTGAATTCACTCAAAATTTAGTGAAATCACTTGGCGTATAGGGACACTTCTTGTTGTAATGATTCTTACATTACATACATATTTACATATCTACCTACATAGGTAGGTAAAAAAATAGGACCTCCTTATGTATGTAAGTTGATAAGTAAATAAGAAAGTACAAGACTAAGTGAATTAAAAAATAATTATGTCTTGCCTGTAGGGTTAAATTTTTTTTAAATCTCATCCCAAAATGGCATGTGTATTTTAATGTGAAAACATAAGCAAAGACACCTTTATATAGTTTGTAACATGGGATTCAAGGACAAAACATATGGGTTACACATTTTAATTAATTTTTAGATGAAAATTGAATTATAATCACAAACATTTTTTTCCCACATGTTTTATGTTTTTTTTTCATTATGTAAATCATAAAATTAAATTATTAATTATTTGATATTTATATATGTGAAATAATTATTTAATTATCTGAAACTTAAAAATTAAATTAAATATCTGATAATTAATTAATTATATTGATTATTTGAATTAATTAACTAGTGACCTAGTTATCTTAATTAATTAATTAAACTCGAATAAGTAATTAGTTAATAAATTTAGATAATAATATTCATTAGATAAATTATCATTACTATTTTTTTTAATTATTTGAAAAAATTAGTTTGATTCAATTAATTTATTAATTATTTACTTTTAATAATTATTTATTTTATTTCAGATAATTTATTACTAGATGATTACTTATCTAAATTCATATAATTAATCATTTACTATTTGAAAGTAAAATAATTATTAATTAATTTACTAATTAATTCATAATAATCAAATAAATTACGTAATATTTAATAAATTATTGAAAATAATTCATTACAAAACATTAAAAACTAAATTAGAATTTGGGTAAATAAACATTAAGGCATAAATAAACATATCCATAGTTACACATGAATTGAATTTTTAATATAATATACACATTGATTTTAATTTCACATTTAAATTAATTATATGTATCTGGATAAATTTTTTTTAATGAATTTAGATAATTAATGATCTCGTTATTATTGATGGGATAATAATTATCTTATTGATTGGTTTAATTCATTATTAAATATCCCCAACTATGATAAATATTTATTTAATTATTATTTGATGAATAATTATTATTCCTACACATCCATATTATTTAATCTAGTTTGCCTAATGAGTTAGTTATTTAATTTAAAATTAATTATATGAGCTACACTTATTTATTCAGATTAATATTCTATTATTTAGTATAATTAATAAGTTCATAATAACTAAGTGTATTATATGTAGTTAATATTTAATAGTCAAATTATTGAAACAATATATTTTTATAAAATATTACATATGAATTTGTGCCTTTATTAAACTATAAGTTGTTACATAATAATCACAACATAGTTGAACAATAATAGTTCAATAATGGCACAATAGTGGCCTTACTAATTGTATCAATGGAAATCATAATTGAAAACTGGTTGTAAATGTATTCTATAATGGGTAGTGAAAATGTGGACACATGGCATGATCGCATGTATGTACGTTGTACATTAATTGCAACATAGTTGTTACATCAATGACACATTTAGAATAATTCTAAAATAATTTTCACATGTAATCACAATGCAATTCTTGAAAAAATAAAACATGGTTGATTATGGATGTATGTACAGTGTGTACAAATTATTCTATAAAATATCCATTCTCAACACTAGCAATTATAATAAATTGATTTTTTGATGCAAAAATTTAATTATTAATTCTTCATATTTTTAGGGGGATAGTTGCACAATAGTTTTATATGAATTGTTTTTTGAGCTCTAATTGCAAGGCAATGTGATTTTGGTGGATACATTTTTTTATAGTGTTTTTAGCCTCTTTTAGGATATTATATTTGATATTATCCTAGGTTGTTTTAGGTCATTTTACTTTAAGTTATAGGTTATCTTAAACTAACAATAAACTAGGGTAAAATAACCTATAATTATTTAAAAATAACATTAAAATTATATATATAATAGAATAACCCATAATGGAATAGTTTAAAATAACCTAAAGTAACTTAAATTTATTTTAAAAACCTAAGGTTAAATAATTTAAAGTAACATAAGATCTAAATAAAATAATAAAAAATAACTTATGGTAGAATAACCAAGAATAACTTAAAGTACAATAGTCAATAATAATTTAAAATAACATAGGGTAAATTATCTTGTAATAGTCGATAATAATCTATAAGAACTTAAAGTAAAATAACTTAAAATAATATAAAATATTCAATAATAGCCTAGGATTATGTCATTAACATGAAAACTATGAAAATGAATAATGAAAATACAAACCTAAGTCTAAATTCAAACATAGAATTAAAAATTAAAACAAAACCACAACAAGTTAAAAACAAAAATATGAAATGTGTAAACAAAAATGTAAAGAAATCATTATTATGATAAAATATGAAAACATAATTAACGGGGGGGGGAACAAGGTTGTGCTTCAAATTGGTGTTGAATAGATTAAAAGTAATAAGGGGCTTTCCTTTCATTTATATTTGTTTGGGGATCTCACTAGTTTGAGGAAGTTTCCATGGAGGTTTCCATGTGCCCATCAATTAAGGAAATGTTTTAAGAAATTATTGGGGAAGCTTTTTAAAAAACTTTTAAATTATAAATGAAATATGAGTTAACTAAAATTTAACCAAGAATGAACTAAAAGTTAACTATGAATCAACTAAAAATTATTTTTAAATGCATTAGAAGAACTTAAAAGTGAATTTTGAGTTAACTATAAACTATTTAAAAGTGAATTGAAAATTAACTACAAATTATCTAAGAATGGAAAATTAACTATAAATGGATTACAAAGTTATGGATGGAAATTCATGTGAATGAACTCCATTTATTGTGTGACCATGTCTAATATTGGCATCCATAATATATTAGAATAATTTAAAGTGACAAGAAATAGGTTAAAGTAAAATATCCAAAAAATACAAAGTACAATAATTGAATATTAACCCAAAATAAATAAAATAAAATATCCAAGAATAATTTAAGCTAAAATCACTATTAGTAACATGGGGTAAAATAACCTATAATAACATATGATAAAATAACTTAAAATAATTAAAAATATCATAAGGTAGAATAACAAATAAAATAAAATAACATTGAGTAAAAAAGTATTAAATAACTTAAAATAATGTAAAATAACTTAAGGTAGAACATTTTAAAATAACATGAAATAACCAAAATAACCTAAGGTAAAGTAGCCTACAATAATAGAAATTAACATATAATAACATAAATAAACTAATGTTAATTATTTTTAAATAACAAGAAAATGGAATAATTTATAAATAACCAAAACTAACCTAAGTTTAAATAATTTGGAATAACATAGGATAGCCTAACCTATAATGATTTAAGCAAAACTTAAAATGTCTTGTAAATAATTTAAAACAACTAAAAATAACATAAGGTAATTTAAAAATAACTAAGTAATGAAGGTAAATAGGCCAAATCATGTAAGTAAAATATGAAAAAATGTTCATAATGATGCAATGACAAAATTTTCACTTATTAAATTAATGGTGCAATGGTTAAAGGCTTGACTTTATTGTGTGAAGCTAAAAGGTTTGAATCTTCACACTTGTAACTTATTTGAATGTCTTAATTAGCCTATTTCACCTAGCCTTCTAAACTTATCGCAACCCTAGCCTTGGCTCGCGACCAAGGCAAGGGGGTTGCAAGGTGCGGGCCTAATAGTAGACCCGGGAGTGCAATTGTGTGAGAGGAAAACTCTAAGTGTCAATGAGGACATTGACCTC
>Ga0116228_10003928_pt1 | contig 13134 bp, 16 predicted proteins | sample S1TSphfallax_2_FD_89694 | JGI IMG/M metagenome (GOLD analysis project Ga0116228, IMG submission 89694) | Host-associated microbial communities from peat moss isolated from Minnesota, USA - S1T2_Fc - Sphagnum fallax MG | ecosystem: Host-associated > Plants > Peat moss > Unclassified | place... | reverse complement strand
TAGGTAGGTAGGTAGGTAGGTAGGTAATAATAATAATAATAGGTCAATATTTTATAAGAGGATTTTGGAAAGATGATATTTTGGCTTGTGTTGAAACTTAAGATTAGTTCTAGAGTTATAATAATAACAATAATAACTTGAAGGATTTTTGTTAAGCTTGCTTGATAGGTCCAGAAGCTTATTACAGTCTAAATTTGTGAAACCAGTTGAAGCCATTCCGAGTCTTTCAGGTTTTTCAGAGTCTTCTGTCTTTGGTCAAGAAAGCTCCAATGATTTCATTCTATTTGTAGAAAGCTCCTCCTCTCTATTCTAAATTTCATTTCATTTCATTTCATCCCACTGGGTAGTCTGCAAGCTCTTCATTTATAGATCGGTTCCCTATTTTGTGGTGTAGAGCAATTGCTGCTTCTCTCCTTTAGATCTTCCTCTGAGCCCTGCAACTTTTGTTTTGATTTGAATCACGCAAAGTCAGTGGGTCTCAGCTTAAATTCTTTGAGTTTCGTTTGATAACTTCTTCTTCTTCTTCTTCTTCTTGTCGTGCAGCTCATGAATGCTGTCCAAATCTCTCACTGCCAGTGACAAGATATTCAGCTTGTAAAACTTGTCAGTATATCGTGGTGTTGTGCAGATCGATCACAAAGAATGTGTAATCCGCAGTAGCAGCTATGTGTAATCTGCTGCATGGGTGCCAGCAGCTTTTAACAAAGTGCCATGGTATGTAGACCACCTCTTTCACGAGTACGATCATCTTGTGATGGCAGCGGCTGGCTGAGAGTTCTCATTAAACAGTTTCTCATAAATCTCGGCAGAATGCTGAAGAGTTATTATCATGATCGGCTTATTGAACAGGGATAGAATAATTGGGTTGTTTTGCATCCAATCCATATGCTTGAGTTTTCGAGCTTATCTCCGGAAGAAGATTTGAGCGTTTGACGAATTTGGTGATCAGAATTGTGCTGCTAGAAACTCAATCTCTTCTGGTCTCTTTTTCCCAAGAAGAAACAAGAGAAAGACAAGAGAGGTTGATAATTTTTCATTCATCTTGTGCATTGCACATGGGTGTAGTAAGTATGCAGGAAAGCAGAAGCTTACAACAATGGTACAGCAGAAAATGGGCTCAAGTGTGCAAATTAAGTAGTCCGAGTCCAGGCATTTTTGAAAGCCCCAAAATGCTTTGAGCTTGTTTATATTTTCATAGCTTGAGTTCCTCAGACTCTCTTTGAAAAAACCCTTGTGAAATCTTTTTCAGAACCAGAATGGTGCTCTTCTGTCAGTCTAGGGATGAACTCTGAAAATGTACTCTAGCTTATGATCTTGGGTCTTTTTCACCAGTTGCCTGCACATATGGTGAAATCCTTCTGTCTGCAAACTGTACACATTGGGCTCTTGAAGGATTAGTATTGAACAGACAATTAGGAGTATTTCTTGAGTCTTCTGAGCACCTGACAATGGCCCAAGATGTGCCTGCATGATATTGACCTAGGCAGGGTAGCTGGGGTATTGAAGACTGGTATGTTAGTCAATGCCAGGGAGAATGTCTCAATTTTTGTCTCTAGAAAGAGAATGTGCTAGACCTCGAAATGTGGTGTTTTTGAAACTTGAGCTTTGATTTTGGATTTGATGTCATAAATTTATTGATGGCTCTCGTTGGGGCCATGTTGAATTTTGCAGGTACATGTTTGCAATGACAGTGATGAAGGCAGTAGGTGGAAGCAAGAAGATGTGGACAGCGGTCCATCTTCCCGAGGATTTGTCATTTGAGTTTTATTTACGTGCAACAGCTGAGGCAGGTTTGCCACTGGCGGTGGACAGCAAAGATCTTGATCATGGACCTTGTGGATCATCATCTCTCAGGTCTTAAATCAGAAGCTCTCCAGAGATCTGTATCTTTGAATCCAAGATGAATGGTTCAGGAAGAAGCACTAGTTGTTGGGGAACATTTCTGCAGACCTGTGTTAAATCAGATTTCCTTGCATATTTTTAAGGTTTTGCAGAGTTCCTTCTGATAAAGCATCTGCACCAACTTCACCTCGAGCTTCTCTAAAGCAAACTCTGAAAGAGGTGAAACCACTTATTCTGGCACTCTTAGAAAGCTTCAGCTCTTGAAAACCCTTGTCTCTCTCCCTGTCTCCTAACCCTTCTCAGCTTCTTGAAGAAAGTTGTATTCATGCCAATGAACAGTTGTGGAATGTGGGTTCAGGAAGATGGACCAATTTTCTGGCAAGATGTATATATTGTCAACGGTCTTTTGGAGCTACTGGATTTTGCTTATGGGACTTTATTTTATGTCTATGCAGAGTTTTCAGCCCTGGAGATGGAAGGTGAAGAGCAAGGGTAGCTTGGAGGACAAGAAGAAGCAGGTTCCCATTGGCCAGCGGGCTATACTTGAGAAAGATGTAAGGTCTATGTAAAGATACCTGGTTTAGAATCATTCATGGATTATGCTAAAAAATTTCCCAGTTTTCTGTTACATTGTGTTTCAATTGCATCTTAGATTTTCCAAGCCTGAAAATGGAATAGATCTAATGGTCTCTAATTGTTTTCATTTTGGGTCATTATAGGTGGTACAGCTACAAACCAGGTTGCACAATGAGAAAACACTCAGAATGGGTCTTGAGCAAGCACTTGAAGAAGCTTCTGATCCATGCACGCCTCAACCTGTCTCTGTGGATCTTGCACCCCAAGTAAGCCCCATGCATGGATATGACCAAAATGTCCTCATCTTGTGTTGCTGCTGCGATGCAGGTGCTATTTGTACAGGTAGTAAAATAACCTAACCATAGCTATGCAGAGTTTTGGGGGCTGGAAATAGACTTGTTGTGATTGTTATTTGTCTGTTGGGATGTTGTGGCAGGCCCAGGAGCTCATCACACAGATCGTCTCACTTCAAAAGGAAGTTTCACATCTGGAGCAGCATGTGCTCTCACTTTACCGTAAACTTTTTGACCAAAGATTGTTCACCCGCCAATATGGAACTGATCTCTGCAGTTCAGAAGCTCAAGAGCCTGGCATTGTGAATCCACAATCATCAAACCATGTATCAAGGTTAAGAGCTGAACAGCTTAGACAAACACAGCTCCCTCCTTCCTTACCAAGGCATGGACACCATGGATCTGTTGCTATGCAAGGATTCAAAAGACCACACTCTGCTATCTGTGTAAAACGTGAAGCTGGGCGAGAACCTCAAGGCTCCAGTGCATCACCTGTAAGCTCTGATCATTCTTCCAATCTTTGATCCTAGAACGCTCCATTTTTCCTGACTAATCCTTGGAGATGCATGTTGGATGCTCCCAACTGCAGGTGTCAAAATAATCTCTTCCATTCTATCAAACCATATCTGATAGAAATGGAGGGATGAGGATTACCAACTTTCATGGTTGTTATCATTGTGCCAATTCTATTTCTCTTTCTGTTAAATCTCTCCAGTCAGTTTTGACCTGCTCCATGGTTGATTGATTGATTCATGGAACTTTGTTTGCAGCAAGTATTGCAAAGTCAAACAAGCCCAGTCATTCGAGTCAAGAACCCAAAACCATCAAGCAGCTCACACCCTGTGAAAGTTGATGCCAAGCTTCAGACACCAAAGAAAACTTCTGAGGATGTTGGAGAGCCTTCATCAAAAACACCCAACCAGCTTGCTGAGGAGCTTGTTTGGTGCATGGCAGCAATTTACTGCGAGCTTGCCAATCCACCTCTACCCAAGTTTTCCCCTTTGTCATCCTCATCATCGTTTTCTTCCACAACAACACATGAATCTTCACATGAGTTCTCCAATTTGAATGATAGTTGGAGCCCTGGGTGGCAGACTGATAACACATCTTGTGAGATGGAAAGATGCATAATTCCTGACCCATATTCTGTAAAGGATGTGGGAGGAGAGGATGTTGGCCCATATTGTTCAATGGTGGAAGTGCTCTGGATTTGTGTAGACAAGGACCGTGTCACATCTGCTGCAAGGAATCTCCACAATCTCAGGTGATGTTTGGGCCCATTAGATTCATCAAGTCAATGAATAGGACAGTTCAGCAGGACTCCACAATTACTAACCATGTGATGCAAGCCAGGCTTGCCACAGCATTTAAGAAGACATTGAAGTACCGAATCCACAGAAGGATGCGAATCTTATTAGTCAGTGATGTTTAGAACCAGGACGCAAGGGGACTTATTTGGAGACCCTAAAGCAATATGTCGGCTGTGACCACCAATAACTCTCACATCAGACAGTATTAAGCCGTCCTTGAGAGTGACTTTAGAATAATGATTTGAATCACCATAAGGGAAAAAATAAGGAAACCCATGCAGCATAACTAAAAGCTTTTTTCTTCATCCTTGCGTATAATCTGCAGTGTTGCTACTCATAGCTGGTTTTGCTTCACTGAACTATACTGGCTGTCACCAATGACTAGAGCTTTTGGTAGTGAATGAGACAGTGAACCTGGTTGTGTGCACTAGATTCATGGTGGAGGAATTGGAGAAAGTGGACCCAAGGCAAATGACACATGAACAGAAGCTTGCATTCTGGATCAACATCTATAATGCCCTCACGATGCATGTAATCAACCCTCTCTGAACCTACAATTGACTTCTTGAGCTCTTTGTATGTGGCTTGAAAGATCCAAGCAGCCTGAAGCACTAACCTTTTGGGTCAATTCATGGTCTACTGAGGAGTTATGGGATCCTGAGCACCATCTAAATGCTTTGCATATGATATTGGCAAACAGGCATATTTGGCTTATGGCATTCCCCAGAACCCATTGAAGCGCTTAAGTTTGCTACAAAAGGTACCCACTTTCAACAAGTTCACCATAAGCAAAAAAAAAGATACATCCCTGTTTGCCCACCTTTGTAGATGGGAATTTGCTTCACCAGATTTTGATTTTTGTTCCATGAGGTATTCTATTGAATCTTATGATCTCACTGAAGAGAAATGATTGTTTAAGAATGTAATGTAGGCAGCGTATAAAGTGGGACCTTACTCTATCAATGCTCAAACAATTGAGCATTCAATTCTTGGTTGTCAGGTAAAAAAAAGCCTCTTCTCAAATCCAAATTGCTCTGCAACTATTTGCTTCAACTGGAAAAAAAAGTCCTACAATTCTATGGAAACATGTTCACAGATATATTCTGGTTATGTATGATGTATGGAGCACAATGTACATATTCTTCTGTCACTTGTTGATGTTATGCCAGCTTAGTCTAGCTACTGAACTGATCTGCTAGTGTCATCGGTAATCTGGCTGCCTGCATAACCGCAAGGCTAACTGATGTTAGAAAGTGAGTGAACTAAGAAGCATGGATAACTACCCCTAGTGGCTTAGCAGAGTGTGGAGCCAAGCTTGCTCACAGAGCTCCATCTGTGACAACTTTATTGATTGTCTTGACTGAGTTTGTTTAATCATGTTGTGGGTTCTTGAAGTGGCTGCAAGCATTTTTGAATCCAGGTACAATGTTCAAAGTGGGTGATGAGCGACAGGCTTATGCTTTACAGATACCTGAGCCTGCTGTTTGCTTTGCACTTTGCTGTGGTGGACGCTCTGATCCTGCTGTAATGTCCCTTGAATCATCATAGCCAATCTCTGTTGTACATATACATACCAGAGCATATTTATGGTACATTTTCATGATAGTCATAAGAGGATATTTTGGAACACAACATGATTGTCAATACAAGTCTTTCTCAAACTTCAGAAGTTTCTTCAATGGGACAGCACCTCATAATTATGAACTTTTTTGGACAATCTGAGACTCAAAGCCATTTTCTTCAACTAAACTCAAAGAGCAAACATTGTTATTTCAGGTCCGTGTGTACACAGCAAAGAATGTGCGGTTCGAACTTGAGGTTGCTAAGCGTGAGTTCTTGCAAGCCAGTGTTGGGATCCATGGCGGCAGCAAGGTAAACAGGGGGTGGGAGAAGGGGGAACTGTTCTTATATAGCTTTTTGTGTCTTCCAAGTTTTTGTTCATCTTCCAATCTCAAATCAGGTACTTGCACAACAATTGTGCACAATGCATCAGTCCTCATATGGTTGATAAACTTAGTATAAGCCCTGCCCAGATTTTCCTTCATGCCTATTGGAAAATTAAGTTAGATCTGTGACTTAGAAGAAGTTCATGGAAGTTTTTTGAATGACACAGGTGTTATTACCCAAAGTCTTGGAATGGTATTCAGGGGCAGTTGGGATAACCTCGTCAACAAGTTTGTTGGAATGGGTGTGCCAAAATGTATGTGGAAAGCTTGAGGCACAAATTCAGCAGTTCCTGAAACTGAATCGACACAAAAGCCCAGCACATTGCCTTCGATGGTTGCCTTACAGATTAAGATTCCGTTACATTTTAGTCCATGACCTTGCCCATCACAACCACCATTCTAATCAATGACTCTGTGTCGGAGCTGGTGTTTCTCTTGGTATAAAGATGCATAAGTCTTGAGGATTGATAGCATGGACTGAGGTAAATGATTATAAAGTTCTAGAAACATTTTTCAAAAATGAAAAAAATTCACCAGTTTTTTCATTGTTCACAGCATATGTAAAAACATAACTAAACGTTGTACTTAGTAGCAAATGAAATGGGTTCTTGCCAAACTTGGATTCTAGTGGTCAAATGTTTTCCCTTTTTCTTTTGGACAAGAAACAAAGACACAAACATAAGGAATGTCCCCACAACTTTCTGCATGCATTTCTTCAAGCTGTGTGCACTGTTTTACTGGCAAGAATGTCTTTCCAACTCTGCAGTTTTCAGAATCCTTTCTTTCCTGTCACCTCAGGAATTAGCCCAGATCAGAGATGAAAACATGATTGCCCAGATGGTGATGGTGTTGTGAATTTTTTTTACCAAAATCCAAAGTTCCCAATGATGCTCTTAGTGTGTTCCTCAAATCATTCCTCATGGTATCACACAAGGGTTGTGCATATGTATATTGTTTTTGATATATCACTAGGCCAAAACCTAGCATTTTTTATTAGGACATCTTGTGAGTAAGTTTTATTTTTAGTTATGTAGTCATGGAGGACATGCTTTTGTGGGTCGACCATTTTTAGTCATGTTTATATTATATGACTATAAATTCTACAATCAATGACTATAGTAATGACTAGGACTACATATGTATTATTGATTATTTACATTATAATTTAATTTAGGTATGTAGGTGGGTATGTAGGTAGGTTAGGTAGTATGTAATAGGTAAGTATGTATATAAGCTAGTTAGACAAGGTAAAAGGCTATCTAGTTAATAGGCATAGGCTAATTAATTATAGGCCTAAGCCTTGCAAGTAGGTTAGGTTACACTAAGTTAAGTAGGTACCCTATGTAACTAGATTAAGTGAGCTACCTAGCTAGGTTAGATAGGTAACCTAGGCTACTTACATACCTACCTATGGTTACCTACCTACCTAACATACCTTATAACCTACCAAGTTTAGCTTAAGCTACCTATTGACCTTGCTTACCTACATAACCTTTGGTAGATAGAGAGATGATAGATAGTAAATAAATAAGCTAAGTGGTATGAGGAGGTAAATAGGTTACTTGTATGGGTAAAGGATGTGGGATAATGTTGTAATGTTTCTTTTGAACATATATATTATAGTTTATTCCATATTCTTTGTCTACAACTTCAATTTTGTAAATTAATTAATTATGTGAAAGAATATATTACATATACTTAGTATGCATTAAAAGTATTCAAAGTGCAAGTGTCACTTGGGATGAACCGATCAAAGACTAGGCTTGTCCCCAACAAAATAAATAGGATCTTATTTACTTATACCTAGTTAGTTAAACCTACCTGCTTACTTAGACTAGGCTAGGTTAGTTTGAGTAGAAACCATGTGTCATGTTTATAAGACCATATGTTAGTCATGTTGTAGTCATGTCTATAGTAAAATGTTTACTCATGTGTTTAGTCATGTGTCAAATTTGACCATAATCATTGAGATCACATGGACTAACATTTATGACTATATCTATGTTCATGACTAGATGGCAAAAACAATGAGTCTGTATTGACTACATAGTCATGTAATCAAGAGTGGCACGTATGCCTGTAAATGTAGTTATGGATGTAATCATAAAACTAGGATTTTGGCATAGTGTATTAGTTGGGTAAATATACTTGTGTATATCAAAAATATATATATTTCATGTGTGAATATATATATTTCATTTACTCCATGTAAGTGTATAATGTCAAAAGTGTAAGTGTAAAATTATGTAAGGTTATTTTATCTTGTGTAAAATGAGATAAATGTAAATGTAAAACATAAAAAATTCACTCTCATTTATATGATTTTACACATTATAAACCTTAAACCCAAAACTTGGCTTCTTTATGCAAAGTCAATAAAGTTTTTGCCAATCACGATTTTTGAATGACAAAGTTTTCAATGTTTCTGTTAACATGTCTTGATGAAAAAACATGGATGTCTTTTAATGTAGGATCATTTAATAGCAAAGAAACAAGCATAACTTTTTCATTTAGGAAATTGAAGTTGTTTTCTTCAATTGGCGATGAACTTAAAACCTTCAACTCCAAATACCTTTGCCCACTTGCCATCATGAGTTGGGCTCACTTGAAATAGGGTTCTAATGAAGGTGGCAACAATGCTAGGAATTGCAAGATGATCACAACACTACTACCTACACATGCAATAATGTGAATGAAGAGGAACAACATGGGGAACTCAGCTTCAACTTTATTAAACAATATCACAATGAAAGGAATTACAATACAACCACAAGAAAAGGGAGTACAAAATGACAAAAATGGTATAAAATTAGAAGCTTGCTTGGTCATTATCGAATGAAAGGAATTACAATACAACCACAACATGAAAAGGGAGTACAAAATGACAAAAATGGTATAAAATTAGAAGCTTGCTTGGTCATTATCGAATGAAAGGAATTACAATACAACCACAAGAAAAGGGAGTATAAAATGACAAAAATTGTATAAAATAAGAAGCTCGCTTGGTCATTATCGGAGATGCCAACAACACAAAAAGTTACTAGATGCCGACAATTCCACCAACTACACTTGCAAACAATTTAGATAAAGGGGAGCAACATGGGAGAGCTTCCAACACCACAATGAAAGGGATTCTACAATATATCATTCTCCATACTCTATACATAATTTTTTTTCTTTTTTGCTCCTTTATTCTTTCATGCCTACTCTTTGCCTCATTTCCATTTCCCCCTTTTTTGTTCTTCTTTTTGGTTGATCTCGCTTGACTTTCACTCTCTTTTTTCATAGATACCTCCCTTCCTTATGCCTACCATTTGCCCCTTTCCCTTTCCTTTTTTTTCCATTATTTTTTGAATTGATTCCATTCCAATAATCATTATTTTGAATCCTAAAAAGAAAGAGAGAAAAAAACTTTTAAATGCAATAGAATATGTAAAGGGAATTTTGTTCATTGTTTGGTCATTCATTCTCTCACAAAGGATTAGGGCTTGTAACATAATGAAAATATTGCACTTGCCAAGGTCATTGAAATAAAAAATACATGTGTAGGTGTTGTATTTACTCCATATACACACAACCAAAATATTATGAGTTGCAAAGTTTTCATTCATCATTCAAGGTTAACATTGCATAATTATGGGTACTTAAATCTATTGTTAATTACATTAATTAGTTGTAATGGTGCAACCAAAGTGACTTTTTTAGATGAGGGGTCATTTTTATTAACCTATCACAAAAAGACCTTCATACTATGGACACTCCCAACATAATAACTTTTGTAGCATTTCCCATTGGTCTAGTCATGTAAGGTAGAATTGTGAACAAAACATATGGGATAAATTATCATGTAGTATTGTGCATATTACTATAAATGGTAGATTTACACATTGTAAAATATGTAAATGTAAATCATTTACACTTACATAACATTCATGAATGTATTTTGGAAATAGACTTACACAATGTTGGGCATATATATTTTCGTGTGTAAGTCTAAATAAAGATGGAATACCTTCATTTTTAAACAAAACCATACTTATTTTACTTATTCAATAAGGTGTCGTGACCACCCATATCCCAATGGAAGATAATAACTCATGTTGGGTAAAAATTGTTAGTTCTAATTATGGTTAATATGAATGAGATTCAAACCAAGTTTGAATTTCAAAATTAGAATTGAAATTGAAATTGGATTCTAATTTTTTAAGAACTTATTTGGAAGATACCTTTTTTTGAAAAATAAAAATGATGAAAATTGGGGAGTAACCAACAATTAAACATAGGTTTTGGTCCAAGTTAGTAATAATGAAAATATTTGAATTGAGATTGATTTTCAATACTAGAACCATAATTTTTTTGAAAAATTAAACCTTGAATCAAATCTTGGTTCCATTGATGTGTGAAGCCAAAACCTAAATTTAAAAAATTCTAATTAAAAAACTAGAATTGAAGGTTTTTCATAAAGGGAAAAAACCAATGTTGTGTAATTTTCAAAAATCAAGTGAAAATCATCCTAGTTTTCAAGCTAATTCTCACCCTAAATCCCATCAGCACCTTGATTTTCATTAAGTTGAGAACTAGGTATTATGTTTTTAAATTTGTATGTACACTTAAGCCAGATTCAAGGGGAGGGATGCTTTATTTATGGTGTCCAAAGATAAATTAAAACCCTTGTTTTGATGCATCCTAGGTACTAAAAATCATAAAAAATGGATCAGAAATGAGAAAATTATGATCCCCCAAAAAATAAGGGGGTCCAAAAGTTGAAAAGGAAGATTTTCAAACATTTGGAACTTGATAACCAAATAGCTAAACATTTTTTGGATGTTGTTTCATTGCCTTTGGTGATCCAAAGTGATTTGTAGATTTTAAGTTAATGCTCCCATAACACTTTAGATTGCTTAAAATGAACAAGAGATGAAAGAGTTATAAGTTCTAAAAGTAAGAGAAATTAATAAAAAAGAAAAGCACATTTCATAACTCAAAAAAACTTATTTTTCTTCGTACCTTTTTTTTTCGGTTTCATCTTTGAATTTTATTACAAAATTTGTAATGTGTTTTCTTGAAAAATGAAACTTTGAAAATAAAATATATATATAATTTTTTTGTTATTTGGTTGTGAAGAGTTGCCTTTGAAAACTAAGATCTTGACATTTGTGAGAACCATTCTCATGAGAACCAAATGGATTTATATATTTAAAAACTTGAACCTTGGCTAGTTTTCGAAAATGATTTTTTTCCCAAAAAAACCAAGTTCATTCTTAAATTATAATTCTTAAATTAACACTTGTGATTTTCACCCAAAAAAATTTGAAAACCACCCAACATAAAAGTCACATTGATTGTTTTTAAAATTTTGACACAACCATCCTACATCGTTTTCTATCTTTTTGAACTTGCATAAAAATAAACATGAATGATCAAAATGTTTTAAAACTAGTTTTACTTCATTCTTGATATGATTCAATTTTTGTTTTGAATATTGAAATTTCATTTTATGATGTGTGGCACTATTACAACAATCTTTTAGCAACATGCTTGGACCTTCAAGATACAAGGTTCACCACCTCTAGAAAGTCATACTATCAACTTTTAATTAAAAATATTTTGGATTCTCAATTTTACTATTAATCTTGAAAAATAAAATGAGGGACAATAATAATTAAAAAAACTACACATTTTGTGGTGTAATTACCCCAAGATTAATGTTGTTAGATTAGTCACCTTTCTTTCATATATACCTATAAATATCAACATGTCAAGCAAAAGTTCAAATTGGTAGTTTTAAAGGGAAAGAGATAAGTACAAAGTCTTCACACAACTTTTTTTTTTATTACATAGATTTGCTAGAAAATTTTGACTTAATGAGAACTTATATTAGGATTCTCAAATGGGAGGAATGATTTTTTTTCTTTTGATTGTTTGTATAATGTAGTTCATTAAATGTTTATTCACAAACAATTTAATTCATATAAGAAATCTAATAGTAGACAACTTGGTTGCCAAAGTTGAAGTATTGACCAATATTGGTTGAATATATTAATGGGGGCAATGGTAAATACAAGTTTTTAAAAAAAAAATTATTAATGTAAAGGTATAGGAGCTTTCAAAATATGGGTAACAATTGACAAGGGTATATAAACGTTGCACAATTATCAATTTGACCAAAGGCAAGGTAAATGACAAATGTTTTCTTGATTCATAAGGTAAAATGTAGGGTAAATGGTTTATCAATCATAGAATTTAAATGTAAATTGGAATATGTATAATATGTGTAAAATTATGACACATTCATAAGTGAAGAAAAGCAATTATTTGAGCAATTAGCATTGTGAACATGAACACAAAAATTTAAAAACATCTTATTAGAATTATATATATATATATATATATATAATGAAACCATTCAACGCCTTTAGTAATATATTCAAGTCCTAATTCTTATTGTGCCAAATAGTTGTATTTACAATGCTTTTGAGTATTTAAGCTAAGAGTATTTTTCAAGGAAAGTAATGCAAAAAAAAAAAAAAAATTAAAGGAAAAATAAATGATATGGCTTTTTTTACTCCACCTCAAAACAATTACATTTCTTTGGCTAAGGGCAAAAGTCAAATATAAATTGGTCAAGGAGGGTGAAAAATATGAAAATTCTACCAATTACATAGTGTAATTCAAAGGATGATAATAAAAACTTACTAGCTATATAGGGTTTGCCCCCCCCCCCTCCCCTTATAGGCACTCAAAAATAATGATACAAGGAAAATGAATTTCCGAAAAAATAAATTGGTTTTAGAATCTCCAAAAATGTGTGTGTGTGTGATGTAGCAATGTTTTTTTTAGCCCAAATTTGTGATGTTGCTCAAGCGGCAATCGTTCATAAGAATATTTAGCCAAATTTGGCAATATTCAAAATATTAAAATAATTATTTTTTAAAACACATTTTCATATTGTAGGCACTTGTGATGATTTTTGGCAATTGTTTTTTCAAAAAAAATATGAAAATTTGCACTCAAACAAAAGGCTGATAGGTGGTAGCAAATTGCTTACATTGACTTAAGAAATTTCTTCGACCAATCGAGTCCTGAAACCTGTCTCATCTCGGTCCCATCAAATTCCTCGCTTTTTAAAATTCCCTTTCACACACCACTCCTTCTTCCACCACTTCC
>Ga0116228_10003927_pt1 | contig 13135 bp, 7 predicted proteins | sample S1TSphfallax_2_FD_89694 | JGI IMG/M metagenome (GOLD analysis project Ga0116228, IMG submission 89694) | Host-associated microbial communities from peat moss isolated from Minnesota, USA - S1T2_Fc - Sphagnum fallax MG | ecosystem: Host-associated > Plants > Peat moss > Unclassified | place: USA... | reverse complement strand
TAAAGTTCAATGGGTCTAGTAAATGAAGGTGTGGCATTCCTAGTGGTATCACCCAAGGATAGTTTTTCCCCTTCAACCAACCAAGAGACAACATGGAGGCTTATTTGCTTTGGTGCAAATAGAGCCTCTATTTTCCAAAGTTGCCACATTATAGTAATATCACAATTCGAGGATAAGCATAAATTGCTTTCACACTATTATATAAACATGTCTTTCATGCCCTTAACATTATAACCACAATAATATATGTGACTAAACTTCTTGTCCAAATTGAATGAAGGGGGTGAATTTTGTTTGTTTTGTTCCCTCTCCAAAGTTGGTGTGTTCAACATGACTAAGTTGTTTTTTTAATTTAGTCATATTGAACATTATCATTTACACATGGTAATTTTGAAGCTTACATAGTGTAGGTGCATATAATATAATGATTAATATAAATCATTATACATATAATGTGTTTTATGATATGTCACATTTGCTAGATTTGAATTATTGTAATGCTAAAAGGTTAGTGTGTTGTAGGTAGGTAGGTAGGTAAACTAGTTATAAGTGGGTAGGAGGTTGGTATTGGGTAGGTAAGTAATAATATCAAAATCTTGACCATTTACTTTTTATAGTTTATCTATTTACTTACCTCCCTATCTACTTATATAAACTTTGTGTAAAAAGATGTGAAATAAACATGTTCATAATAACATGTTGACAACAACTAACATTTTTATGAAGGTGTGGTGCATTGGTAAAGGACTTGATTTGTCTTTGTCAAAGTGAGGGGTTCAACTCCTCATATTTGCAACCTATAAATACATCCATCAAAAGTTAGGCTAGGCTAGGCTAGTGTTAAGGATACATATTAGTTAATGAAGGAGACTGTAGGCAAATGTAGTTAATTAATAGTTAGTCATTAAATTTGAATTTGGGTTTTGAGAGGAAATTTGGAATACTTTTTCTTTTACTTTTTTTTTTGGGGACATTCTTTTTTATGTAATTTTGAAGAGTTTTATACACCTTTTTGTTTTAGGAATGGAATGTACTAATGTTTGTGGCTAATTTTGTTTTATATTATAGAAATACATGTAGATTTAAAGTTGCAACAAGTATTAATACCTACAAGATTAATACATGTTGAGACTAATTATAAAGGCATAATCAAATTACATGCAAATTTGTAACATTTAGAAATGTTTATGATTTTATCCAGAGAACTTGATCAAGAAATAGGAATTTAATATTCATCATTTAGTAACCATCCTCGGGATGTTGATATGGGAAATTCATTCTTGGATTGTATAAATTTATTTATTTTTTGTTTTTCTATGTTGTGTTTGAAATGTTATTGCGTACTTTTTGGTTGTTGTAAATGTTTAGTGTAAACATGAACATGTTGATTTAAATCTATAAATTAAAATGTGAAATGAAGTTAGGATGCAAATCTAAATAATAAACATTCTAAGGATATAGATCCATGGACATTGAATTAAATTGGTTTGAGAATTTAATTTCAATATCTAAAGCATGGTAAAGTATGTTAGTCAGAAACATGTGTTATTTATTTGGAAAATATCCATAAGTTTACTTTAATGTATTGAATCCATGAATATTATTTAAGTCAATGATCAACAAATATAAGTTCTTTAACTTCATTTCATAATATTGAAGAAAAAAATGTTTTAATATGCATTTAAATACTTCTTTTTTAATGCAAGTACAAAAAATACATGTCGCAATTCTACAAAATTGAATTACAAGCACATGAAAATACAACATCAATTAAATTATTATACTTTCAAATTAACAAAGACCTAGTGTGTGTGGATATGGTTTCAACTTTTCATTATCTAATCATAATTTATCAAAGTTTTAATGTAAAAGTATTTTGAAAAATTTGAAAAACCAACCAATTTAGAGCATACTTTTCATCCATTTTTCTTATATAAAAACTCCTCAAACTTTATGTACAATTTATAATAAACTCAATGAAGTGCTCTGTGATTTCAAAATGCAATTTAAATAGGTTTTTAATATTTTTTTAATGTTAATGTTGAAAAGAGACAGTTTATGAAATTAAGTTATTTTAGGACTACTTTTTTGGCATACTTTATCATGCTTGAACCAAAGGCAATTAGATGAAGTAGGTGACAAAGATGAACAAATTATGGAAATGTAGGAGGATGTTCAAAACAAAGAGGTTGCAAGCACCTTTAGTAATGTTCATTGTGTAAGTCCTCTGATCCCAAGAAAAAATAAACAACCTACAAGATACAATGTGCCTTCTATGATAGGAAATTAATAGCAAAATGGGCAATTAGTAGGTGTTTAATTATTGCATCAATGCCAATAAGATCCTTCGAAAGTTGAAACAATTGAGGTGGTGGATGTGCATCAAAGAAATGAACATGTTCCAAAAACTTCACTTCAACAACTTGAATCACCACAACATGAAAACATAAACAAGTGGCTATGAATTCACTCAAACCAAACCCCACACCAAGCAAGTGTTGTACATTTTGGTTGGGAAGAGATTACAAAAGAGGATGCAAATAATATACAAAAAGAATCCATAATTTATGTTCATACGTTTGAAACTATGGACTATTTTTTAAAAATTAACATGTTTAAAATGGTGCATTTGATCAATCATTATGTAGTTCCCCATTTAACTAATGTTATCATAATATATTGCCATTTAAAACATTATTGTGTTGACTTTTAGGGAATGGTGTATTTGTAAAAATTGAAGCACCCTAACTTGCAACCATGTAGCAAAGGGTGTTCAATGTAGAATAATGTACATTCTACAAATAATGACACTAGTTGATATAAAATTAATCTATCCATCTAATATGAACTACAACATTTGATCACAAGTGAATTGATGGATCAATTTATTAACCCAACATTGATTATGGATCAATAACATGTGGAGATAACACATACTCCAACTAAAATGAATAAGGCACCATTGTATGAACCCATTCATACTAAATTAATTACACAGGCAATACATGTTTTAGTACTTTCAATGAACCATGAAATAATGTTTTCATTGGAACTAGTTAAAGCAAAATCAATTCCCATATTACCTTTTCAAGTTTGGCACTTAAGTGTTGAATAATTAATTTAGTTCTCAATTTTTAATTTGACAGTTAAAATTTGAATTTTGAAAATTTCAACACCATGTATTAAATTTATTATAACCAAATGTTTATAAAAGAGAAGTTAGTGCTTTTGTGGTTAGGTGGTCAGTAAATTACTAATGAAAACTACTCAAAGAGGTTCAAGGATCAAACTTGGTTAGTTGCATGAATTTTGAAATTTTTCATCATAACTAACTATTATTGTCCAAATTTTTTGGCAAATTAGAAAATAATTTAATTTATGCCAAACCTAAAAAGTTATTACAGTATTCCACATGCATGTAATATTTCAATTCAAACATGGTCTATTTAACCTACCTTTCTTGTTTGGAATATTCATAACAAACGAAATGAAAAGGTTGGGAAATGCACACGTAATTGGATGTATCACAACCAAAATTCCAACATGGATTACCATCAACCAATAGTTTATGCACATAGTAAAGTGCATGTCATAGTAGTTGGTGGAGGCAATGGAAAATGACCACCTAATCAAATCTAGGAGGATCAATTGATCTTGGAGATGCAAGAAAAAATATTCACTACTAATAAAACTATCATCTTTTGTGACTTGTTTTATGCAACTACATTTGTCATATGCAACTATTTTTTAGTTGCACATGACACGTGTAATTGCATAAAACAAATCGCAAAAAAATGTTTTTCTTTTAGTGATATTGGAGGTAAATTTTAACTACTACCATTTTTACCCACAACACTAATGTTTTATATGTACATTCCTTTAATACTTATATGGACTACAATAGAACCTAATTTTATTACATATCTCAATAATTATAGCCAATTGCCGAATAGTTGGTGGAAATAATGCATTTTTTGGAGTTACCATGGGGAGTATATCGTTACCCAATTGGGGTACCACATTATATAATAGAAAATGATGTAGTAATAAAACCCAAGAAATAACATGTAGGAAAATAATTCCCATATCCTCCATAGGTTAAGGACACATGTGTGGGTGTTCAAAATTGTAATACAAGCCAACAAGGGGACTAAAGGCAAAGACATTATGAACTTATTTCTGTTTACCTTATAAGATATTATCTCAAAGTGGAGCCAATTGTTTTTGGAAAAACAATTTAACTATTTTCATTAAGCTAAAACAAACATTTTGTAAATAATTATAAACAATGAAAAATGATGAACATGTGTACATGCAATTAAAAACATTCAAACATGATAAAACAAAGGGGGTGGTTTGTATTATAAAACACTAATGAAACTAACTATTAGTTTGCAAATGAGAATTATTGATAGTTTTTGAAATTATAATGTTCAAATTTAGATTACAACTTTACCTTTGGGAAGTAATAACAAGAATGAAAAGGGAATTACTAAAACAAAAGGATACAACCAATTGATAACCCCAAAATTCGTATTTGTAACAACACATGCAATACATAATACAAACAATAATAATAAACACATGTTTTACCTTGATTATAATTGCACTAATCATACAATATAAACTTTTTGTAGTAAGGAAAAACTCGTGGCTATAGTTTTAAAGGCAACTACTTAATGGAGTAAAATTCCTAAACCCATGAAATAACTTTGTCACATGATTTGTGGTGTCAATTGGGCACAAGATTTTAATTTGTCTAAAATTTGGTGGGATGCAAAACTTGTTTACTCCACAAACTATTCATACATGTATTGGATAAGCTATATCATGGACAAAATAGTTTGGCCCCATAAAATGTATTCCATAAGGACCTTCTATAATTCACGCCATTTTATAATAATAAAATTCCAAAATGCATTATTAAGGGTGGTCAAAGATTTACTGAAAATGAAATGCATTTAAGGTCATCCCAAGAGGAACACATTAAATATAATATAAACAAATTTAAAAATCAAACTTTAATAATCATTTTTCTTTCATACACACATCAAAAGTCATTTACAATTTTAAAATTACAATGAATCTTAAATCACAATGAATCACAAATTATAGGACAATTCAATGTGTTGGACATATTAATTTTGTGGCCCTACCATTAGTTTAAGTCAAAAAATGGTGATAAATAATTTTGGAAATACAAGTTTCATGTAGCTAATAAGAAAGTTCAACATGCATTCATGAGGCATCCAATTTCTCTCTTTTTGTGGGTTGGGGGGGAGGGAGGGGAGGGGTTTTAAAAAAAATTCCTTGATCTCATGTGGTTACCATCAAATTCACAAAATGTTCCCCAAGATGTTCCCAATAATACTTGAAATTTATCCCATATGCTTTGCCCAAAGTTCAACTCTTATGTATATAAACTAAAAAGGTGGGCCATAGGGGAACATGCATGGGTGCAAAGTGGTGCTCCAATTGGAGTATGCCGAATGTTCCAGAAATAGGGCATTTTCATGTTATATCAAAATACCTTTTAGGATGTCATAAATATATTTTTACTCCACATAACAACCAAAATAATTCTAAATTTTTAATCAATAATCAAATATTATTAAAATCAAACATTAGGTTTTTCAAGCACATACCAAAATTGAGTTGGATATTACAACAATAATAATGGTTCCAAAAATAAATGGGAAATTTCAAATAATTTGCATGGATTTTTGCAAATTGAATGCAATGACCACTAGTACAAAAAGTGGGGTGTAGTTCACTGGTTTAAATCATTCTAGGACCTTACAAGTGAAATAGGTTTATTGCACCTTAGTGATTTCACCTAGATTAGAGTTATTTCCCTATAGGGTCACTATGTAAACATCATGATTCATTATAATGTATTTGATAATCAATGTTCAAGAAATAAAAGCTATAGGTATGATGCTTTTGAAAAAGCCATCAATATGTGTGTGTTTGTGTGTGTGTGTGTGTGTGTGTGTGTTAAACCAAAGTGATTTTAAACAAATGTATTAAAATCCATGATACATATGAAGGAGGGTCTATGAAAGTTGATTTTTTTTCAACATAACCATTTACAACAATTTCATGAACTAGCCCATTGTCCCATTTATGAGCCCAACTTTAAGATATAAATTTTTTATCAACATGACTTTCATGTTTTTATATAATTTTAAGAATGGATATAAATATTGCTATTGGAACTTGAAACATATTGCCTTTTGTTGAATTGTATATTTTCATGTAAAGGTTTGTTTTTATATGAGTCCTTTGCAACAATTGTACAATAAAATAAAATAAAATAATATTCAATCGTATAATAATCAATTATATTTTCTAATTCATTGCAAGGAAGAATATGTGTACCTTCATCCCATGGCCATTCAAACAAATTAATTTGAGTAAAGAAAAATCATCGTTAGTAATTGATTTTCTTGCAAATTTTTGAACATATCTCATGTCCTTATTTTGTTACATTTGTTAAGTCAAAATAATGTTGTTTTGAATTACATAATTTTCCCACAACTCCTACAAACAATTTTTTTGGCGTTTGTTTCATAAAAGCCAAAGTAGGTTTGATATTAATTGTGTATAAAGGTGTGTCATTACAAGTGGAAATTGCATAAAGTCTCTTAAGAACATAATATTTAACCCACCAAAAGGTTGAAATGAAGAAGATTTTAACTTTTAACTTTTGTAATTTGAAATGTATTTTTGCCAACATGGTACAACCTGCCGATGACAATTTGAGACTTCATCAATAGTCAAAAAGTGAAACTTTGACCAATCTTCAATTGTTTTTTTTTCAGATTTTGAAAATCAACATTTTGGTCAATTGACAAGCCTATTAAATAATGGATTGTCAATCCACCTATTATCAAAACCACACTTGCAAAGAAAGTTCAAAATTTAATGTCATGTGAATTCCTTTTTCTAAAAATTCACTTATAGCTTTGATTATTTCATTTTTTCCAATTTTTTTAAAAATGTCTATACATAATTTTTTTTGTTCTTGAAGAATAGTAGGTAATGGGTCAACTATAAAGTTGTCAAATGCTTTAAGTTGTTACTTATTCAATTTGAAAATTTAAAAAACTTCATTTTTAATTGGACTATGAATAGTGACTTACCTCGATGAAGGAGGATTATAAATACTAATGTCATAGACAACATGTTGACCCTTGAATTGATTTGGAAAACTAAATTTTTTTATCCTTACATTCATTAACAAAAAAAATTTCCTTGATTTTTTTACTTTTCATATGTGTTAATACTTCCATGGGGAAAATCATAATTTAAATTAACATTGGTTGCTGAACTTTTACATTGAAATAAATTTTATGAAGTGACTTTATTATCTTGATATTGTTTTTCAAGTAAGAGGTTTCTAAAAATTTAATTATTCCAACATATGATTCATTTCTATGGTCATGCATATCATATTTATCTATAGAGGCAAATTACTATAGTACATGTCAAACACATTTTTGTTTACTTGGGCTACAACCTAGAGTCCTTCAAGAGGGTGAATGTTTGAAAAAGAATCAATATGCTAACAAAAACTTTGCAATCTTTTAGATATCAACATATGTCAAAAAACGCATTTAGTTGGAGCTTTCCAACACCTAGTAAGTGAATTGCAAGTGTCTAAATAAATTGTATGTTACCCTTAAAGACAAGTTATGCTAGGGTGCACTTATTTATCCCTTCATTTGGGGGGGGGTACCTTTCATCTTGAAATAAACATGACAACACTTGCAATGATAATGTTGGAAAAGTTAAAAAAACATATTTTTGTTACCAACCTCACTAAAATTGCATGAGCTTTGGTAGTGTGAGAACTACATTGAATGTGGCAAGAACTTTTTGCAAACCACCATTGTTAAAATAAAGGGGAGGGAATGCCAAGTTTGTATGACACCAACAAAATACAATAATATGCAAGTTGGAATATCAATGATGACAAAACAAATACAATTGGATATAAAGTGTTTTACCCAAATTGAAATATACATAGAAGTTGTACATGACATTTAGAGGAGATATAGATGCAAATAAAGAGAGACCCAAAATTACTTGAAAAAATAATAGAATAACACATTAGATGTAAATACAATGATAATATACTATCATCCAAAGGTTGGAGTACAATGGTGAATTGATCACATTTTTGCCAATGAAACAACTTAAATTGTCTTAAGTGACATTTCGTTGATTAATTTAGTGTTTCAAAACGCACTAAGCTCCTTTGTTCCCCTTTCCTATTGCAATAAAGGCTTGTAATGGTTTAATTACCAATGACAAGGATACGATTATCATATAAACACAATGCACATGTCCATGTGACCAACAAATAGAAACCAAGTCCTATGAAGCCACGTATGCTTTGGGGAACCACATTCATGTTTCTAATGCCAAAAAACTCAAGTGATAGTGGTGTAGAAAGAATTTTTGAACAAGAATGTGTATTGGGTTCAAATGACCAAAGGCTAACCTTTGCAAAACTTGAGGAGATATTGGAACTAGATTATGGGGTGTTCAATATAGTTGTTTTCTTGTGCAATTGGGTGAAAGAAAATTACAATGGGAGTTGTGTAATAGTTAATTGAGATGAATATAGTTTCACACTCGTAAACATTGCTTCCCTTATTCCCATTTTAGACTAGTCCTTTGCTTTTTCATTACATGTAAAACAAGTTTCTTTTTTAATGAATAAAAAACAAGAGGGTGGAAGGTAGTATTAGGAAAGGATCCTTTTTTATGATGAATGACTAAGAAAAATGAAATTGACCCAACAAAATTTAATATGTTCAAGGTTGAAAATGCTAATGAATACTTAGGTGTACAAGCTGTTATTTCTATTTTCAAGTCAATTCAAACCCCCACTATTGTATGAGGTTGTACCATAACTATTGCAAACTTTACTTGTTAATGGCCCTAATGATAAGGAGGAAGATGGAAGTGACAACATAGAGGACCAATCTACAACAAACTTGAACAATTCAAGTTCATGTCAATTGTCTATTGCATTTATAAGTTTATTTAATACAATTTGCAATTATACAACTTTTAAAATTTTAGTTTCTAATGGGCAAGTTTTGTGTTTTATGATGAATAGTGCAAGTTTCTAATTAATTATGGTCAATTTTTTTTAATAAAAATATTGCAATATATTTTGGTGCCCTTTCTCACTTTGAAGCTCAATTGACCATTTGTATATTGTGATTCTTTGAACCCTTATACATGTATGTGATTTAAAATAGGCTAATAGAGATGTTGATTTGTTCTCTATGGGTATCCATCCTAGATTTTAAGGTGGATTGATGGCAAAATGTCATTTGCAATTGGAATTCATTCTTTATAAAATCTAGTTTTCTTCATGTGGTCTAAGTCATTATATAAAGCACTAGTTCAACTAATGCTTATATTTGAATCAAGTTGCTACAAATACACTCATCACGTTGTAAATCTATCATAGATTTAGGGAAATATTTGTTTCAATCAAATAGTTTCAAAAATTAATCAAAGGATTAGTTTTTACACTTTACAAAACATATGAACCATTTAAACTCGCACTTTAATCACATATGACATCTATACATGTTGCATGTTGAATGACTTATTTTAGTCATGTTACACAATTATAGAGATCAAGTAGGCAACACACCATTCGCGTGTACATGACAATGCCTAATATGACTAGATTGAAATGATTGAAATGTCTAATATGACTAGAGTTGGGGTAGGTGTAATTAGTCATAACGTACACAACTATTTTTCATGTTAGTCAAATTGGACAAGGCCAATCATTTAAGAGGATTAAACTTGACTATGTAATCATTTTAGTCACAATATTACAAACACAAAAACCATGGTTTTACTCTAATGAATTAGAGAAATAATTATTAAAAAAACACAAAAGCATGTGGGGGACATGTAGTGTAAAGTTTGGGATTTATGTGCATCAAATGACCCATTTTAAGGGGGTATTAGATAATTGTCCAATTTATTTTTTATCAACCCATTATTATCTAAATTTCTAATGTATACATATTAGAGCCATCTTATACTAATTATAATTCATTATTTCAGATTATTACATATCTTATATTATAATTAAAATGATTATTTGAATAAAATGTACTTTTAAAAATTTAATCAACTTATAATTTTTACCCAACAACCAATATATTGCACTTTATATTTTTCCTCATATGTTTTCTATTTTTTTTACTAATATCCTGGGCACAAAAGATGGATTACTCATCTAACCTTTCATAACTTACTTGCTTTTACCATCTTCAAGAAGAATGAATGAAACACTTCACGAGATGAAAGCCCTTTTTAATAGAAAATATCGTTTGACCCTGAATAGGCAGGTAGAGAACATCTATAGCTCTTCTTCTCATGCTGGATAGTCATGTTGCTGCATTGAAAAGAGAACACTAGAGAGAACTTGATAGCTTGTAAGTTCGCCTTTGCATTTTTAGGAGCACTAGTCTATAAGTGTTAGAAATTTGAACAAGGCAAGGCACCAGTTTGCAGGTGCAGATGGATGTTAGATTTTTAGGGTTCAACCAAAGTGGATATATATATATATATACTCAAAATTTTGGTATTCAATCATTAAAAATTGGAAGAGAAGAAACCATGTTGAACAAAATAGTTTCCAAATTTTCAGGCTTTATGGATACTTAATGTGTTAATGGATTCAAAATTACTGTATGGTAGATAATAGTAATGGGTAAACAAATGTGTGATAAAATAGACTTGGTGAAACTAATGATTGTGAGAGAAGTTTGCAAATTTGCATAAACACTTTGTAGCCAATGAAGATTGTCGTAAAGTATGAGTTCCACTAAATTAGATGCCAAATTTGAAGCCTTAATGGATTAAAGGGTACAATTCTTAGTTGAAAGTAATGTGGGTAAATGAACATGGTAATGACCCATCTGACCAAGGATTGAATCTTTCATATCTGTTAAACATCAGAGCAGACAAAATTAGTCTGCCTAAACCCTAAACCCTAAACCCTAGTCATAGATCACCAAACTAGTGTGGCCTGTGCCATTGGCCCAAGTGTTTTACCACATCCTCAACTGATTTTTCCTTCCAGAACCTGGTTTTCTGGAATTTATTTGAATTTTCAGCGGCAGAAATCGCTTAAAAATCAATATCTCCCACATTCTGAATCCAAATCTTACCAAATAGATTCCACATTAAATCCTGCTTATCAAGATCTTTCCAACAACACCAAAGGCATGCTCCAATTCCTCCAAAATTATCAGCTACGATTTAATTTGATTTTTAGTGAAGAAATCATTCAATATTCAAGAACTTTTGCACTGCAGGTCAGAATGCCATGGAACTAAGGCCATGCACCCCTCCTCCTCAAGAGCTTTCCAAAGAGACCAAGTACACGATGTGAAGCATCCCGGTTCGGTAGATCTCATAAGTACAAACAAAACAAAACAAACAAACTACCTTCCTTCATTGATAGATAATCACCATGCGTGACAAGCTGCCATGCACGTTGATCAATCCCGTGCTTCTGATGAACTTGGTACGAAGAGAATCTGAAGCTTGTCGAGCATGGAAACTTCATGTGGGCTTATAGCATTGTTGAAGCTCACTCCAAGCTTGAAGCAGCTGGCTACAAATACTGAACTGGCTATATAATGCAATTGTTTTTTGTTAATTATATGAATATGCTGTGCCTCGGAGCATATTATTTCCTCAGGATGGATCACATACCATTTGCACATTGATGATTTGTTTCAGTGCATCAAATCTTCCATAGGCATCTGTGAAGTTGGTGGTCTGGTAGCATTGAGAGCAAGGCAGTTGCTAGACGAGAAGTGAAAAGGCCAATCTGCAATATTCCTGCTGGCTCATAATGCAACCTCATCTATATACAGGCCAGTATTAGCTAGCATTGTTTTGGGGAAACAAACTGATATTTAATGACAGGCTGCTTCCTGAACATGCCAGATGTAATTTAACCTATCAGCTGCAGATAGCAAAGATAAAGTGGAGGAATACACACTTTTGCAGCACCTGTTTGTTCAGGATTGAACAGGGAGGGACAATAGAGTGACAGATTCGGTTTTCGACACTTTTTTCTTAACATTGACACCAGCTTGAGCTTGACTGAACTGCAACAAAATGTTAGCTATATCAGTACAGCACCAGTAATCCTCATTTGAGTATAAATCTTGTTTATCTGCCCAGTAGCAGTTCTCAACCCCAAGGATATCGCTGACACGTGATCCCCTTGTGTTGCCTTGCAACCTTCAAAGTATAACTATCAATAATGAAGTTGTTCCGTCAGCATTGAGTCACTGTTTGGTTCATGCTTCTGTATTGATGTGATCACTCCATGGCAATTGAAGAAAGTACCTTTGCCTGTGGGAGTAATATGTAGATGTAAAGTGTCATTACAGGTATGAGGATCTCCAAATTGAATTACAATAAAGAGTGGATGCAGTTCTGAGTTGTGTATGTACAACAATTGCTTGACAATCATGAAAATATGTACCCTCAAATCCCCAAGGACTGAAAATTACATAGGCTCCGACACTCTTGATGACCATTTTAATTGCCAGTTATATAGATATTGTAGCTGGAATGGATACATCATCAATATAAAGTAAAGTTCACACATAATATCTCTCCATGCACCCAATTCTGCTCCCAATTCTGCTCCCATCACAGAACACAACAATTTGCCACAAAATGTGGTTACAATATTATTTTCTTTGAAGACAGTTTTTGCACCTTTACCAGCACCTTCTGCAACCATCTCAATGAACACCAAATCTCTTGCTTGAAATCTGCAGACAACATAGACATTGTCATAAACTCATGCACTTACTACATGGTCAATTATAACACATCCATACTTATTACTTATGTCAACCTGATTAATGACCCACCAACTAGGTTATAGCAATTTCCATTTCCCACAACATATCAGCAAACAGGAAAGAGAAAAGGGAAAAAGAGACCCAGCCCTTCAAAGACTGAGAAAAAGGGTTTGAATGCATTTTCCTAAGTACTTGGAATTACTTCCCACTTGCAATTAAGCTCAGCTTGGAGATGCCCCTCTATTAAGGTTTTC
>Ga0116228_10003926_pt1 | contig 13135 bp, 13 predicted proteins | sample S1TSphfallax_2_FD_89694 | JGI IMG/M metagenome (GOLD analysis project Ga0116228, IMG submission 89694) | Host-associated microbial communities from peat moss isolated from Minnesota, USA - S1T2_Fc - Sphagnum fallax MG | ecosystem: Host-associated > Plants > Peat moss > Unclassified | place... | reverse complement strand
GGCGACGACGTTTGAGCCCCCATCGCCTACGTATCCGGCAAGGGATTTGGCTGCATCGTCAACAACGCCGTCTGCTAGGCGCGTAGGTCTTGGCGCGCTTCTCAGCAATGCGCATCTGCGTGACGGTCGTATAATCCGACATGCAGCGAAGGAGGGGGAGGCCGCCAGCGACGAGTTTGTTCTTTCCGCCGAGGGTGATCTGAAATATACGAGCCGGGCTCTAGCGTCGAACTCCCCCCAAAACTCCCCCCAAGCCTGATCACGCCAAAAGAAAAAGCCCGTCAAACCTTGATTCGACGGGCTTTATTTGGCTCCCGAAGTTGGACTCGAACCAACGACCCGCTGATTAACAGTCAGCTGCTCTACCAACTGAGCTATTCGGGAACGCGCCCCAATAACGGGCGACCGACGAACATTCGGGGGATGACCTTACGCCCCTGCCCTTCCGCACCCATTCCGGATCGTCGCGGGTACGCTCGGTCGATCAGGCGGCGTGACTGTCGGTGAAGCGGTGCGAGATCTCGACGACCTCGGGCCAGTTCCGCACGAACGCGTCGACGATCATCGGATCGAAATGCGTGCCCGACGATTTCTTGATCACGGTGTACGCTTCGTCGAGCGTCCACGCGCGTTTGTAGGGCCGCTTCGAGATCAGCGCGTCGAACACGTCGGAGACGGCCGCGATGCGCGCGGCGAGCGGAATCTGCGTGCCCTGCAAGCGGTCGGGATAGCCGGTGCCGTCCCAGCGCTCGTGATGACGCAGCGCGATCTGCGCCGCGAGTTGCAGCACCTTGGACGAGCTGCCGACGAGGATGTCGTGTCCGGCGCGCGCGTGCTTCTTCATGATCTCCCACTCGTCGGGATCGAGCGGACCCTCTTTGAGCAACACCGCGTCGGGCGTCGACACCTTGCCGATGTCGTGCATCGGCGTGGCGAGCAGCAGCAGACGCTGATCGTTCTCGTCGAGGTCGATCGCGCGACCGAGGATCTCGGCATACTTCCCCATGCGCACGATGTGCAGACCGGTCTCGCTATCGCGGAACTCGGCCGCGCGCGTGAGCCGGTTGATCGTCTCTTGCTCGCGGTCGGCGATCTCTTTGGTCGCGCGACGCACGTCCTCGGCGAGCGAATCGGCGTAGTGCTCGAGTCGCTTGCGGCTCTCTTGCAGCGCGAGCAGGTTGCGAATGCGCGCGAGGAACTCGACCGGGTCGGCGGGCTTGTTGAGGAAGTCGCTCGCGCCCGCTTCGAGCGCACGATGCCGGATCTCGCGATCCTTCTCGGCGGTGAGCATCACGATCGGCGTTTGCACGCCACGCTTCATCTTCGTGTACTCGCGCACGAAGTCGAGGCCGTCCATCTCGTCGGCCGGACCCATGCGATAATCGAGGATCACGAGGTCGTGGTCGTGCTTCGTGCACCACACCAACGCTGCGCCGGCCGAGGTGAACGACTTCGTCTCGACGCTTCCGATGCGCGAGAGAATCGTCGAGTAGACCTTCTGATTCGACTCGTTGACGTCGATGATGGCAACAACCATCAGAGCCGCTCCTCAAGAGAAGGCGGACGGCGGAAAAACGCTGCGTGGGACAGGAATTGCGATGACACGCTAGTACCTGTATCATACCATGACTCGTTAGCGTTTCCCCTCGCTGGCTCGCGCACCGATTGCGCCCCCCTCTCCGCCGCTCACCAGGGAAACGACGTCATGGCCACTCTCGCTCAGCGAACGGAGAGCGCTTTCCGTTCGTCCGCATTCCGCCGCTACTATGCGGGTCAAGCGCTCAGCTATCTCGGGGACGGGCTCCGCACGCTCGCGATCCCGCTCCTCGTCTTTCACCTGACCGGATCGGCTGTTTCGCTCGGCGTGACCTTCGCGCTCGAGCTGCTGCCGTTCGCGCTGTTCAGCCTGGTCGGCGGGTCGCTGGCCGATCGCCTCGACCGCCGCCGGCTGATGCTCGCGGCGGACGCGGTCCGCTTCGTCATCATGACGCTCTTCGCAATCGCGCTCTGGCGCGGACTCTTGACCTTGCCGTTTCTTTACACGGGCGTCGTGCTGCTGGCGGTCTGCGCCGCCGTGTTCCTCGGCGCGCAGGCGTCGAGCATTCCGTACATGTTGGGTAAGGATCGCGCGAAGAGCGCGGTCGCGGCGCTCTCGGCGACGGAGCAGGGCGTGAACCTGATCGCACCACCGCTCGGCGGCGCGATCTTCGGTCTCGTCGGCGCATTGCCGGCGCTCGTCGCCAACGCGGCGACCTATCTCTGCTCGCAGCTCTCGATCGCGTCGGTGCCCACGTTCGGTCCCGACGAGCCGGGCGGCTTTCCGCCGCTCGCCGAGATCGGTCGCGACATCCGCGCCGGCTTTCGCTTCGTGATGGCCGATCCGGCGATGCGCACGCTCACGCTCAACGCGACGTTGCTCAACACGGTCGGCATCTTCGGCTTCGTCGCGATGATCCCGTATCTCAAGCGCGAGTTCGGCGCGACCGATCAGATCGTCGGCATCGCGTTCGGCTGTTTCGCATTCGGATCGCTCGCCGGCGCGCTCGTCGCGGGACGCACGCACTGGCCGTTCGGCCGCGCGTTGATCATCGCGTACGTCCTCGACGCGCTCGCGTGGCTGCCGACGATTTGGGCGCCGACGATCTGGCTCGCGGTGGGCAGCGTGACCTGCTGCGCCGCCTTCGGCGCCTACGAGATCACGACGATCGTCGCGTGGCGCATGCGCGTGATTCCCGAAGAGATGATCGGACGGGTGTTCGGCGTCATCCGGCTGCTCGTGCTGATCGGCATGTTTCCCGGATCGCTGCTCGGCGGCGTGCTGACCGACCGGCTCGGACCGCGCCTGGTGATGGCGGTCTCCGGCATGGCATTCTTGCTGCTCGCGATCGCCCTGATGTTCTCGCGAGCGGTGCGCGCGGAACGGCGGTAAACGGCAGGGACGCGGCGAACTCGCCCGTCCCCCGCGAAGGAGGCCTCGATGATCGTTTCGATTTCGCGCGAATTAGGTGCCGGCGGCGGAACGCTCGGTGAAGCGATCGCGCGTGACCTCGGCGCGACGCTACTCGACGAACGCTGGTTCATCGCGCAACTCGCCGAGCGCTATCAGTTCTCGAACGATTTTCTCAACCGCACGCTCGAGCAGCCGCCGAAATTCGGCGAGAGCCTCATTGCGACGTTGGCGCGGGCCACCGCGATGATGCCGGGCGCGCTCACCCTCAAGATGCCCGACGAGCGGGTGATCGATGCGGCCCGCGCGCTCGTCGTCGAGCAGGCGCAGAGCGGGCACGTCGTCGTGCTCGGGCACGGCGGCGTGAGCATGCTGGGCTGGCGCCCCGAAGGCATTCCGGTGCTCGCCATCCTGCTGCAGGCGCGTCGCGAGTGGCGCATCGCGCAGCTCGCGCGCCGCTACGGCATCGAAACCGAGGAGGCGGCGCGTCGCATCCGCGTGACCGATGAAGCGCGGGTTCGCTATCACCAGCACTACTTCAACTCGAACATGTACGACTGCGCACTCTACGATCTGGTCTTCAACACCGAGGTACTGGGCCTCGACACGACCGTTGACCTCGCGACCCGCGCCGTCCGCGATCTCTGCGCGGCATTGCGACCCACGACGGCCTAACGAACGTTTCCGGCGCTTGCGGCGCGGGTACGCTCATTCGCGTCCATGCCGCCGCAAACCAATGCGTCCCTCATCGAGACGGGCGGACGCCGCCTCATCGTCGTCGTCGGCGTCATGCTCTCCGCACTGTTGCAGACGCTCGACTCGACGATCACCAACGTCGCGTTGCCGAACATCCAGGGCAGCCTCGGCGCGAGTCCCGACGAGGGCACCTGGGTGATCAACGGCTACACGATCGCCGTGGTGATCGTGATTCCCATGATCCCATGGCTGCAGACGACGTTCGGTCGCAAGCGTTATTTTCTCGCCTGCATCGCGGGCTTCACGGCGGCGTCGTTCCTGTGCGGCGTCTCCTCGGAGATCGACGAGCTGATCCTCTTCCGCGTCGTGCAGGGCGTATTCGGCGCCGGGCTCCTCGCCACCGGACAGACGATCTTGCGCGATACGTTTCCGCCCGAACAACTCGGCGTGAGCCAAGGCATCTTCGCGATCGGCGCGATCATGGGTCCGGCGCTCGGTCCGCCGCTCGGCGGCGTCCTCGTCGACAACGCGAACTGGAATTGGGTCTTCGACATCAACGTGTTGCCCGGCATCGCGTCGTTCCTGATCCTCGCCGCGTTTCTGCGCGATCCGCCCAAGGGTGAGACCTCGCCGCTCGACGTGCCGGGCCTCGCGTTCCTGATCATCGGCATCGGCTCGTTCCAATACGTGCTGAGCGAGGGCGAACGCTGGGATTGGTTCTCCGACACGAACAACGTGCTCTTCGCATGCGCTGCCGTCATCGGCATCTCGGCGCTGATCTGGCGCGAGCTCTCCGTGCGCGAACCGCTGGTCGATCTGAAGATCTTCCGTCAGCGCGCGGTGTTCGGCGGCTTTCCGCTCGCGATGGTGGTCGGCGGCGCGATCTTCGGCTCGACGTACACGCTGCCGCAGCTCGTGCAGAACTCGCTCAACTTCACCGCCACGCTGAGCGGGCTGTTGATCTTCATGCGCGCGATTCCGATCGGCATCGCCACGCCGTTCATCTCGCGACTCATTGGCCGGGTCGACGCGCGCTGGTTCATGATCGCCGGCTTCATCCTGCTCGGCCTCGGCAATCTGCTGCAAGTCTATGCGACGACGCTGCTCTCCTCATTCGGCACGTTCGTGATTCCGCTGATGCTCACCGGCGTCGGCGCAGCGCTGCTGTACATCCCGCTCTCCACCGCGGTGCTCGGCGGCGTTTCGCAACGCGACGGCGCGCGCGCCGCGGCATACGTGAACCTCGGCGTTCAACTCGGCGGCTCCGTGCTGATCGCGGGCCTCTCGACGCTGATCGATCAGCGCACGGCCTTCCATCTCTCGACCCTCGCCGACAACTACATCCCGGGCTCCACGCACCTCGTCGACTACTATGGCGCCTCGGCGGCGCGCGGTGCCGCTGAACAATTGCTCTCGCAAGTCGACGGTCAGGCGACGATCCTCGCCTACGGCGATGCGACGTTCGCCATCGCGGTCATGTGCTTCGCCGCGATCGCGCTCGTCTTCGTGATGCCGAAGCCGCGCAAGGGCGTGAAGGGCGGCCCGGGCGAGTGAGGATCAGCCGCGCGCGAGCGCGGCCGCGACTTGGGTGAAGTCGGTGAACGCGGCGTGCGTGGTCGTCGCGCCGGGCGGCGTGTCGGCCGGACGCAACAGCCGGATCGTCCGCATGCCGGCGGCGTGCGCCGCATCGAGTTCGGCGTCGACGTCGGAGAGAAAGAGCGTCTCGCCCGGCGCGAAGCCGGTCTCGCGCGCGATCGCTTCGTACGACGCCGCGTCGCGCTTGGCGCCGATCGTCGTGTCGAAGTGGTCGCGGAAGAGCGGCGTGAGATCGCCGAACGCGGTGTGCGCGAAGAGCACCTTCTGCGCGACGACGGAGCCCGACGAATAGACGAAGAGCGCGATGCCCGCGTCGTACCACGCGCGCAGCACAGGCGGAACGTCGTCGTACACGTGGCCGTGCAACGCCGCATTTTCGTAGCCCTCGGCCCAGATCAGCCCTTGGAGCGATTTGAGCGGCGTGACCTTGCGATCTTCGGCGAGCCACGCGTGCAAATGAGCGAGCGTCGTCGCGTCATCGGCGTTCGGGTCGCCGGCGAGTTCGGCAGCTTCGCGCATCGCTTGCGCCACGGCCGGCTCGTCGCGGTGCGCGGCCACGTACGCGTCGAGCCGCGCGTCCGCGTACGGGAAGAGCACGTCGCGCACGAAGCTGATCGTCGACGTGGTTCCCTCGATGTCGGTGACGATCGCGCGAACGGCGCTCACTCGTAGAGCGGAAAACGCGACGCGATGTCGCTGCCGGTGTACTCGGGCACCCAACCCGATTGGTTGTTGAACCAGCGGATCGCGGTGAACGCCGGATCTGGCCCCATGTCGAACCAGTGCAACGTGCCCGCGGGAACGCTGATCAGATCGCCGCGCACGCAGATCGCCTGATACACGTTGCCGTTCACGTGCAGGTAGAACGCACCCGAGCCCTCGACGAAGAATCGCACTTCGTCCTCGCCGTGCGCGTGTTCGCTCAGATACTTCTGTCGCACGGGAGCGATGTCGGGCGTGCCCTTCGCGAGCTTCAGCACGTCGACCGTGCCGTAGCCGCCGTCGCGCTGCACGCGCGCGACCGACGAGGCGTACGCGGCGAGCACCGCGGCGTGATCGGCATCGGGCGCGAGTTCGGCATCGGCGGTCCAGCGTTCGAAGCGCACGCCGATGTCACCGAGGAGACGCGCGATCTGCGCGCCGTCGGTCGTCGCGATCAGCGCCTCGGCGGGTTCGGTCTCGTCGTACACGTTGAGCTTCGATTCCAAACGCGTGGCGGTGGTGGTCATCGGCCGAGTCTCCGTTCTTCGAGCGTGCAGGCCAGCAAGAATTCCAGCCCTTCGAGATGGCGGCGCGCATCGCTCATCGTCGCGCCCCATGCATACAAACCGTGGCCGGCGAGCAGGTAGCCGGGCACGTTCGCACCCGCCGCAAGCCGCGCTTCGACGCGCTCGGCGAGCGCGACGGTATCCTGATCGTTCGCGAAGATCGGCAGCTCGACCACTCCCTCGTGGGTCGTCACGCCGGTCAGCGCCTTCTGCATCTCGTAGTCGGCGAACCGCACGGCGCCGTGCGCCGCGTCGGCGCGCGAGAGCACGGTCGCCGCGAGCGTGTGCACGTGCACCACGGCGCCGACCCGCGCGTCGGCGCGATAGCGCGCGAGGTGCAGCGGCGTCTCGGCCGACATGCCCGCCGGGATCGGACCCGCGAGCGGAACGACCGCCACGTCACCCGCGCCGACGTTTCCCTTGTCGATCCCCGAGCGCGTCACGAGCGCGTGCGCGTCGTCGAGGCGCACGGAAAAGTTACCGGCGGTGGCGGGCACCCAGCCGCGCGTGGCGGCAAAGCGGCCGAAGGCCGCGAGCGCGGCGACCGCGACCGCATCGGGCGCCGGGACGGCCGTGGGGTGCAGGGAAGTCACGGCGCCAGGACCGCGTTGCGGCTCCGGGCGGTTGCAGCTCAGGCCTCGACGCGCGCGATCACGGCGATCGGTCCCCCGCCGGCCGGACCCTGGTGTTCGGCACCGCCGGAGACGTAGATCGCGCCGGTGCCGGCGACGCCCGCGATCAGGCCGCCGACCGCCGCTCGCGCATGGCGCGTCGCGCTGATGTCGGTGTCGTCGAGCATCGTGTGCCGCGCGCCGCGGATCGCGCCGCCGGGCGAGGCCTCGGCCTTCGCGAACGCGTTGACCACGCGCCCGGCATCGATGCGTCCGCTTGCATCGGCCGGTACGCCGGCGCTCGCGAAGGCGCGCAAGACCGCCGGCAAGTCGATCGCGTCGGCCATCACGTCGTGGCCGATCGCGAGGTCGCCCGGCGCGAGCGCGTTGCCCATCACGATGATCACGTTGCGCAGCAGCTCGATGCCGGCCGACGTCGACGCGACGGCCGACGCGCGCGACCAGTCGGTGAGCACGGCCTCGTCGGGAACCGGACCGCTGATCTCGCCGAGCGCGAGCGCGACGCCGAGCGCCGAGGCGCCGCGCGAGTATCCCATCGACGCGTAGCCGTCGTCGGTCACGGTCGTTGCGCCGCGCGTGAGCGCCGCTTCCACGCGTGCCGCGGTGAGCAGCGGGCATTTGATCTGCACGAAGTGCACGTCGGCCGGATCGGCGATGCCCGCATCGGCCATCGCGGCGCGCACCGCACGCTCCGTCTCGCGGATCTGTGCGCCGCGCCCGAGCTCCTCGGGCAAGAAGTCGCGCGTGTGCGCGACGCCGATCGCGAGACGCTTCCGCGTCGCCGGTTCGCTCGTCGGCACGCGCGCGAAGATCGTCGCGTGCGGGCTCAGCACGCCCTCGGTGCCGCCCGACATCACGATCGCGACGCGCTCGTCGATCGCACGCTCGTCGACGCCGCAGCGTTCGGCGAGCAACCGGCGGAACGTCGCGTGTGCGAACTCGCGCGTGAAGTCGTTCACGCCGCCGTTGCCCTCGGTTTTGCCGAGGATCGCCACGATGTGCCGCGGATCGATCCGCCCGGCATCGAGCGCCTCGACGACGCCGCGCACGTCGGCCGGTCCGTCCATCATGATGCGGACCACGTCCGCGCGATCGGTCATGGCGCTGGAATCCCACGCTGCGCGCAGAATCCATCCTCACCATGCCCGACGATCGCGTCCTCGTCTACTCCACCGACGGTTCGCTCCCGCTGCCCACGGCGAAGCCGCGCGGCGGCGGCCCACCGCCGAAGAACGCGCCGCCCGACGACGGCACGATCCGGGTGTTCCGCGAGAAGCGCCGCGCGAGCGCCGTGACGCTCGTGCACGGTCTCGCCCCGCACGAGATCGACGCGGTCGGCAAAGAACTGCGGCGACGCTGCGGCACCGGCGGCACGACGAAGAACGGCGTGGTCGAGCTCCAAGGCGATCATCGCGACGCGATCGTCGCCCACTTCACCGGCCAGGGGCGGCGCGTGAAAAAGGCCGGCGGTTAGCGGTAGAGATCGCGCCGGGTCGCGGGCACGGGCGCCGGACCACCGAGATTCTTCGCCAGCAGCGTCTGGAAGAGGCCCATCTGGCCGCGCCAGAAGTTGCGCGCGCTGCCCGCCAAATACATGCGCCAGATGCGAAACGTGCGTTCGTCGGTAGCGGCGATCGCCTCGTCGCGTTTCGCCCCGAGGTTCGCATACCACGCGCGCAACGTGCGCGCATAGTGCTCGCGCAAATTCTCCACGTCGCGGATTTCGAATCCGGCTCCCTCGGCGCCGCGGAGCACGGCGTCGATGCCGATCAGATCGCCGTCGGGAAACACGTAGCGTGCCATGAAGCCGCCGACGCGATAGCCTTTGCCGTCGCGGCTCTGCTGCCCGATCCCGTGGTTGAGGAAGAGTCCGCCGTCGCGCAGCGCGTCGTACGCCGCGCGAAAGTACGTGCCGAGCCGCTCGCGACCGACGTGCTCGACCATGCCGACGCTCACGACCTTGTCGAACGTGAGACTCCCGAGACCGCGGTAATCGCGCAACTCGACCGTCACGCGATCGGCGAGTCCGGCCGCGTCGATGCGCCGTTGCGCCTCTTCGAACTGCGAGCGGCTCAACGTGATGCCGTGCGCGTGCGCGCCGAACTGTTGCGCCGCGCGTACGATCAGCGCGCCCCAGCCGCAACCGATGTCGAGCAGACGTTCGCCGGGTCGCAGCCGCAGTTTGCGTAACGTGTAATCGATCTTCGCGGCCTGCGCGTCCTCGAGCGTCGTCGCACCCTCATCCCAGTACGCGCACGAATAGACCATCTGCGGATCGAGAAAGCTCTGATAGAACGCGATCGGCTGATCGTAGTGGAAGCCGATCGCGGCCGCGTCGCGCTCGGGCGAATGGCGCTTGCCGCGCAGGTTCGCGGCCGGCAACGATTCGGGCGGCGGCGGCGGCAGACGCAAGAGCAGCGAGAAGATGCGCGGCAGCGCGAACCGCGACATGCGCGCCATCGCGAGTTCGATCTCGTCGATCGCGCGCTCGATGTCGCCTTCGATGTCGATCCAGCGTTCGGCGAACGCGCGCCCCGGGCTGAGATCGAGCGGCGGCGTGAAGGCCGCGCGCAAAGCGAACGGCTCGTTGATGTGCAGGGTGAAGATCGGCTGCGATGCCGGAGCGATCGTCGTCCCATCCCAGAACGTCACGCCGAATTCAACGGCAAAGCGCTTTCCGAACATCGCTCGTAGTATGACCGTCGAGCGATCGACAAATGTCGCACTGCGAGCATCGAGAGCGGTCATGGCTGAACGTTTTCCCCGTTTGGTCGTCCGTACGTCCGTACGTCACAATTTTGCTAAGCGGCTGTCCATCCGAAGCAGAGGATGGTACGTTTTTGAACGAGGGACTCTCTCCGAAGGATGCGCTCTACGAATGTCACTTAGTCGTCGTCTTCTGCTTTCGTTCGGCTCGGCGGTCGGGCTGATCGGAACACCACTCTTGACCCAACTGGCCGAGGCGGCGCAAACCGCCGATCCGGCCGACATCGACAGCCTCAACGTCGCGATCGCACTCGAACGCGCCGGCATCAAGGCCTACGCCGACGCCGCGTCGACCGGGCTGCTCTCGAAGCCCGTGCTCGTTCTCGCGGGCCGCTTCGTCGCCGATCACACCGCGCACCGGGACGCCCTGATCGGCGCCGTGCGTGCCGCGGGCTTCACGCCGACCGATGCCATCGCACCGATCGTCGCGCCGCCGCTGCACACCGAGCGCGACGTGCTCGCCTTCGCGAACGTGGTCGAGATGAAGGCCGCCTCGACGTATCTCTCCGTCATCCCCGACCTCAAGAATCGGGCCTTGGCCGGCGTTGCGGCCTCGATTCTCGGTGTCGAGACGACGCACGTCGCCCTGCTGGCCGAGGCGCTCGACACGCGCGTCTACGCGACGGGCTTCGTGTCGTGAGGCTTCCGCGGCTGACGTTTCTCGCGCGCTTCACGCTGGTAACGCTTCTTGCCGCGATCGTCGCATCGTCGGTTCTCGCCTACACGCTCGAATCGATCCATCAGACGGCGGTCGAGCGCGACGAGATGGTCGACGCGATGAGCCAACTCGACGCCCGCATCGCCGTGCCGCTCGAGCGGTACTCGGCGCACGGCAGCGACGCCGCGACGATCGCGGCGTTCGAAGAAGCGCAGCGCGGAGCCGTATTGCATCAGTACGTCTCCGATCTGCGCGCTTACCATCTCAACGGCAGCCCGGTCTATCCGGCCGACGCGTCGCCGGCGCCCGCCGCCCGCCGCGCCGAGTCGGGCGACGGCTTCACCATCGTCGACGGCCCGGGCGTGCGCACCGTCTATCAGCCGTTCGTCACGGAAAACGGGCAGCGCTTCGTCATCGCGGTGGACTTTCTCCCCGACCAGCTCTCGGCCCAATTCGCGGGCGAACTCTGGCAGGTCATCATCGCGACGATCGGCGTCATCGCGCTCATCGCGGCCGCCTTGATCGCGCTCGCCGCGGGAGCCTCGCGCGAACTCGAACGGCGCCGGCGGGAATCGCAAGCGACGTTCCTCACCACCATGACGACCCTCGCCGACACGATCGACCTCCGCGATCCGTATACCGCGGGCCACTCCAAGCGCGTCGCCGCGTACAGCAAACTGCTCGCCGAGGATCTCGGCCTCACCTTGCACGATGTCGAGCAGATCGAGGCCGGTGCTTTGATGCACGACATCGGCAAGGTCGGCGTTCCCGACGCCGTGCTCTTCAAGCCGGGCGCGCTCGATCCCGACGAGCGGATGCTCATCAAGGGTCACCCCGTCATCGGCGCCGGCATTCTCAAAGCGGTGCCGTCGATGAGCGAGATCGTGCCGTGCATCCTCCATCACCACGAGCGGGTGGATGGAAAGGGCTACCCCGACGGCCTCGCCGGTGACGCGATCCCGCTCGGCGCGCGCATCATTGCGGTCGCCGACGCCTTCGACGCGATGACCACCGACCGGCCGTACCGGCGCGGCCTCGCGGTCGATGCGGCCGTCGAAGAACTGCTGCGCCAGGAAGGCACGCAATTCGATCGCCGCTGCGTGCTCGCGTTCGCCGAGCTCGTGATGCGCGGGGAGATCTTGCCGCCGCCGCGTGCGACCGGCGAGGTCGTCTTCGGTCAGCGCCCGATGGTGGAGCGCCTGCGCGTCATCTGAGGTCGACCGTCTCGGTCGCCACGTCAGCGCCGCCCGTCCAGGTGTGGACGATGTGCCGGCCCGGCGCGATCCCCTCAATGCGCACGCGCTGGTTCGCCGCCGTCGTCTGCGCGTAGGGGCCGTCGACCACGATCACGGTCGCGTGCATCGAGCCGTGCACGTGGCAGCGGATCGCGACGACGCCCGGTGAAAGGAAGCGCACGCTCTTGCCCGGCCCCGTGTCGTAGAGACCGATGTCGAACGCGTTGCCGGGCGAATCGCTGTAGACGCTGTGGTAGAACGGGTCGTCGTTCGGAAACGTGATCGACGTGCCCACCGGAACGATCACGAAGTCGGGAACGAACGTCTTCGTCGTTTGATGAATCGCGACGTTCGGGGGCGGGCTCGGCGGAACGTCGGTCACCCACACGACCGACGGAACCTTCGCGACGGCCGAATACACCGCCGCCGATGCCGGCGCCGCGACGAGCAACATCGCGACGCCGGCCAGGTGAGCGAATCTCACACGTTAGGCGCGGGCGAGTTCCTTGATGCCGGCAGCCGCGCGCAGAGCGTCGGCCTTATCCGTCTTCTCCCACGGCAGATCGAGGTCGGGACGGCCGAAGTGGCCGTAGGCCGCGGTCTGCTTGTAGATGGGACGGCGCAGGTTCAGGTTGTGGATGATCGCGGCCGGACGCAAGTCGAAGTGCGCCTTGACCAGTTCGGCGATCCGCTCTTCGGGGATCGCGTTGGTGCCGAACGTCTCGACCAGCACGCTGACCGGGCGCGCAACGCCGATCGCGTACGCGACCTGCACTTCGCAGCGGTCGGCGAGACCGGCCGCGACGACGTTCTTCGCCACGTAGCGCGCGGCGTACGCGGCAGAGCGGTCGACCTTGGTCGGATCCTTACCGGAGAACGCGCCGCCGCCGTGCCGCGCCATCCCGCCGTACGTGTCGGCGATGATCTTGCGGCCGGTGAGACCGGCATCGCCCTTCGGTCCGCCGATGACGAAGCGTCCGGTCGGGTTGACGTACACGCGCAGGTCGCCGTCGCGCAGGTGCTTCGGGATCACCGGATCGATGATCGCCTCGGTCACTTCGCGGCGAATGACCTCGAGCGGCACGTCATCGTCGTGCTGCGTCGAGATGACGACCGCGTCGACGCGCACCGGCGTGTGGCCGTCGTACTCGACCGTCACCTGCGACTTGCCGTCGGGGCGCAGGTACTTGAGCGTCTTGTCTTTCCGCGCCGCGGCGAGCAGTCGCGTGAGGTCGTGCGCGAGCACGATCGGGAGCGGCATGAGCTGCTCCGTTTCGCGGCAGGCGAAGCCGAACATCATGCCCTGGTCGCCGGCACCGGTGAGTTCGAACGGATCC
>Ga0116228_10003922_pt1 | contig 13150 bp, 6 predicted proteins | sample S1TSphfallax_2_FD_89694 | JGI IMG/M metagenome (GOLD analysis project Ga0116228, IMG submission 89694) | Host-associated microbial communities from peat moss isolated from Minnesota, USA - S1T2_Fc - Sphagnum fallax MG | ecosystem: Host-associated > Plants > Peat moss > Unclassified | place: USA... | reverse complement strand
GCTAATTCCAATGTTAATTTTGGTGTTAACTACGCCGGTGTCAATTACACCCATGCTAGCTACACCCATGCAATTTACACTATTGTTTTTAGCTTTTTTTACTTTTCTAAATAAATGTTTTTTTTTTTTTTTTGTTTGTGTTATTATTTGATGCAAATTCAAAAGAAAGTGAAGAATGGTGTAGCAAATCAGCAAGCCTTAGCTAAATTTGCATATGGCATGGTAGGTGTCATGAAAGAAGGAGATTTGGAGGCAGGGGTGATAGGACAACAAGCGTAAACAAGTGTTGAACATGTGGTTGCATTGGTTCCAAGTGAGATTGTTAAGGAATTAGTGCAAGCAAATGAAGACATTGGGGAAACATTTGCAACAAATGCTCATAGAATTTAAATTCATTTGGAGAAAAAAAATTTGATGATAAAGGAACAAGAAAATGTAGTTTCTATTCCAATGCCTGAATGCAAATGACCTTCATGCACATATTGGTGGAAGTGATATATTGGAGGATGTTGAACCTCATGCACATATTGGTTGAAGTGACTTATTCCATGCTCACTATGTCATGCCAAACATATTTATTCAAGTAAATAAAAATATTGTAAAGTTGTTCATAGTGATGGTAAAAGTTTAAATTAATACATGCATGATATTGAAATATTTGCATTCACCATGAAACATAAAAATGTTTTTTGAATATTGACCCACCCACAATATGTCATGAAATTCATGTTTTCAAAAAAAAAAATTATTATGTATAACATAAAGGTTATGAAAAATTGGTCACATTGATGGTAGAGGGCTTTAGGGTTTGATGTGTAATTTATAATTTAATGTTATAATTTAATTTTGTTCTAAATCAACAAATTACAAGTTCATTTTGAATATTTTTCCAGTGATGTACCTATTTATGTTTTTCCCCTCTTAAAATTGCAAACCCATTTCAAGAAAAAAAATCTTAAATTTTATTATTTAATTAGATTTTAATGACCATTAAAAGAAAATTTACAGCACATGATGTCACCTTTATTTAATAATTCACATAATAATAATAATTTATTGATTATCCCATATAATAATTTTATGTATTATTGAATTTCTATTTTATAAAAAATTTCTACATTTATTAACTAATTTTGCAATACCTTCATTTCAATATATTAACCATTTTGCATTGGTCCATTAAAGAATTATTGTCGTTCATGAATTTGAGAATGTTTTTCAACTATATTTAATGTTAATTAAAATTTATACCAAAATAAAATATTTAAGTAGATATTATATATTTAAAAATGAGAAATATATAAAATTTCACGTGTTAATTAGTTAATTATATCATTACGTCAAAAAAAAAATTAATTTAAATGATATTTATGCCACATTTATATTTTTGAATCATAATTAGCCATTCACTTATTCAAACAAATTATACGTGTGTTTTACTTTTAATAAAGATGAAAATAATTATATATATATATAATATTTTAATAGAAAAAAGGAATACATATTAAGGTGTAATAAATATTGATCAATATTGGCATTATTTGATATGTTATTCCCTAAATTTCAGTTTACCTAGAATAATTATTCAATTACATGCTTAATATATATACAATATTAATAACTTATCTTTGGAAATAAAAAAACATCATAAAAAATTTGCACTATACATAACAATTGGTTTATATATATTCAATTTACATTTAATTTAATTACTACATTTACATTTAATATATATAGTTAGTGAACCTTTTTTATTTTAAATAAATATGAAGATATTGTATGTATTAAAATGAATCAAAATTATAATTTCATATATTATCAATTAGATATATTATATTATTCAATATGTTATAAACAACAATATATATTATACCAATATTTACACCAATATTATACATCATAAAAATAAATTTGACATAAGAATTTGTGTTATATGTTTATAAAAATTACCAATCTGTTATATAACTATTTTAGGTGAAAAATTATTCATTATATGTCACAAAGCTATAAAACAAAGTTTCAATCATACATACGATTGATATATGGAAGAGATATCATTTATTATTATTATTATTATTATTATTATTATGTGAACAATTTTTTAAAGTAAAAAATCATGGGTTTTACTTCTTTTTTTTTAAATACCATCCAAATCTTAATAAATAAGGAACTTTAAGGTTTTGTTTTCTTGAAATGAGTTTACATCTTTAAACGGGAAAAACATACATATGTACATCATTGAAGAAATGTTATGAATGAATTTTTATTTTTATTTTTTTCCCACAAAACTTGATTTCTAACATTCAATAGTAAATCTTACATAAAAGTTTTATAATTTTGTTCAAGCTCTTCCATAAATGTGTACCATTAATGTGTCTAAATTTGCATTACCTTTATTTACTTAAATCAATATGTACAACATTTTGGGATACTTTGAATGGGATATTACAAGGTAATTGAAGCTTTCTGGACATAAATAATACCCTTCTTGTCATAGATGCCAATGTTATGGAGTTCATTCATTTGAAAATTCATCCATGACTTGTAATAAATTTGTACTTAACTTTTAGTTTAGTTTCAATTCACTTTTAGTTGGCTTCCAGTTAAGTTTCAATTCACTTTTAGTTGGCTTCCAGTTAAGTTTCAATTCACTTTTGGTTAATTTGTAGTTCACTTTTAATTAAGTTTTAATTCATTTCTACTTAATTATTGGTTCACTTTTAATTAAGTCCTAGTTCACTTTTAATTAATTCTTTGTTCACTTTTAGCTAACTCATAGTTCACTTCCAGTTAACCCTTAATTCACTTTCAATTTAATTTTAATTCACACATGGGTGCACATGGGCGCACATGGGTGAATTAGGGCCACGTGTAATTGGAAGCTTCTTGAAAAACTTTTTTGAACTAGGTGCCCAAGGGGTATAAATAGAAGTAGAATTTTTCATTACTTTTAATCTATTCAACATTAGTTTTTGGTACATTTTCTTGTTATAGCCTTATTTTATTTTTATTTCTTCCTTGCAATAATATCTTGTTGGATTTTTGTTTTGCACATGTCATGTCCTTGTTCTTGTTTTTTTGTTTCATGATCTAAATTTGGGAAATTAGGCCTACTTTTGTTCTCATCTTGGTTTAGGAAATCATGTAGTCTTGGTTATTTTCATGCCCATGACATTTCCAATGGCCTAGGTGGAAATGATTCAACCCATGTTGTTTTACAAAATACCATAACAAAGGTATTGATTCCCCTCTGAGTTTTGGTAGGGTTTTGCAATACCCCACATAGTGTAGAAAAATATGTGATTGACCCCGAAGCATTTTTGGGATATCCGGATAAGGGTACCCTTCAAATAGCTTAAGCAAAAAATGATTTAACCCATGGTGTTTTACATAATGCCTCGATTAGGGTATTGATTTATTTCTAGGTTTTGGTAGGGTTATGCAATACCCCATTAATTGTCAAAATATGTGATTAATTCCAAGGCATTTCCAAGATACCTTGAAAGGGGTAATGCAACTTCATTCCATCCTTTTGGTCATGAGCCTTCCGATAGCATAAGGAAAAATGATTCAACCCATGGTGTTTTATAAAATACCCAATGTGGGTATTGTTTTCCTTTTAGGTTTTGGTAGGGTTATGAAATACCCTTGGAAGTGTCAAAATATATGTGATTAACCCCAAAGCATTTCTAGGATACCTTTATAAGGGTATTGGATGTTCATCCCAACTTGCTGGTCATGAACAATACCCCCTTCTAATAACATAGGCCAAAATGAATCAACCCATGGTGTTTTACATGATACCCCAATGAAGGTATTGCTTCCCCTTTAGGTTTTGGTAGGGTTATGCAATACCCTTCAAAATGTCAAAAAAAATTGATTGACCCTAAAACATTTCTTAAATACCCCAAAAGGGGTATTGCACGTTCATTTCATCTTTTTGGTCATGAACAATACCCCTCTAATAACATAGGCAAAAATGATTGAACTTAGGGAATTTATGAATTACATAATGTGGGGTATTGCAATTAAATTGGATCTTTACAAGTAGGAAACTTTCATTATTTTATGCGTTACTTGGAGTTTTAGATTTCTATATTAACTACATCTAGTTGTGATTAACAATTATTCATTGACACATATTGGTTACATAAACATTTGGATATTACTTTAATGCATGTATTGTAGTTTCTTTTTTTATGCAAATTGTGCATAATTCAATTTGATTTGGTGAAAGGTGTAAAGGGTTAAGTATAAATGAAAATTGAGTCACACATATATTAAATTTGAATATGGGTACAAATGTCAAAACTTTTTTTATTCCCTAGTCCTCTCTTTATGGGTATTTAAATGCTCCATCATCGTTTCGTGCCAATCTTTCATTTGGTTGACGAAGTTTTTTAAGCCATCATCCATTTGGTGAAACACCATTCATGAGTGCATGGAGTCATTAACTTGGGCCAAACAAATGTAATAAATGTTTAATGCAATTCCTCAAAGAAGTGACGTTGCATGGTCTCACAATTCAATGTTTGCACCCACTTTACATTACACAATGATCTCAGCCATTATCTCATGCAAGTGAACTAAAGCTTGTTCCATGGGGGTGGATGAACCTTCAAGCACATCGACATTGTCAAAATGATTATCCTCATCCATGGCCTTAAGCTCCCCAAAGTTGACAATGTTGACCTCATCAACCATATCTTAGTTGCAATCCTCATCATTGGATGCACCATCATCCAATTGTAAATATGTCGAGTCAGCAAACATGCATTCAAACCACCATGGTGAGTTCCATAATACATGTTGCAATGTTCAATGTTATTGTCCATTGTACGGTTGGTACATGTCAATAAAATAACAACTTAATGCTTACAAAATTTGCCTCATAATGCCTATTCACAAGTGCAACTTGCATACTCAATGAAAGGGGCACAAATCTTGTAAATAACACCAAGATGATGTTGGCTTCACACCCACCAAACATCATCACCATCATCCCCCTCAAAGGTAAATGGGATCACATCGATGTGTGGATTTTGACAAGTTTTGTCAATGTTTGTTGCCACAAGTCACACCATGACCTTGTTTTTTATGAACCAAGGCCTCTCCATCTCAGCTTGGTGCATATAATGTTGTGCCACTGTCGTGGTTAACTTCTACACTAACTAGTTGATGCAACACCCCCTCAAACCCTTGGTCTCAAGAAAGTACTAATGTTTGAGAGCCTAATGATAAGACTTTATGTTAGCTTATGTGTTTTGATTCAAGTGCGACACCTAACAAAGCCCAACCATCCAAAGCTCTACATGGACATGCATAACATACTTTCAACCCATGATGTAATTCGAGTATGTGTGAAAAATCAACATGCAACTTGTAATGCATCCATAGCAAAAATGTTTAAAAACATGCCATACTTATAAGGGGGTAAGTTACTTACTAAGCTTGCAATAATAAGCCCAAAAGTATCTTATTCAAACAACACTAAGTTGTAGGTTATCAAAACTCTCCACCACCATCTCCTTCCCACGCGCTTTGAAATCATCAATGGTTTCATATGGGTTGATGGACATGAACATCAATGTGTGGAAGCAATCAAGTACTACACATGCCATGCGAAAAGAAAAATTGGGACATGATTTTTGATTCCACACAATCCTACCAAGGTAGACCTAACATTAGCGTGCTTACCATGAACAATAAATATGTTATGAAATCCCCATCTAACATAGTACCAAAACATAAAACAATGCAACAAAATAAAAAAAACAATTTATAACCTACCATAATGCTCAAAGTTCCTATGGGGCGTCACCCACAATGAAACATGATGATTTCTAATGTGACATATGTGAGAAAAGTTTTGCCCGATGGGCACCCAACCACTCCACCAAGTTTTCACATGTTTTCTAACTTGTGATAACCCAAGCAATTGGCACCCCTATGCGAAGAAAAAAAATGCCTTCAATGTGAAGGGTTTAGGGTAATGCCCACCAAATTTCCTTGTGCTTGTCATGAATTCTCTTCACAATGTACCCTAACTTTAATTGGGTTTACATAAACTCCAACTTGTGAGATACACGTGGAGCATATGTCGACATCCATAATGTGGACCCCATGTCACATGCATAATGAGTAGGATTTCCATTGGTTCAAGTGTGAGTCCAATGGTAAAAAGTGATTTCCATCACATTTGGCCATGTGTAAAGCCTCTTGATGGAAAAGTGGGTTGAACAACTACACTTGATTGACCTCATGTGGTTGGGGTCTTCATAGTGGTCCTTTGGCCCATAACCATATTCATACCTACAAAACATAATTTCCATTCAATCAAAATCAAAAGACACAAGGATGACTAACCTTAATACTTGCAAAAATGACTAATGAAAAGGGTTTTTAAGTTTTGAAACCATACCAAGCATGTCCAAGGTGATTTTTTATCATCAAATTTTTTACATATTCTTGAAATAACAAGTTTTTGGAGATGTTGCACTTGATCGAAGTTTGCATATCCCCTCATTCACCCTACAAAAATTCAAAAACACGAACATGGGGGGTGTATGCAGTTTCAATTGCCACCTTGTTTTGAACTTTATGCCTAAACCCATTTTTCCACACAAAGTCCACATTTGAGAAATGTGACTTTGTCAGGTTTTGGATCTTGATGGATTGAAACAATGGAATTCGCCCCATGCTTTGAATTGCCGAAAAAATAACTTTGTAGTAGGAATCCTCAACTTGTGAAAACCCATGAAATACCCTCACATGTTTACAAATTATAATAACCTTAATCAACAAAACCCCTAAACCTTGCAACTGAACCTTATCACAACTCATAAACAAGCAATAGTTTACAAATGATAAAAACAATCACGTGACTATCTTATGGCTATCTAGATTTGTGCAAAATAATAATTCTCTATCCTCATGGAGACAATCAATTGAATATATGTAGAGTTTTCAATCAAAATGTGCAATACCCACATGTAATTGATACTTCCATGACCATCCATATCTAAGGGGGAACAAAATTTCCTAAGTAATTTTTTTAAAAAAAGTTGAAAGGAATTTATTAAAAGAGAATATCATATCATTGAAGCTCAAAGGCGATGCCATTAATGTTCAATGGGGTTTTTGCCCTATATGAAAACACATCTATGGATAGATCAACATGGATGTCATTAAAGAAATAAACATTGAATCCTAAATAATTCCAATGGTGGATGCCATGAACCATGATAATTTTAAACAACCAACTACACACGACCCTAAAAAATAAATACACATAATCACTATTGAAGCCAAATATTCAAATAAAAATAAATGAAACCTCATTATAACCGTTAATTAAACCCTAATTTAGAGCCCTAACTAAATGAAACAAACCAATGAATGGAAGCCATGGTGTGTCTCTTGCCTCTTAGTTTGGTCTATCAATGTGAGTCTTTTTCCATTATTTTTGTTAGAGAAAGGAAGAAAATGAATTTGTATTGTGGCAAATATGTGTAAATGCCAAATTCCCCCCAAAATCCATATTAGGTTTAATTTTAATTAGACTTAAAAGGTGCAAAAAGTCATAATTTTTTGTTGTTTCTATAACCCAAAATTCTAAAACCCTAGTGTAAAATATCATAAATAATTGTAGAAACATAATATTGTTAAATTTAATCCACATCGCTTAAGTACACCATTAAAACAAGCAAATAAAATTGTTTAATCTAGCCCTGATTGTTTGATAAACTTGAATACAACATACTTTAAATATGTGGGGTTTGCAATACCCCCCATCACATAAATCACTCTCGAAGCACAACTTGTAATACCTTCATTGGGGGGTCTCATTTACTCTAGATTATCAAAAGTTTTTGCAATACCATTAGAACACATTAAGGCATCATGTTTAAAACCAATGTCTATCTACAATACCCTTACATAGGGGGGGGGACAAATTTTTTAATCATGCCTTCATTATTTTGCTTCAATGAACAAAACCAGGTTCCATGCAATACTTTCATTTTATTCTTTCCTCATCATTTTCGACCATTAAAGGTCTATTGGAATGGCAACTAGGTAGGTAGGTGTAGCCATGTAGGTGGGGTTTGGTAGGTACCTACCTAAAGTGTTGGTAGGTAGATAAATAGATGGGGGTGGGTAGGTGGGTGGGGATGAAAGTAACACAATTTAAATTTATAGGTGAGTAGGTAGATGTGGAAAATTTTACTTTTAATTTAAATATATAAGTGAGTAGGTTGGTGGGGGATAGTGGGGGGTAGTAGGTGGGTGGGTGGGAAAAGTTTCAAAAGCAAAAAAAAAAAACTGAGTGGGGGGGCGAGGAGAAAATAAAGTTCCAAGAAAAGAAAACTAAGATCAAGGGGAAACAAATTGGGAAGGGGGCAAGGAGAAAATAAAGTTGCAAAAAAAAACTAATATCAAGGTTGAAAAAATGCAAAGAAAAAAAGTCAACTTGGGATGGCACGTGGATAGAAAAGAGATAATCCTATCAGTGCACCATCCATCCATGGTGGTGCATTAGTGGGTGGTGGTTCAATCTAGTTGGCTAATTTTAGTGGCTGGCCGGCAAAGGATTAAACACATACATTTGAATTCATCCACTCAACCGCGAAAAGGAGCTCTAATACCCAGGCTTTTGTTCCGCTTAGAAGCCAAAGTGATAATGGATTTGCATACCCATTCATGCACCACCATGGACGGATTGTGCATGGACATGGCATTTTTTTTTCGTTGGGTTCTTATTCCCTTGCTAACGTCCATATAGGGAAGGTCTAAAAATGTTCCAAGGTTTTCAAAATTGGGGTTCATTTTATTGGATGGCCTCAAAATGGGATAATGGGGGTGGTGTGTTCGAGTGTTGATTGGGTATTTGCTAGGCGGGTTAAAATTGTTGGGTAAGGATATGGATCCATGTACCCTACCCAAAACCAAGCTTAACAATTTGGAATTAAATGGAAACCCAAACCGGAAATCTACATAATTTGAAGATTCGCCTTTATACATGTAACTAGGAATCCAAAAAAAATAGCAAAACCTTAAACCCAGCACCCATCAACACAATTGTCCCACATCAAGTCTAAATCTTGGTACGTTTAAGGTTAGGGTGTGCTTGAGCTCTTTTGAGCTTTTGTTTTTTTTGTCCTTGTCAATGTTGGGATTTTGAGCTTTTGGTTTTGAGTGTGACTATTTTCTTTCTGTTTTTTAATAATTTTTTTTTCTTTTGGGACAAGTGGGATACTTCAATAGATGCACAACCTTTAACAATTTCAAGTTTCTTATCACCCTCTTCTTTTACGTTTTGTTTCCTTGCATTGCATTAGAAGTTCTTCATGTTCATTGTTGTTTCCTTGTTTCCTTTTGTTGATGCTTTGTAGATGGTTTGTAGCTTGAATTGCTTGCAAGTTTTTTTTCTTCTTTCTCTCCCCATTGATTTTGAGATTTTGAACTTTTCATTTTTTGAGTTCAACTATTTATGTTATGTTTTTCGAGTACATGAGTGGGATTTGACTATATGTGTTATGATTTTTAATGACCTTCTTTCTTTGGCATGAGTGTTATACTTCGATAGTTGTGTGATCTTCAACAATTGTAGGTATTTTGCATTGTTAACTCCTTTTTTGTTTCCTTACACTACACCTTATGTTCTTTTTTGTTTCCTTGTTCCTCTTATTGATGCTTTGCAGCTTGCATTGCTTGCAAGTTTGTTGTTTCTCATGTTTGTAATGAATATGTTCGGTTATTTGCTCATGCTTGAGTTTTTGGTAAATCTCCAATATTCATGATAGTTTTCTTCATGAAGTAAACTTTCTCACCTTTATTTCTTGAACTTTCACAAGTTGATGTTGTTATTGTGCATGTTTGTTTCTTGTTTCTTCTCAAGTTATTGATGCATTGAGTTTGAATTTGTAATAAGTCTTTAGAAAAAGGACTTCAACAATTTTAGCTTGTACATATTTTGAAAACCTTAAAACCCTTTCATTTTTCATTTTGCTATTGGTGTTGTAGTTATCAAGATGTAGTAGCTTTGTATTAGCCATGTTCTTCCATTTTTCTCAAGTTGTTTGTTCCTATTATGTTCTTATTGCAACTATTTATGTTTTAAATCTATATTGGCCATGCCTTTCAAATTTTCTCAAGTTTTTTGTTCATGTGGTGTTCATGTTGTAATTATCAAGATGCTACAAATTTATATTGGTCATGCCTTTCCAAATTTCTCAAGTTGTTTGTTGTTATCATGTTCCTATTGGAACTATTGGGGTGCTACAACTTTGTATTAGCCATGCCCTTCCAATTTTCTAAAGGTGTTTGCTATTTTTTTGTTCTTGTTGTAGCTATCAGGATGCTATAGCTTTGTATTGGTAACCTTCCATTTTTCTCAAGTTGTTTGCTACTATTGTGTTCATGTTGCATTTAAATAAACGTAGTAGCTATAAATGGCATTTGCAAGTGGCATTCACATTAACACAATGTTGTCTAAAAACAATGATGAGTATGGTGAATTTGTGTCTTATGTTGAAAGTATTATTCAAGGTTCACAATAAGCATCAAATATTGAGTCAAATAGTGAGGGAGATGCATTTTGGGCCTTTTTCTATCGACAATTTCTTGCCAACCAAAGCATATGGTATCCTTGGCATGTAGTTGTCAATAGTGGTGCACAAATTAATTATTGTATTCCCCAAATCATGCGATGTATTATTTACCACTACAATCCAATTAATGTGAATGCTAATAATGTTTCCCATGGGAAAGATAAAGATCTTGTGAGCCATAACAAAGACCACATGGGACATCTTCTTTGAAAAAAATGTATTTCATGAACATGTGGAAGAATGTAAGAGGTGGAACTTGTTCTTGTTGCAAAAAGATCAGGGAGATGGACCTCAACAAAAAACAACAAAGAAAAGGAAAAATATCCTTCCTTCTATGATCATTGAGTTTTTTTGGTAGGTAGTAGTTTTATAACAAAGTTGACCCTACGCAACATGCCTTTCTTGAAGACATGGTCTTAAACATTGCAAAAGGTTGTCATCCATTGTCCATTGTTGAAAATCCATGGTTGAAATGCAAGGTTTTAAGGCAATGTTCACATGTTGTGTTGACATCAATTGGTGACAAATGTGTTACCAAACATTGGGGAGAAAACCAAGAAGAGATATGTTCTACCTTCACTTGCTTCCTACATTACATGCACATCTTTCAATCTTTGGATGTTTTGTGGTGGACATGACACCTTTGCTATGGTTGTTAATTTTATTAACAATTTATGGGAACCCACACATGTCATAGTGGGAATTTTTGAAGTGCATAATATAATAGGTGCAACCATGGCAAATTAACTAGGCAAAGGTCTTACTAGACTTTTTTGGTCTTTTCATTTTGTCATCTCAAGTCCTAGTGTGCCAAACTTGGGTTATTGCTAAGGTTATTACATATACCTTATTTCTAGTGGTCAAATAATGTATATTAAATTAGTCACATGGATTCTAATTGTTGTCAGATACATTTGCATTTGCTTTCACCTTGTTTGGTTTTGTTGATGTGTGGGGCAATTTGATGTAGGGGAGTTTGCATTTTTTTTTGGTTATGTTAATGAATGGGGATTTGAATTGTTGCAGTTATGTTGATGCATGTGGATTCAATTTTAAAGATGTCAATTTTGGCCCTTGTTTTGTAAATACATGGGGACAACAATTCATAAGTTCTCTGACAATTTTTGGGCTTTATTAATGCATGTTATTAGTTCTTATTTATGTTTTGTGGTTATGTTGATGTGTGGGGGCAACAACTCACAAGCTTCATGACCTTTATGGTCGTGTTGATGTGTGAAGTGTGGGGGAAACAACCAATAAGTTTTTTGTTTTTCTTGTGGTTATGTCGATGTATGAAGTTTTTTGTTATTGCCCCAAGTTAATGGATGGGCATGTGTAGATTTTGGGTGTACCCATCCAATTGATGGGTTGTTTTGAAGTTTAACCATTTACTTGTTGGATTTCTTCTCAAAATAAGAATGTTGGGTAATTGATACAATCATGCCTCTTAGCATTTTTATTTTTTTGGGTTGTCACCTTTTTATATCACGCAATTTCATTCCATGATGAAATATTTTTTAAATGAATATTTTTTGATAAACATACAAATAATTAACTTCAATTCCTTTAAATAATGTTAAAATGAGTTTTTTAAAAAAATGATTTGAAAGATTATGCAAGAATCGATTAAAATAAAACATGTAATTTTAAAATAAATTAAAATATTAATATAAATTTTTTTTATGAAATATAAATGTTTTTAATTAATTTTGTGTTATTTTAAAAAATTCAATAAGGCTTTGATGAAGATATATAACAAAAATCATAATGAAATTAATTTTTAATTGATTAATTTGCTTATATTGTTCTTGCTTTTTATGGTATAAAAATGTAATATTGTTTTAAGATAGTAGACATGCATGTATGATTTTAGGTTTTACCAAGAATGTATGGGGCAAACACAATTAGTTTTATGTGGTTGTGTTGATACAAGGAAAAACCAACAAAAATGTATTGGTTGCTAGTTACAGTAATGACATGATTCCAAAAAAAATGCCCATTATGAGGAAACATGAACCAAGAAATTGTGTGCAATTTGTAATGAGAAAACCATAGCATATTAATGTTTGGGCCACTTGATTAAAACTTCAAGAAATTCTATGTGCAACTTGTAGTGAGAAAACCATAGCTTGTTGATGCTTGGGCCACTTGATTAAAGTTTCAAAAAACTTTATGTACAATTTGTAGTGACAAAACCATAACCTTTTGATGTTTGGGCCACTTGATTAAGACTTATATGGTATGTTTTCTATGATCAATTTCACATTGTGAATCATAAACTATATATTTGTTTAATTATTAAAAAAATTAAAATATCATTTCATCATTTTAATTAAAAACCCTAAACCCTAAACCCTAAGTGTACCTGGGACCGCCTCCTTTCAGAAAATGAAATTTGTCATTTTAGGGAATTGTCATGTTTTAGGATGTCAATTAAAACCTTATTCGGACGTTTTCATATGCTTCAAAAAAATCTAAAACATTATTTGGAGGTTTTATAATTTTTATAAAAAAATTTAAAACCACAACTAAAGGTTTTT
>Ga0116228_10003914_pt1 | contig 13158 bp, 7 predicted proteins | sample S1TSphfallax_2_FD_89694 | JGI IMG/M metagenome (GOLD analysis project Ga0116228, IMG submission 89694) | Host-associated microbial communities from peat moss isolated from Minnesota, USA - S1T2_Fc - Sphagnum fallax MG | ecosystem: Host-associated > Plants > Peat moss > Unclassified | place: USA... | reverse complement strand
TTGAAAATGATAGCCCTTCCCCTATGGGAATAAGGCCCATCAAAATGATATATCCATTACCCAACACAATTCCATGAAAATGAATTAGACGTTTGGTAATAAATTTTCCTTCCTAACCCATTTTTGAAAAGCAGATTAAATTCCCGATTGGTCAAGCCTTTCAGAATCTCCAAACACAATAGTCAATTACTACCATATGTTCAATAATAGACAATTTAAGGCAACACAAAAATCTATCATCAAATTTGCCTTGTCCTAAAAGGGTGTTTGATCTGCTCGTTCCATAGTTTATCTGAAATCATGGGTACATGAGTTCTTCATGTTGAGGAGGAAAAAACCTTAAGTTATCAATCCTAAAATGCTAAACATGTTCATGATATAAACTATAAAAATAGAAAATATTAATTTTAATTAAGAAAACTCTATAGCTAGCTAATAATTGTAGGATTGTCAATACGATAGCTGATGATTATTAATAAGAGATTTGATCATCTACCCTTATGCATAACTGGTGGTTATTACCCAAAATATTTATAATCTAATCAGCAACCCAATTTATTAGGAAACCTACATGGTGATGATGAAAAAATCGGTAACAAAGCAACACTGATCAAAACGTATTAATAGCAAACCACTTGGACCAATCAAGAGCAGATGTTAGACACGCTCTGACTTTTTCCAGCCTCAACACATTGAGACAAATGTTGATCCTGAAGAGTAAAAATTGGATGAAAAAAATTCAGATCAGGAAATTGTTTTTGGCTCAGTATAATTGCACACTGTGCAGTGGCTAGTAAAGTGCGCAGAAATGCAGTTCTGATTGGCTCATCATAATGATTGGTCCAGGTGGTTTGCTATTAGTAGTCCCCCCTTACCTGTTTGCTGTCCTATTTTATGGGTAGGGTTGAAAACAAATAAATAACTGAACTTGGATGTGAAAAATAGTTTTACATGATCACTCCCGACAGTAAAATTTATTGCGAAAAAATCAAAATGTGTCGGTTTACCTCACGAAATTGGTATTTTCCTACCAAATTTGTGCAGCTTGCCGAGGCTGCGAAAAGGCGCAACACAGTTGTGCACCTCCCAAAAAAGAAAAGTGTAATAAATTGCACGTGATTGCGGCTGAGTATTTCTGATTGGTCGATCACAATGATTGGTCCAGGTGGTTTGCTATTAGCAAGTAGTCCGCCATGTATATGCAGTTCCAGTTTCAGTTTTATTGGTGGGGTTGCCCCCCCCCAAAAAAAAAGGAAAAACAGCGAAACGTAGACATTTAATTTTACTATCCAGAGTTACATACTGAGCACCGTTGGAGATGCTCTAAGTTCTGTAGAGGAAGACAAACGCGCAGCGAGTCACATTGTTCTGCCACAGGGTTTGATTGTGGATTTAGTGTAGGGTAAAACCCTAGGTCGACGACGGGGTAAACGCGTTTCAAGATGGGCAGATAGATGCTTTGCACGTCGCACCATGATTGCGTGTTTGATTCTTTTGGCAGGCGCGTTGTGGAAATAGTTTGCCGTTTCATTCATTTCCTTTTCTCTTTCGTCGGTAGTGTGATGGTCGTCGGTAAAAAAAAGCCGAACGCGTCTGCAAGGAAGTTCTTCAAGAAGGAGGATCTCGAAGAGTAGTGGAGCTGCTTGTCGTTGTTGTTGTTGTTGCGGCGAAGAAGGTGCCATAATTTCTTTCTTTCTTTCTCTGGATTTCTGTTTTGAGAATTTGCTGGATCCATTAGCGCTGGCGATGAGGCTAGATGTCGCCGGAAATTGCACTGGCGGTCTCTGGTGATCTTGAAGCTCCTTTCATTCATGCCACGGCCGAGGATGCGCAGGAGGAGCTCACGACAGTAGGAAACGAGCAAGAGAAGAGTGATCATTGTGTGGTTGAAATTCATAACTCCCAGAACAAACAAGAGGAGAAACAACAGTCGCGCGTGACACGAGAAAGGAACGCGGGATCGGGAGAGCGAGGAGAGGAGGAGGAGGAGGAGGAGGAGGAGGAGGAGACCGATCCTTCTGTCGACGATGACGAGGCTCGTTGTCTGCTTGAAACTGAGAAACAGTTGAACGGGGCACGGAAAAGGAACGGGAACCCGAGTGAGGAGGAGGAAGAGGAGGTAAATCCAGTGGAGGAAGAGGCGCGTTTTCTGCTTGAGATAGAGAAAAACAAGAAGCTGAAAGTGACTTTGCGGGAGTGGGAGAAGCGGTACAAGGTAGCACGGGAAAGGATCGAGAAGAAGAGTACTCGAGCCATCAACGCCAAAAACGAGTTGTACCAGTTGATAGGTTTTTACAGTGTGTTTCAAGGGGTGGTTCTTACTGCAGTCGCTCAGTCCAGCACCATCTTCTGCAAGCAATCTTGGGGCCCTGCCTCTCTGTCCCTGCTTGCTTCCATTGTCACCGTTCTCAGTGTCCATTCCAAGCTCATCAGTTACAGCGGGCTCAAAAGTTCTCTCGACCAAGAAATAAAAGACTCAAAGGTGAGTCCTCATGAGTATCCAGAGGAAGGTAAAGACACACAGAGAGACAGAGGCAGAGTTATATTGAAAGAGAGAAAATACTTGCCATGTCCTCGGGAAGCTCAAGAAGCTGATGAGAGCTTGATAGTCTTCCAGTTCATTGCATCTTCTATGGGATCCAAAAGAGCTTGATAGTCATCTGGCATTCTTCACATCCATATGAGATTGCAGAAACAGACCTTTGTCAGTCTTCCAGTTCTTCACATCTTCCTGAGATTTGAAAGAGCTTAATAGTCATTCATCTGCCATTCTTCACATCCATGATGAGATTGCAAAAACAGAGCTTGATAGTCTTCCAGCTTCATCTTCGTCTGTCACTCCTTGCTTGCTGTGAAAGATGAGATTGCAAAAACAGAGCTTGATTGTCTTCCTGTTCTTCACATCTTCCATGAGATCCAAAGAGTAGTCTTCCAGCTTCATTTTCATCTTCTTCAACTGATCGCCTGCTTGCTGTGAAAGATGAGGTTGAGAAGCAAGGATAAGACATAGATCAAGCAGCTGGAGTTGGAGCTGTTTGAACTGTAGTTTCATTGCAACTGTGAGGAAATACTACTAAAACAAAAGCTGAAAATTCGTTTGGGGGGGTTTTTTGCAACAGGTTTTGCATGAGCAGATTGGAGAGTTGAAGGCACGAGGAAAGAAATTTGACTTCAGGTGGTTCAAAGACAAATTGAGGTCAAAGGAGAAAGACAAGGACAAATCCAGAACCAAAACACAGAAATTGGAGAAGAGATACTACTGGGCTATTATTGCTGCTTTGCTTTTGTTTTCAGTCATCATCTTGCTGTGCTGCATCATTGTACTGTGTGACCCATCAGGTGACCCATCGAAGTGCAAAAGCTCGTCAAGCTCTTGTAAGCAACAAAAAAATGCATGTTTGGGATTTCTTTTTAATTCAGAATTTCTGTGGATTGTTTTTGGTTCCTGAGCAACCCTAATTATTGTTTTTTGCTTCTCACTGAATGCTGAATCCAAAATTGTAAAAGAAAGAACAATCGTTTTTTTTTTTGAAAAATGACAGACTAGAACACACTCATTTTTTGTGACTAGGTTCATGACTTTCTGAAAAGTTCAATTTGTGGTCAATTTCTTAAATGAGGTGTGTAGGCCAAAAATAAAGAAATATTGCAAATTAAAGTGTTGTGACAAAAGAAAGGTTGAAACCTTCAAGCATAAATAGGAGGGATTTCTCTAGAGAAAGAGCTACAAGCAAAGCCTTTTTTTTTCCATTCAATTGAAGTACTTTATTGCAAACTTTTTTGGACCCATCTTTGACAAGATCTCTCTCTCTCCTAACAATTGAAACATGTTCTTGCAGGAGAAAGGCGATTGTTTGCATTTCAAAGAGAGATTTGCTTTTGGATTTCAAGAGTGAATGACACAATGGGGAAATTGAACACAACATTGGTGAATGAAACTGACAAAATCCTTGTGGTATATGAAGTGACATCAAATGGAGCTCAAGCTCGATTGAAGGAGTTAAAACCAAAACCAGCAGCAGAGTCATCAGATAGTAATATTGCAAACTTAGTAACTAGTACCCCCACAGGAGAAACTAATGTTGTTGACAAACCTGACTTCTTAGTACAAAGTGCAGTTGACCCAAATGACTCATACAAGACACTCCGAGTGTGGCATGGTAAGGAAGCTGTATTGGGTGTGTCCACCGATGAGATGATTGACAACATCCAAATCATCATCAAATATGAAGGTGGAGGATTCACAAAAACTCCTGTAGCCAGGTACTCAAAAATATTGTGAAACAAAAAAAACCAACTTTAGAAATTTTGATTTTGTGTTTACTCAGAGGTCAAATTTGCACTTTGTTTTGTGTGTTATTATTTCTCCTTTAAAGTTTTGTCTTCGAGGTTTTTCTCACCAATATCATAAAATTATTATATTCTTTGTGTGTTTCCTTGTTTTTCAGGATGTGATTTGACATTTGACTTGATTTTTTTCATGCACTGAATTCATTCCATGAAATGTTTTGCTTTAATTTTGTTTCTTTTGTGTCCAGGGAAAATAAACGTGGGAAAGTTAAGAACAAGGTGAAGGAGGTGAAGAAGCATCTTGTTTCAAAATTTGGAGGAGCACAAGGGGATGACAATCCTCCTGGTGAGGAGCTATCTTCAAGACCTTTCAGTTGGGCCATCATCTTCAAGCCATTCTTCAAGAACCAAAAGACATAAAAGCACATACTGTTTCTGTAACTAATAACTTTGGTAAGTTTATGTGTACGTTTTATGCACAATAGTTTTGGCATTATATATGGTTTTTGGTTTATTTAAAACTAATCTAAACCACATTTCTAATCCATTATATAATATGTTTATTAGGAGTCTACTCAAGCTGCATTTTGTTTTGCAAAATCCATATGAAAGATTTTGACATGTTTTTTATTCTATGCTATAGTGGTCATTATCCTCACATATTCAAGTAGTATATGCTGAAGACATATATATGCATGAGACATCATTGTCTTCTTTCTTTTGTATCCTCGTTTATTGCAATGCACAGTTTTAAGAAAAATGTGATCTTCATCAATTTTGTAGATTCATTGCTCTTCACTCTTGGTCCATTTATTCTGTTGTGCTTAAAACTTTTATTAAGTGAGCATGGTTTTCAACTATTTCAGTACATGTAAATTAACGAAAAACACCCAATGTGGATATTTTGAAAAACAAGCAATTTCTGTGATATAAAGGGGAAGGTCTTATGAAAATCAATGCAAAATGTTCTTTACATGTTGACCTTATTGTTGAGGAAAAACCAGTGTTGGAGGAGTAATAGAAATTGCAGCAACCCTGCACTGGTTCTGAGAGTGGTTCTTAGGGTCCATAACCATGGTTATCAAAAAGTCATTATAACACTAAATACTAGGCTTGATGTCTTGAGATATTAGTCATGATTAGTGTATATGTAGGGTAGTGCTTTCAAGGACCAACTTGATGATTATAATGAAACATGAAAATCTATATGCTATTCTACCAAGTCTTGCAATAAAAAGTTTTTAAAAATGTGCATGTGGATAGTTTATTTATAAGTGTAAGATTGCTTATAAATGATCTAAGGATAAGAACATTGTCCCTCCTATGCCTCATAGTCTACAAGTGTTTAGGTTCACAATAACCTTTGCTTTGAGCTTTACAATGGGTATTGCCAACATGTGGGGAACATTTGAAAATGAGGGGAAGGACTTGATGATTATTATCTTGTCTTAGGCCTTTTGTTTTGGGAATCCCCAATCCAAGGGTTTTACCCTACACAAAGTATGATGTGACATGTCATCATGAGCTTAAACATACATAGATCACAAGTTGGTGAGAGCTAGAGTCACGATACATGTAAAGCACCTCTTGTTTTAAGGTGCCGATTGGTTTTGAAGAGGCATTGCTAATGTTTATAATATGCTTCTCACATACACTTAAGAAATTTGTCAAAATGTTTTACAAATTCTTAAATTACCAATCATAATTACAATGAATTTTGGTATTTTTAATGAGTTATTGCAAAAAAGGTGTCAAGATTACAATTGCAATTCTACATTCTAGACACTTGTTGCCACAACAAATCTCATTGTGATGAACACAAGACCATTTAGATCCATATCCTGACTTTAGCCCCAAATGCAACTCATCCATGGACCATTCATAGTGTCAAAGAGTTTGTTAAGTAGTGAAAATCCATGGCATTATGAAGGGTTTGTAAGCAATTACATGTGAGCATCACAAGTTCTTGTCCCTTGTGAAGTGCTTGCAGACAATTCATGTGTAAGGGCATCATAGGTTCTCACTCATGTTAAGTAGGGCTATTGCCCTCGTTTAATTTAAAAGGGTTCAAACATGTGTTTGTCACTTACCTTACACATCACATAAATAAGAAGAAATAGTTGAAGAGGGTGTCTTTCCTTCAACACATCACATAAATAACAAGAAATAGTTGAAGAAGGTGTCTCTCCTTCATTTTATTTGCATTCCTCCAAGCATACTTGCTAGGTTCTCATTTAAATTTTTTGGGATATGTTTCGCTTCCATTAATTACTTGCCTTTCAAATTGAATCAACATTCAAGTTTACCTCCATTTCCATTATAATTCAAAACTGCCATTATTCCAATGAATTTGTATTTGAACTTTGTTCCATATTATCACGTGCAAAAAACCCATTCCAAATGCATACATTTTTATGTTGGATATCAGGTGAAGTTCATGATGGAACATTTTGTTTTTCTAGTATTTTGCTTGCTTCACATTTGATAACAAAATACAAAATCTGCTAGAAAATACAAGTTCATTGGACATCTATATTCTTCTATGTGCAATGACGTCACCAAATACAATTTTGTAGGCAACCCTTAACATCAATAATGTTGATTCCTCAACAATCAAGGATCACACATTGTAACCTTGAGATTACCATTGATTTCCACCAATCCTTGTTGATGCATGTGGTCACCAACATCTTGCTACAACACATAACATGCCTCACTTCTTCCTTCAAAAACACCTTTACACAACCCCAAAGTGGATATTTCAACAACTTGAATCAAAGTCAATTTCATAAATGTTTGTCCATTTTGACCGAGGATTACAAGCAAGTGATCACAAGGATTTTACATAATTATTAATTAATTTGACATTTCCACATTAACAAATCTTTACATAGTTAAATGATCCAAACATTAACCTAATCCACCAATGTTTGTCAAATCTCAACATTTTTCCATAAAACATGCAACACCCTTCAACTTTTCCAAAGTTAACTTCGGACATACAACTTTAGCATTCTTGCAAAATTTTAATTAAACTCTTGTAAATATTTCTTGAATTGACATAGGAGTGGAGACTTTAAAAAAAAATTCTAGCCAAAAAAAAACTAGTATGTACATTAAAAAAACATTAGAATACAATACAATAGCTATTGCAATTGAAATGGTAGAAATCCATGAGCTATATGATACAAATGTTTAGCAACACTATATAATGAGTCTATCTAGACCACCCCCATTCATTTATTCATGAATGTGCTTAAAATCACACATGCAAAGCAAATGAATTGTAAATATGCATAATGTAGATGTAACTATCTAGTTGTTTATCAAACATTGAAACACTACCTCATTGTATTTATTGAACTTTTCTTTCTTGTTCACTTATTTGTTTTTTTTTTTCAATTGGTCAGTTTCAATTAAAGGTTGAACATTGGCATGGTTTTAAATTGCTCTCAACATCTTCGATAACATTTTAAAAACTTCCTCTATGGGTAATTACAAGTTAGTGTGGATCATTGTTGGCACATAAGGAGTCCATTTTGATCAAATTTTAACATTAAAAATTATGTCCCATAGACATCACCTTCTTACCATCACATTTGAGAAACCAAGGTGAATTGTTTTCAACTAAAATGATATAGTTAAAATTAATTTATATAGAATACAATGAAAGGACAAGGTTGCCAAATATATATATATATAATTTAAAAAAATCAAGTAGTTTTGCAACCTTTAAAAGTCCATCATGTTTTTTTTTTTTTTTTTGCCAATAACACCTTAAATCACAATTTTAATTGGATAATCTTTCACATGAATTTTGCGGAATAAATCCATATGATCATTTCACAATGAAAATTAAGAGTCCATTTATGGTTTTTATATGGACTATGATGTTTGATTTATGAAATGTTTAAAAGACTTCATTTGGTCTATTCGAATAATTTAATTATAATTCAATGGGGGGTCTATTAAATTAATAGTTTACTTCACAAAAATGAGTACCTTTTAAAATATTAAATAATGTTGGAAAAAAATTTAATCCATGGGCCCAACCATGCTATCAAGAACCACATGTGCCCCCTTAGACCATTGTTTTATTCTTTAAACCTTAATTTTTTTTTAAAAATCTTTCAAGAAACGTTAATTTTTTAAAAAATTAATATTTTTACATTATGTTGTATATTTGAAAAATCCCAAAATATGTCATTAATAAATATTTTCAAATTATGCTTTTAGTGTCAAAACTGTTTCTAAACTATTTTTATGTAACTTTTAAACAATGGTTATAAGAGGTTAAAAGTCCTTATTTGTATTTTTCACTCATTAAATTTATTTCAAATTTGTATGATATGTACATAATGTATTCACAATAACATTTCATTATATATATATATACAATCTAAAGTTCAAAAAATTAATTAATGGTTACGACTGCTTTTGGTACATATTAATATCACTACACCCCCATTGTAGTATTGAAAAAAAAACCATGTGACGTACATTTAGGAACACCATAGTCTACAACTACCTTATGGTGTTTCCATATTCCATTTCCACATGGTGTTATTTCTAGAAATTCCAAACTTGTTTTTTACATTTAGAGATTGGGTAGAATTTTAAGTAAGCAATTTAAAAACCATACTAATGCATAATCATGAACAATTTACAATCATTTAACCATTCAAACACAACCTCCATTTGAAACAAAACATGGGGATTCTCCATGTGGATTATAACACAAGAATGGTGAAACTAGCCCAAAGATTATAAATTTGAACAAACCCACCATTATATTGCAAGTCTTTTTGCAATTAATGGGTCAAATTCTTTATCTATTTAAACCTAATTCAACTGAACTATGTTTTCTTAATTACTTGTCCACAAGGCAACATGAAAACATAAAAAATGATTACAACCATAAATACACTTGCCACAAAAGAATCCAATATCCCCAAACTAGTCAATTAAACATGAACAATGTTTTGGCTTTAAGGAGCATAATCATATGTGTTTAAACCTTGTTAAAAGAATATTGATTAGATTATAATTACATTTTGATTTGTAGGAATTGTTTGGCCATACACACCCGTGCTTTACACAAATTTACATAAAATATTGTAAGACAAAAATTAGACATTAAACAAGTTGTATACACCACATCAAAAGTCTAGTTGCCAATAGAAACTGGTTTGTCACACTAGCTACATACCTTTCATAATTACACACACATTTATGAAGAAATGGGAAAATGATGTTCATCTTTATGTGAACTTCACTTGTGGACAAATTGCCATACATAACAATTCATGAAAAGTTTTTTAAGGCACCTCTATGATTATAAAACAACATTGCCCAATGCCAAACATTTTTTGGATCATATAACATGGTTAACAATAGTTGTTTCAAAAGGAAACAAGTTTGTTGCACATTAACCTTGATGGGCGAAAGGTTATAAAATTAAAAAATCCCTAGTAAATATTAACCTTGCCTAGCCTCTTTACACTTGAAGTGGTTTGTCACTAAAAATTATAAACCACCAAAAATTGAAACACGCATGTATATTCAAATATCAATTGTTTTGACATCAAAAAGTTGCAATGAGTATAATCACATTTGAACTAGAAAAAATGCAAAAGATTATTGTCATAAACAACTTAATCTAGTCATATGTTTTCCATAAGACCAACCAAGGTTTAATTACCTAAATCAAATAAGAAAAAATGTTACAATTAACATATTGTTTAACACAACAAAAGAATCCTATCCAAAGTTAATGAAAAACATTCATGGCAACATACAACTAAACAAACCTAGTTGTTAACAATTTTGTGCCCCCTTATGTCGATGTATAATGTAAGTACCACCTATTAGTAGATATAACATAATTGATGCATTCTAAGATTGCATGCACCAACAAATTTCAAGATCGCCATTGTGACATATCTTACAAATCATTTTTAGATTTGTTTGAACACTTTCCTCTCAAAAAGTTAGTATGTCCTAAAGCTTTTGTGACACCTTGATAAAATATTGATACATGTCATGAAGTCATTCTTGAAATTATTGCACCCTACCATGCTCACTTCATTAAATGTCATTATGCAAAACCCCACACGACAATCCACAAAGACCTTAACAAAAATTAGGAGGAAATCGTTTTACACTAATGTTTTTGCCATTCTTTTATCTTCCTTATTGATGGCAATTTGTAGTTGCATCAAAACAACATGCACAACACAAATGGAGAAGAAGGAAGTATGAGTGTACCCATCCAATGGGTTCATAATTCCTAGAAAATGGGCACCAAAACTAATTTCATTGATTTGGCGTTTGACATTGAAGCTATCCTTTCCAAATGTAAGAAGATCATGGACATGCATATTTGATTGTTGGAGCAATTTTCTTGGTGCAAAATGGAAGTTGCATGCCACCTTGTTCACTTCTAAAGAACATATTGCAACCTTCCCTATTTTCCTCTTTTATAAAAAGCCCTCTATTTTGCTCTACCATGTTGTCCACAAGGCCCTAACCCAATCCAAAATTTCATACCCTCAACTTGGGAAAAATTACAAACACATCACTAGTATGATGATATCATTCTCATTTAGAATTGATACAGAGCCCACAAATAAGGTGACCTACAAAATGATGATAGTAAAGTAGAATAACATTGTGTTAACTAATAAACATTCAAGTTTATCTTTAAGCTTTTAACTTGTTTACATGTGAACATTTTAAAATGAAAACACTCACAACAATATGCAAGGTTAGAACCCTTAGGAATCATTGCGACTAGTTGATTGAATGACCGAATACAATAACATTTTATCCTACAATGACATTTGGCATTCATTTAACAATATAGAGAACCACTTGCAAAGTAGGGATGAAACTTGAACATTAAGCTTGTAGCATGTGTATCCAAAGAAATCAAGGCCACTTTGTTAATGAAGTCAAGGTTGGTCAAAGCTCAACCTTTTTTATGACATGCTTTCTAGAAATCTTCACACGAGTTGTAACATTCATCATCAACTTACACCCATCCATCCTAACCAAAATGTTTGTTGTTTATTCTTACTTTGTCCACCACATAATTCTTTAATTCAAATAAAAATTAGCTCACCAAATAGGAGTCGGGAGAAGGAGATTAAAAAAAAACTAACAAAAAAGTCCAATATCACAATTGAATAAGGGGTTGTAGAACCATTTTTTTAACATTGAAATAAAAGTTGCGATATGTCTCAATATGTTCAAGCCTTCCACCATGCTTTTGTAATGGTTTCTCAATTTGCATCCCAATTCAACCAACATATAAATACATTGATGATCACAAGATTAAAAAACACATCTAAGCACAAATTGTTATGGAGATTTTTTTTATCATAATTTTTTTAATCCAAAGCATTCCTCACCTCCACAACTTTTGAATCATGGCATGTATGCGTTGTGAAAGGAAAACTAATAAGTGACAATAGTATGGTTGAAGGAAAACACCATGAAAAGAATGTTCAATGCATGTATAACACAAAGCATAATATTTTTATTGATTAACAAAATTTGACTTGGGATCATTAAGCACCCAACCATTTGGATCCAACCTCTTTTTATGAATGTTATACTTTCTACATAGTTCAATAAGGACCCATGAACCAATCTAATATAGGAAGTGCAATTTTAAAAATAGTAATCTAAAGTCCATATAATGATAAGCTTGACATTTATAGAAGCAACAACACAATATATGAGCAATAGATAGGAAAAACAATTGCATTAAAAAATTCATGAATTTGATATTGAAGAAGAAAAAATAGCAATGAAATGACAAAAGGTTCAAAACAATGCATTGTGTCAAGGTGTTATTCATGATTAATGTCCATGGCATCTAAATTCACAACTAAACATGTTAATATTGTTGAAAATGTCACATCATAAACCTACACTCAACAACATATCAACAACCCCAAAAAATTAATTATCAACTTGAATCATCCACAACCTTCAATAATTGTTTTTAAAAATAAATGAATCAATAACACATGTTGCTCCATATGCAAATTGGATTGGTAATATCAAAAACCATAACACTATGAAAGTGCAACAATAATTGGAGATGTCACAAATTGTTGAAGTTAGTCAAAAATCAATATTAGAAATGAGATGTTGATTTGAAAAACCTTGTTTCGTGTAGTGTCCACCACCAACTCATTTGATGTGTCAACTCACAAAAACAACCTTCCAACACCAATGACTACAAATTAATTAGGTATGTGTCTTGAACACATACAACACCAATTCTAAAACATGTTAAATTTTGAAACAATATAGTTAAACTATAGGCCTACAAAATACTCAAATTCAATTTCCACATGCCTACTAACAATGATATTTGTTCCATGTTATTTCCTAGGCATCATCAAAATTAAGTTTGATTTTTTAAGATTAAAAAAAATTTCAACAAGATTGATTTTTGAATATTGTAAAACTTTTGAGAAATCTATGATCTTCTTTGAAGTGAAAATAATTCCCTAGATACTTTTGACAATCTTTATCCATCAAGTGTAACCAAAAAAGAGGGACCCACAATAACAGATGACGCATGCACTGTCTGCCGCCGACCCCGGCGCCTAATGTTCTACGGATCTATTTCATATCCACTGAGCAGCAAAGCTTTCAAGTTCGACCTACCTGCATTCTCTGCTTCTAACACCAAGAGAGAGGGAATCCACAAGTTCTATGGCTCATACACTACCTACCGCGAACCCTGCTAGCCAACGTTCTGCTGATTAATCCCTCATCAGACACCCATTCCCCCTCAAACTCAGACTGTCTTCTTAGTCCCCTCACTGACTTGTTGTGATCAGACCCAAC
>Ga0116228_10003913_pt1 | contig 13162 bp, 10 predicted proteins | sample S1TSphfallax_2_FD_89694 | JGI IMG/M metagenome (GOLD analysis project Ga0116228, IMG submission 89694) | Host-associated microbial communities from peat moss isolated from Minnesota, USA - S1T2_Fc - Sphagnum fallax MG | ecosystem: Host-associated > Plants > Peat moss > Unclassified | place... | reverse complement strand
CTTTTCATATTTAATTGATGGTCTACCTTGGTTTAAAAGATGAAAAAGTGTAACAAATTGCATAAGTTTTTTTTCCTTTTTTGTTGTTACACCATGCATGATTTAATCTAGAATTATATATGGATTAATTGCATCATACAACCTCTCATTCTTCTAATGTGTAATATCAGTGAAAAATTTAATCTCAACCGTAGCCACCCCATGCCCTCTTGCCTTAGCCTTCCTTCTCCCTACATTCTTCCACAAAAAAATCAAAATTCACAATTGAAAGCCTTTTTTGCCTTCAATATTAGTGCACAACTTACAATGGACTTGGTGAATTTTGCCATCTTTATCAATGACAAGTTTTGCTCATGGTAGTTTGCATGCCCATTCATCTTGAAACTTTCTATGTGATTTGTACATAGTTTTTCATTTTATAAACTCTATCACAACCTTGTTTAGATTTGCAAACTTTGGAAGTTCACCATTGATTGTTTTAGGTTGTGGATTTGAGATAAGAATATTTATTACTACTAAAGCCAACATTGGATCCATAATTTAGTTGTACAAAAAATGCTTGAATTTGAAATTAACAAGTGGTTTCAAAGGGGCCATATTGAGAAGAAATTAACAAAGGACAATCCAATTTTAACAAAGGACAATCCAATTTTATTGCAAAATTTTCACATGTATGCAAATATTTTTCATTTTTTTTTTCCTCACAAAATGAAATTTATAAATGCAATTTTTTTTCATAAACATCATTCATGAAACATCACAAAATGAATTGAAAAAAAATCCACATTGTGAAACAAAAAATTGGAGTTGCATCTAAATACCCATGTTGCTATTTGCAATCTAACATTCTTGAATTTGAAAAACTAATTTCCGTTCCCACATTATTCTAACTAGCCAAGGTATTAATCCCCAAACTTGTTGCCAATCCACCAATGTAACAGTCTTGAATTTGAAAAACTAGTTTCCATTCCCACGTTATTCTAACTAGCCAAGGTATTAATCCCCAAACTTGTTGCCAATCCACCAATGTACACATTAAAGATTCACATTCAAGTTTCAACTACCATGTTGATTTAACATTTCTAGAATAGGTGGCAAAATTTCCTAAAATGTATTAGCAAATATGGCAAAATTAACATTAAAAAATACATAACTATTAGCGAAAACTTGAAAAGCATAGGGATGTTTTATAGTTCTCAGAGGTCAAGACCTTTTAAGTTCAAAGGTGAAAGGACATTATGGATGACCCACTTTTGTCCAAATAGGTGATGTATAACAAGTATCATAATACACAGTAAATTAAAATCTTGATGACATTATTTGACAATTCTTATCACAAGCAAAAATATTCTAGAATGTGCATCACAACATTTAAAAACCCAAAGTTCATTTTGATTCAACTTAATGGTTAGATGAAAAGGATTGGATATAATCAATGTACACACAATATATAACATATATTTTTCAATGGACATAGGGTCTCATGTTTATGATTCATGAAACATGACTAAACAAAACAAAATTGAAAAAATATTGCAATGTCCACTTATATTCCTATTCTTTCATATGGTAGTGGTCTTTTCCTTATAAGAAATATAATTAAGCTTTTATTATTCAATAGATGTAAAAGAATTCATATTTTTTAAGGGTATTTTCAACAAAAAAGTTGAAACTCCCAAATGGTCTTTTATTCAATTGATGTATATCAATATCATTTACCACAAAAAAATTCATTTGAAAATTCCACCCACAACCTTAGTTTTGAAACATATATATGTATTTTTTCATATTTTGTGATAAGTATTATTTGTTGAAAATGTATTCCATACACTCAAATTCTTCAATATTGATTTAATTTTTAAAAAAATTGATTAGATTAAGTTTAAAACTAAACAAATATATTTAAAACAAACAAAATGATGCAATCATAATCAAATAAGCCAGAAACCATGTTAGACAATTGAAAAATTATCATTTTTTTCAAACATATTTATGTAATGCCACTTTAATGTCATGTTGATCAAGGAAAATTTTGCTAAATGATTTATATGAATTTTGAAAAAAAAATCATTAAATTCAATAAATTGAGTTTGGTTTCAGTAAAGGACTTTTGAACTTTAACACCCCAAAATTAGTTTTAGAAAGCACTAGGCTAAAGACTCATTTAATAAAGAAAAATTGATGGGAATTTTTTTGAAATGATGATAACCTACCATCCACATATAAAAAACATTCATAATTTTAAAATTGTAATACTTGAATTTTTAGAAATTCAAAGCATAATTTTAGAAATATCAAATTTCAAGAGTCTTTTGCTAGATATAAATGGGTCATAATGTGTATGACATATGAACAAAGTTTTGGCTTATGATACAAAAAAATAAAATTTTAAAGTAGTCATCATATTTTTAGTATGATTTGAAATTATGATCATTTTTCAAAACGAAACATAAAATTTGACAAAAGTTGTACACTTTTAGGAAATTCATATTTATTCAGAAAAAGTTAGCATAAATAATGTAATTTATTGGGGGAATCATAAATATTTTTAAAAACATGTTGCAAAAAAACAATTTTATGAATAATCAAAATGTTTAAAAAGGGCCCATTGGTGGTTGAATCCTTTGTCACTGTTGGTTCATTTGAATATGATTGCACCCAAAAAATAAAAAATGCAATATCCATACATTATTCACCTTGAAGTAGCTTGCTACACCTTCAAACCCTAACTCCTTTTTTGGCCCTTGATTGGGTTTGTCTCTTACATGAATGGCACCATGTAACATGACTAGAAACCTATTTTGAGAAATTCCTCATTTGGAATTTCCTTTTTTCCATGTTGCCATGTCATTGAAAGTAAAACTAAGGCAAAACTTGCATAACTTTGGCAACAAATAACATGCTAACCCCAATATACCATTGAAAATGATTTGAAACATGCATATTGAAAGTGGGTTCACATTCTCCACTTGGAATTGTGAACTAAAAATTAAATGGTCAAAAAACTAGTCAATGATCAAATAGAATCAAATTAGATGTTTGATCTTCAATTACTAAAACTTTGGAATTATGGGTCAAATGACCTTTGAATTGAACATATGATATGACATTGGAAAGGCCTTTTCAAAGATTACAATGTTTATTTCAAAAGCTCCCCAATCATAACTTGTATTTGGGAATTATAAACCCACAACGTTGTGGGATTCATAAATTGACAAAACAAGTTTAAAAAAAAAACCTCTCTTGAAAATTTCAAAACTTTTTGTCACTTTGATGCAACCTTCATTGTTAGTCGTAAAATATATTATATAAAAAGGCGGTTATTCTTTTGCAAGTTTGGGTGATGTGTTTTGTGAATTTGGTTAGTTTGTGCACCATTTTGGTTTCAACTTGCAATAATCACCCGATTTTTGGAGTTGTGAAAGTTGATCTTACCTTCAACTCTTGCATATTAGTCCCAATTTAAAACTCTTACCTTCATTTTTTTTTGGGGAGCTAGGAAACACACATTGAATTTACATTTTGTAACAAACTTGAAAATCATTTACCCATGATATCACTGACACACCTAAAGGTGTGTGAAATATCATGAAATATTGATTTGATGGTACAAATGCATAACAAAATTAAAATAATATAATAAATTACATAATCTTGGTTCATGAAACCCAATAGTTTTTGAGACCCACACAACTTTGGGAACTTAAATTGATCACAAATTGTGGAAATCACCCAGCCTCAAATGACGTGGGGCAATAGTTGGATTTGCATCATCAACTTGTCCCATTCTTTGGAAGATCGTCTGAAAATCAAGATGATAAGATGTGAACCTATCGTTTGGGCACGAAAAAAAGGGAGGTGCATGTGATTGGCAGATCATTGTAGGTGATGAGATTTAGGGTTTTGAATGGGCACTGACATACTATACTGTGAGTGGCCTTCCATTGGTAGCCAACCACCCACTTGTATGTATAATTTGTGTACCTTGATACTTTTGGGTGCTTAAGGTCTGATTTGGGCCCATGCACATTTTTGGCTGGTACTTTTCTGCAGGGGGCTGGGAAAACATTTTTAAAAAAAGAAAAAGAAGAAGTTAATTTCCCAAAGATGAAACCCAAACTTACTGAAAGGGCCCAAATTTACTTAACCATCCAATATGTCCAGATCTTTCAGTCCATGCCATGATCCATCATGTCCTTCACCTTGTTATCTGTGTAAAGAAAAGTGATATCCTGATTTATCTTCTTTCCAACCATTTGTTTTGCCTGGTGTTTTGTTCTTCCCAGTATTGGCTGGACTACATGTTCCCCAGGGAAATTCTGTGGACAAGAGGAGTAGGGTAACACCCTTGGAGTGAGGGGTCCCATGACATAAAGCATCGGCAGATTTAAATTTTTTTTTTTGGAGGCAATACCCCTTATAGGATTCACATCCAAAAAACAAGAATTAAAAAAAAAGAGGCCAGGCATTTAAAAAAAACAAAACACCCACCCCTTTTGTGGATGAAAAAAATTCACTTGATAAAGTGCCCTCCGGGTACACTAAATTTTTTGTGCTGGCCGACCCTTTAGGACAGTTGGATGTTAGCCTCATCTAGATAAAATTGCTGACACAAATTATGCATCAAGTATCCAGTTCTCCCTTGGTTTCTAGATCGATTAGCACTTGGGGGGTGGGGGGTGGGAGGTGGGGGGGGGATTTGGGTCGGCGCCCATAAAAAGAACTATCATGGGGACTGACCTGATCAAAAAGTGCAGTGTCTTTCCCAAACTCCATTTTGTCTTTTGGCCTCTCCCAGACTTTGTTTTTGTCTTTTATATAAGCACAAGCTTTCTACAGCTTTTACACTCACACTTAGGACAAGGTTCAGGAAAATCAGCTTACAATAAGAGGTTAGTGGATGCATCCGTATATATGTTTACAAGCAGATTCTGTGCCATTATCGTTCAATAGCCACCCCCCAGTGAGAAAAGACCATCAAACAATTTTTACTACACATTCTCTCTCCACATGGGCTCCAAATAAAAATTCATGCATGAAATGAAGAATTCCTATTATTAGCAAAACATTTGGGTCATGTTCGACATATTTGATGGTACACATTGAGTGACAAGCGGATGGAAGGGAGGGAGTAGGGACCCATGTGCTTTGCAAAAAGTTAACCCAGATCTTCTTTGGTCAGCCACAAGAATAGGTGATTCTTATGTGATTCTTGCTGAGTCTGCGGATGCACAACCTTTGAGGTGAATGAAAGAGTGGGGGGTTTCATGGTGAAACAAGTGTCCAGACTCCAAAGGCAGGTTAGTTGGCAAATAACTAGTCAAATAACATAAGTGAATTTATCCTTGAGAGCTTGAGTTCTCCCTAAATTTACTCCAAGCTGGCCATTAGTGGAGTCCAGCTTTTTATTATGCTACATTTTGGTTTGAAGGAGGATGTACTTGGACACAACCTGCTGTGGGACATTTGGTACACATAACCTAATAGGTAACCTTTGGAGGGGCAGATTTCATTCACCAAATGCCCTCCCTTTTGGCCTGTCTGTACATACATACTAGGAGCCCTCCCCCCTATACAGAGAGAAATCCCAGAAATGCCCGGCTCCCGGGGCTTTTACCCTCCAAACTTCCAAGATGGTTTGAAACACCCTAGGTCCAGCAATGAGAAACACATAAAGTTTGTGTGATGATTTTGTTCTAAATGCTTAGGTGATGTCAAAATTTAGCATGGGTTAAAATAACCCAAATTGAACCTCACCTAGATCTGGTGGGTCCAGCCATGGGCATTACTGGGAAACAAGTAGGGTTTTGTGGTGGTGATTTTGTTGTTAATGTGTGGGTGAAGTAAATATTTAACATGGGATTAGTAAGTTAATGCAAATCAAACCGACCTACATCCAGTGTGGACCAGTGTTGGGTGGTTCCTTGTGTTTACGAAGAACCTCTAGTTCCAGTTGAAAAAAAGAAAAAAGAATTCACTAGGGTCTGGTTTCACACTCATTTTTCAAAAATCAAGAACCTGGTTCTGGGTTCAGTTTTTCAAAAAATTAAACTTGGAATTTGGTTTTGAAAATCAGATCCAGTTTTGATCTAGCTCTTACTAACCCAGATTGAAACCAGCAGTTAACTTCTGGTTAAACTCAATCCCAGTCACTTTTTCTGAAAGACATGTATTTTGTTTCTAGTGCCACCCACAAATACAACTAAGGACCCATTCTTAAAAAAAAATCAATTCCAGTTTAGGTTTCAAAAAGGACCCAGTTCCAATTTGGACTTACTACCCAGAACTAGAACTGGCAGTTCTGACCTGCCCAAGCTGGTACCAATGTTTTTTTGGGGGCAAATTTTTGCAACCTGGCAAGAAACAAAAAAAGGGGAGTCAGAAAGGTACAAGTGGTTTTAATTTGGAAAAAATGGGCTCAAGTTCACACATTATGAGGGGGAAAAACTCTAAAGTTGCAATATTTAGAGGCCACAAGGTGCAACAGAAAACCTATTTTGTTTCTAGGTCCCCATCTGCCAAAAAATTTCTATGTCCTCCAGCCAAATTTGGCTAACTCCTGTGCATGATTGCCAACCCACGTACTTCACAAATTTGGGGAAAGAAGCTGGTACCACCCTCCATGCATGTACACTGGTGTGAACATCCATATTAACAAGTCGCATTTTGTGGTGATGATTTTGCTGTTAATGCTTGGGTGAGGTCAAAATTTAACATGGGATAAAAAAACCAATAAAACAGAAAAAAGTGTGGTGTGAACAGCTATGTGTAGGAGCAATAATGTTTTGTGTGATGCGATTTGTACTATTGGTGCCAACCAGCTTGGGTGATGCTAAAATTTAACATGGAATAACTACACCAAATAGAACTACAGTGAGTGACTTGGAAGCAACAATGCTTAATGACATAAAACGAGCTCGGGTAGCCAATGTGAACCCGCCTAGAGTTTTTGTCTGCCAGGTGATGTGAAATTTGAACCAGGCATTTAAATAAAACCAAATAATAAACCCTGTAGAGAAAGAAAAAGACCTACTAAGATCTAGGAGCAGCGTTCCCCCTGTCACTCCTACTACTTAGACTAATAGGGGTATTTAGTGTCTCCCCTACTAGACTAATCAGTAGGAGCACTGGAGCACATTGCTGACACTTGCCAAGTGCCTGAACAAATGGAGCTAACAAATTGTGGGCAAAAGTGAGGAGAGAAATGAATTACTTATTATTAAACTGGACTGCTATTAATGATTGATTTGGAGCTTCAAACATAAAGTCCAATATGCATGGGAGCAGTCAGCTGGTCCTTTGTAGAAACCCCACATCCCCACTTCTGCCCCCACACAACCCCACCCCCCCCACCACCGAACACACACACACACACTCTCTCTCTCACCCCACTTCTCTACTTATACCCATTCTCCAGTCTCCATTTCCTCACTTCTTCTCACCACTACTGGACCATTCTCTCCTCTTCCAAGTCTCCTAGCTTTTTGTTTGTTAGTAGTACACAAGTTGGGTGCTCTTGGATTTTCGAAAGTTTGCAAGCCACAGTTTCTTTTTGGAAAGCTTCACAGTTTTTGTTTCTTGGTACACGAGTTTTGGTTGCAGAACTTTGCAGGGTGGTGGTGGCGGTGGTGTTGGGGTTTTTTTATATCTTGTTTTGGGGAAAAGTTCATATTGCTCTTTAAGGGTGTGTGTGTTCTACTAATTTCTCCACAGTTTTTTTTTTGGTGTTGGGTGTGCACAGCAGCTGCAGCAAGCAGCCATGGCAGCAAGCAATAGTTTGACATTTGTGACATTGCTACCTCTTGTTCTCGTGATGGTTAGACCTCTCTCTCTCCCTCTCTCTTTCTCTCAGCTCTGATCATATATACCAGCTTTTAGAAATCTCTTTCCTTGCTTGCTTGCTTGCTTTGGAATGATTTTTTTTTCTTGCTCCAATTGGAGAGACGGATATAATGGTCATGTTGCTGCAGTAATATCAAGATCTTAACTGTCGAGATGTGACGACTGAATTTTATTGTGGGGACTGGTCCCTAACTCTCGTTTTTTTCTCCTTGGAGGAGGGCCCATGATGATGGTCTCTAACCTTTGTTTCTTTTGCTGCTTGGAGGAGGACTCATCATGATGATTCAGTAAAAGTAGTTGCTCTGAGCTCTAGTTTGTCGCATGATGTGTTCACGTAGTCCGAGGTTTTTTCCGAGTTCACGTAGCACTTGAAAGCTGTTATATTGACGTCCGAATGTTTTTTCCTCCTGGGATTCCCATCATGTAGGTACTGTATATCGGCGCCATCAACATGGTGATGGGTCTCCCGCGCACTGCTGTGGAGGACGAAGTCTCCGGCATGAGTAGTAGTTTCTGGCAGCAATTGTTGCCATCTACAGTGTCCATTCCACCCATTCTACGCAGCTCCGTGTCGCCGATTGAAGATACCTTAACTGCCGATCGATTCGCTGCTGCAATCTCTCGTGGAGCCATTTTTCCAGCCACCGCTGCAGCATTCTGCAAAGCTGCAGGCCTCATTTGCGAACAAGACATTGACATTGGCCCCTACACAAGCAGTAGCAGCCAACAGCAGCATCTTCATGGTCCCCACCCGGCTGCAGGAGCTGCTCCTCGAGCGATTGGCATCAAGACCATCAACGATTTCCAATTCGATTTCTTTCTGGAGGATCAACTGGTGAAAGGCGGGCAAATGAAGCTGGTGGAGAATCTTCACGACCCAATTCCAAAGCGCGCGTTCTTACCGTTTGTGGTAGCGGAAAGCCTCCCGGCCCTCACAACTCCCAACCTGCCACAGCTGCTCCACACTTTCAACATCAACGAAGGAAGCAAGATGGCGACCATAATGGGGACAGCCGTGTACCTATGCGAGAGTCCAGCACTCATGGGCGAAGAGAGAGCATGCCCCACTTCCGTAGAAGCAATGGCGGACTTTGTTTCTTCTGAAATTGGCACCAATGTCGAAGTTCTCGCTACTACTGGGGCTCCTTCCGCCGCTCCCAACAGCTCCAACAGCCGACCAGTGAGAATCCTGGAGTTCAGCAAACGCAGTTTGCGAGAAGGTGAACACATCGTCATCTGCCACAACTTGATGTTTCCCTCTCAGCTCTACTACTGTCACCATGTCACGGGTACCAAAGTGGTGCAAGCATCTCTGCTGCAGCACCAAGAAGAAGAAGAAGGAAACACTGGTTCCTCTTCCTCCATCATCCATGCCGTTGCAATCTGCCATTTGGATACCAGCATGTGGGCGTCGGAGCACCCGGCCTTCGCAGCGCTCAACATTCCTCGTGGAGCTGAAGCTTGTCACTGGAGCGGCCAAAACGACTTGGTTTGGATGGCAACTCGCTGAAGAAGAAGATGAATGAAGATGAAGACAGCCATACAGAAGAAGACGTATTTTAATGGATGATAGCTGGTTCATCCATCTACCCACCGCCACCGCCGCCGCCACCTGCTTCCCTTGCCTGCCTGCCTGCATGCACAAGGCCAGCAGCTGGTTCTGTGATGAGCATCTTTCATCCATTCATGTCAAAATGGTCGTGAGAATGCAACAGCGGTTTTCTGTCCTGATGCTGCTGCTGCAGGAATCGTCTCCTAGATGAACTTTTTCTTGTGCTGTTTTCTGCTGTGGTTACAATCTTTCCTTTCTGTAATTTCATTCGGGCTACTAATCCTCTATCCACTTATTTACTGTGCAAGATGTAGTTTCTACCAGTGTTTTGGTGGTCATGGGCATCCTCCTCCTCCAGGGAGGTGATTTTTGTTATCTGGTTCTCGGACTAGTTAGAAGGCTTACTTATATTTCGGCATTCATCCATCTGTGTGACTTCTTCTTGGCTAAATATATATCCACATTCATCCATTGGAGTGACTTCTTTACAGTTCCTGCACAGTATTCTCATTTATCTTTTACTGGTCTTTTGTCTCATGATGAATCTGAAGCTTTGCTTTTCTAATCTGAAAAATTTTCAGGTCTTTTACAATCCATGGGTATGGATATATGTCAGCGCAGTAAAATTTACAATGAGATTATTTTAAAGTTGACATGAAGTAAATGTTAAGTATAACAAGCAGCTTGTCACCTAATGGCTCATATGTAAATGACCTCCATAAAGATGATAAATATTCAGCATGCTAATTGAAAACACACGGTGGTTAGCCTGGTGAAGCCCACGTGGATCCTTCAGTTATGCAAGAGATGTTTCTCTTGTGCATTCCATGTGATCCTATGTTAGGTCCCAGCAGGTCGTCAAGATTATTGAAGGAAACTTGAGCTTTTTACCATTCGTATCTCATCAACTTCATATGTCATCTTGTTTATGTAGCCAAATTTGGCTACATCTTCATATGGATGATCAACACTTCAGCTACATCAAAAAATTGGAAAAAAGAGGAAAAAAAAACACTGCCAAGAAGTGTGCATGATGCTAGGTACCATTCGCAATCATGTTTGTTCTATGGAATGAGCAATCAAGACGACAGCAAAGTGTCAGTTAGCCTTCTGATCCAGATTTACAATAATATATACCAAAATCCATGGACAACATCAGCTCCAACTTACAACATGATATATTTATGTCCATAGGGTACTAGGCTTCAAGATTCTTTGAAAAAAAGCATTCTCATCATCACAAACGCAGTAGCAAGAGTATGAGTAGTAAGTACATGTCCATAACAACAGAGTACTTGAAAGCTTGAAAAGTTGAAGCAGAAAGCAGCAGCTCAGGTAAAAAGAGCAATGTTTTAAAACTATGATTTCAAAACTTTGAAATGGAGTTGTTAATACTTTTTTAAAATCTGGTCATTTTCATTACTTCTTTATTTTAGTTTAGCAATTAAAACTCCCCATAATCCAATTATTTTTCACATTTTCTGTCTCTAATTTCTCCACAGAAAAAAGGCTGCCTCTTGGGTTTTCAATTTCCTTTCCAAGTATAAGTTATATTTTGCATTCAAGGAAAAAGACCTGAGCTGATTTTGGTAGTGTAGTTTGGAGGGCACATTCCAGGTCAAAAAAATTCCTGCATGTAGGATCGGCATTTTATGAAAAAAAGGCCCACTTAAATGTATTGCCATCTTAAGTGTGCATTTTGCTTTTCAAAATGCCAACTTCTGTTTTTTGTTCTTCCTCATGATACTCAATGGGTGTCATGGGAAATTAAATAAAAAGTAATGTGGGAATTTTCTTAAAATAAAAATCAATGCAGGTCTTACACTTGGTAAAGCACTCGGTTGTGGGCTTTACCAAAATTAGGTCCACGCTTGGCTGTGGTAAGCATGCCAAGCCCTTATTCAGGCAAAGCTTGCAGCCTCAGGCTTACCCTACACAGATAAAACAAGTCCCAGAAGATGCTCAGACCTTATCCCATATAGAAAACAAAGGGGAAAATTTTCTACACTTTTTTCAACTCCTAGAAGATAGGGTAGATAGGCTGGTGAGCAAACACTTAAGAAGTCAAAGGAGGTAGAAACCTCACACATTGTTCCTTTGCGTCTGAAACTCAAAGAACATTTGTAGCCCTGCACCAACTACACAAATATGTGGGTGGAAGATATGGGGTGTTTGTACAAATTGAAAGTACAAATTTTATTTCTAAATGCACCCTTTGTTGTTTAAAGCTATTAGATGTGATGGAAAGTTACAACTAACTGCACTCTTTTATTTATTTACTTGTTTGAAAGCACTTTGTTGGCTCGCCTACCAAGGCAAGGATATTGTGTTTAGATTCATTATAGAGTATAGTAGCTTAAGGGATTTTGGCCCCTAGGTAGTAGGTCTATTTTTATATGAGGATTTTTGAAAGATGATATTTTGGCTTGTGTGGAAACTTGAAATTAGTTATAGAGTTATGATATCTTGAAGGATTTTGAGAGGATCTTTTTGAAGATTATATTTTTGCATGGTGAAATATTTGAATTTTCCGTATTTCCTCTTTTGCCTTAAGATACTTTTTAATGTAAATGGCAAGGCCACAGTGTGACACTCCCCTTGTTTTTAAATCTCAAGGAATGGCAGATGGCACACTGAAGTCACTGTAGGGATTTCAGTGACTTTTTTGCTTTTGTAGAGTAAGTTACTGAAATCCCTACAGTGAGTGTTGGTTGTTCGCCATGGCCACAATTGATTTGGACCTTATGCGAAATTTGGAATTTCTAGTTGTTTGAATGAGAAGGCTCAAGTTGGGAGGAGGGGACTTGAGGAGGCTAGAATTGACACTTGGCTTTCACCTGTGATTGAACAATCACATGATCCATCACCTAGCCTATACCCACCCAAACACAATTTGAGACAAAGTTGTGCACCTGGTGTTTATAAAAAGCCCAGCTTGGTCACAACTTTGTCACAAATTGTGTTTGGGTGGGTATAGGCTAGGTGATGGATCATGTGATTGTTCAATCACAGGTGAAAGCCAAGTGTCAATTCTAGCCTCCTCAAGTCCCCTCCCCCAACTTGAGCCTTCTCATTCAAACAACTAGAATTTTCCAAATTTAGCATAAGGTCCAAATCAATTGTGGCCATGGTGAACAACCAACACTCACATTTGGTACCTTTTTAGCCCAATTCTTCAAATTTAGAAATTTTCTGGTTTCTACACAAATCATTGTGAAACATTAGCGTGAAGAAATGTTTTTGGTAGATGTTTCTGTATTAGAAATTATATTTTAGGATTTGTCAAAATAAAACAAAACAAAGGTTTGGCAGTTGACTTGCAAAAGCCTCAATGATACTTTCATCAACAATGTTGTTCTTGTTTTGACTTATTAAAGTCCCTTCAATAAACTCTTGGCATATTGTGGAAACATCCCATTCTTGCTCTATAGAGGTGGGATCTAGTTTAATTTCTTTGATTTAGACTTGTGGAAGGGCATTGTTTTACTCTTGGAATTTGTGCAAGTTGCTAATTGTATGGGAGTACAATTGGCTCTTTCAAGGTTAATGGCAACCTACATTAAAATGTGCAATGATATTATTTTGTACAATTTCATAAAGTAAAATGAATACCATGGGTTTTCTGCAAGAAGTCAAGTGAGTTACTCTAAATTTCACACACAATCTGTCCATACAAATGTCGATTCATTAAAAATAGTTTTACACTCAATACAAGCATTCTCTCTAAAGCAAGTGTTTTGTAAGGAACATTCCTAACCAAGGAATTTT
>Ga0116228_10003912_pt1 | contig 13163 bp, 13 predicted proteins | sample S1TSphfallax_2_FD_89694 | JGI IMG/M metagenome (GOLD analysis project Ga0116228, IMG submission 89694) | Host-associated microbial communities from peat moss isolated from Minnesota, USA - S1T2_Fc - Sphagnum fallax MG | ecosystem: Host-associated > Plants > Peat moss > Unclassified | place... | reverse complement strand
GCTGCACGTACGATGTGCTGCACAACCTTGTTCTACATGCTTGCTCTCACCATGATGTCGCCAACTACATTAGAATTGTGTGTGCTATTAACTTGTAACGCATTGCTCGCCATCTGCACCGTGCATGGGCATTTTCAATTACGTTGGACTTTGCAACTCATCAAAGCACCTCGTATCTCGATGTGCACTTTCGAATCTTCATGCCAGCCTTCTATAACATTATTAACCTGCATGCGATTACGCTTCCAATGTTCAATCGGCACACTGGCGAGGTCATGTTCCAAATGGTTGTATCTTTCTTGGACGTTCTTCACCCCGGTTGGAAGGTTCATCTACTTGGTGTGTCTTCTGATGGAGCTCGCAACATGATTGGCCGTGTTTCTCGTGTTGTCACTCACCTCAGCAACGCGATGCACAATGAATGCCCTTTGACTCAAGTTTGGTGTGGAGCGCATCAATTAGATCTCGTTATGGAACACATCATGGACACCATCGTGAAGGAGCATTTTTTTACTATCATGACCGGATTTATCACCCACTTGACATGACAGCTGAATCCAATCGCAGATATGAAGACAACGTGCCCTTGTGTCGTCAATCGTTGGCTATCCACGGAGAAGGTCATTAAATGGTTCAAGATTCATCGGCCACAGTTGCTTGCGCATATTGAATCTAAGCAGCCACCTTCCGCTCCACCTCGCCTATGGTGGGCGTCTCTGCTTGCCATGCATCACTTTACCTCCAGGACGGCAATCACGTTTCGCATGATTCAGGGATTGACGACGCTATTGAATCAACAGTAAGCTACCCTGGTTGGTCTCATCGCCTTTCTCATGGAAGATGTTGGCGTCACAAGGCCGCTCACTGTTGAAACGATTGCGAATCTCGACGCATCGAATCACATCATCAGCGGCCGCTATGCAGTTCCATTGTTTTTTATCAATGAGTTCATTAGCAGCATGGCTTCCTAGGTTGATTTTATTGTTGACGAAGCCGATGAAGGCCAGCGGAACGAGCTCTTCAACGACATCGCTTCTGTTTATGTCATCACCTGCAATCATATTTCCGAGTTATCCGCCTATAGCGATGAAAACAACAAGCTACTGGCCGATCCATCTTCCTTCCCACTAATGTTACCGCACAAGCTCGTTAAACTATCCGCTGCCAAGTTTATTTGCAAGATACGTCGTTACAGCTACCGATTGGAGCAGTGTTATTCGAGTGAGCATATTGACACTATCGCTGACAAGCACAAGCAGCTACTCCATGCTTACCGGACTGAACAAGTCCTCAAGCAAAGCATCGATGCGCTTTCTAGTCAATCAGCCTTCAAGGATGGGTGGAGTCTACTTGGTCGTCGATTTTCAAACTTGATGGAGTTCTATGGTGTGATTACGACCCTATTTCCTGGGACTAGCACGGTTGAGTCTAACTTTTCAATTATGCGTTGGGAAAAGGATGCATTTCGCAAAAGCCTCTCGGACTTCTGGTTGGAGGGCGTGCTATAGGCGAAGCAGTGGATGTTCATTGAGCAGTTCGAGCCCTGATTTGCATTCATTGAGCAGTTCGAGCCCTAATTGGCACTCTAAACGCTTGATAAAGCTTACATTGACACACCACCTAAACTAAGGTCTCTCGATGCGACTAAATCAAGCTAATTTAGGTAATATGGGTGCCCGCCTAAACTAGACGGGCCTGCATATGTGGACTGATAAATTACAGGCATGGTTGAATGTAAAACCTTGCAGTAGCAATGCCATCTTTTCTGAGTAGATAAACCGCCAGGTACTTAACCCAAAATAATAGCAAATCAACAAGCAGTGTCCTTTCATGACTTGACAAAAGCATAACCTATTTGGGCGCCTAGACCTCAAACTTATGACTGCATCTGCAACTCCTTGTGCAGACATCTGGTCATGAAGGAGCCATTGAACTGTAACCAATGTATCAGTGGAGAGTTCCAGTGCTTTGGAATGGTAAGAACTGAAGAAAACTTTGCAACTACACCACAAAGCTTGGGAGAAGAAAGATTATAATTGAGTTTTTAATGCTATTTTTAAAACTTCAATAAGGCTTTGATGAAGATTTAATAACAAAAATCATAATGAAATTACTTTTTAATTGATTATTATTTTTGTATTGTTGTTGCCTTTTATGTTATAAAAATTTATTATTGACCTAAGATAGTAGACATGCACATATGATTTTAGCTTTACCAAGCATATATAGAGGAAACACAACTAGTTTCCTTTTGGGTTCCGGTTTGGGGGAGATTTTTTTTCATTTTCCCTTGTTACCAATGTAGTCTCATTAGGTTTCTAATGAGTTCACATCACATTCTCAATTTATTCCCTATGTTCTTGCTATGCTCCCAACACATTCCCAATAACACCTTTTCTTTTTATCCCATATGCTTTACCAACCCATGCTCCAACACCCAACAACTGAGGCTTAATTTAATTGTGACACTTACTGCTAACCTTCGATCAAAAAAACCCTACAGACCAAGGGTTGGGGTGCTCCAAAATAATGGGACCTAGGGCAAAACCATAGCTAAGTATTGTGCGAATGTCCCTGACATGTAAGCTTTAGCCAGAATGAACCAGCACCCACTAGTGCACCATGAAGGATGGATGGCAAGTTGACAGCAAACGGTTTTCTGTTGGCTTCTGGTTTCCTAGCTAACTATGGTGGTTAGGTCAGTTGCGTTTTTTACTACCTAACAGTTTGTTGCACGTTGTTAATAAGTAGGGAGTAAAAACAAGCTTTTGCTTTGTATCAACCACCACTTCACCTAATCGTCACTTATTTTCCTATTATCTACCTATATAGAGTACTTACTTACTTCTTTACAGAATGGGCTACCAAGGTGAAACCAGGGATTCACTCAGTTGAAGTTCATCCATAACTGAGTCAACACAGGCATCCAATGGATGGTGCATTAATGATTGGTTGTTCACTTTGGCTGTGGGATTTACCCATTGTAAAGTACAACATGAACATTATAATAAACATAAGAAGACCATGAGGTGGGGGGGGCAGTGAATAAAAGTAACACACAAAGCCACATAAAGGAAATTCTCTAAAATTGACCTAACAATTTCATGGCCCTCAAAACCTTAGTTGGCTAACTGGTTATTAGTCTTTGACAAACCTGGTTTGAAAAGGTGAAGATTGTTTCAAAAAGTTCAAAACTATTTGGCCAACCCATGCAAAAGTTTGGAATGAAAACTGGTTTTTATTGACTCTGTGAAAGGGGTTATTTCATTTTCTATTGTGTAGTGGAGCCACATTGGTGATCACCCACAAGAGGAATTAGCCAAATTTGGCTATAGGTCAAAGAGGACAGTAGAAACTTTTTAAGAACCCTACAATATGTTGGAAACCTCCTGTAGCCTCGAATATGTTTTCTAAATACATATGGCTACTTCAAAAAAGAAAATTTACACATTTCTTTTCAAGTGGTGTTGCAACAAAGAAGCCAATGGCAGCTTGCTGTCATTGCCTCCTTCTTTATGTTTGAGAAGAAGAAGATGACAGCAATGTGTCGGTCCTTCCTTCTTTGTGTTTGAGAAGAAGAAGACGACGACAATGTGTCGTTGTCTTCTTATGTGGAGGTGGTGTTGCAAAGAAGAAGAAGGCAACGACAACTACCATTGCCCTTTTTTGTGGCATGACTTCGAAAGAAGAAAAAGGCAACGACAATTGTCGTCGCCTTTTTCTTAGTGGGTGTTGCAAAGAAAAAAAACACAACGATAATTATTGTCACCTTCTTCTATGGCAGGTTTCACAAAGAAGAAAAAGGCAATGGCAATTACCATCGCCTTCTTCTCGGGGGGGGGGGCTGTTGTAGAGATGAAGAAGGCGATAGTAATTGTTGTCGCCTTCTTTTGTGGTTGGTGTTATAGAAAAGAAAAAGGCAACAATAGCTATCGTCACCTTCTATTTGGGGGCTATTGCAGAGAAGAAAAAGGTAACAACTCCCATCACCTAATTATTAAGGGGTGTTATAAAGAAGAAGGTGATGATGGTTACCATCACCTTCTTTTGTGGCTGGTGTCGAAGAAAAGAAGAAGAAGAAGAAGAAGAAGGTGACAACAATTATTAACACACCCCCAAGTTCCTTGATGGACTCACCTGCGAATCCAAAGGTGAAAATAACGGAAGGAAATGAAATTGGGGCACGCTCCCTGGTTCGCAACATTTTGGGGGTAAAAGGGCATGTTGGAACTTTGAGATGGGGACTAGAAAAATTAACAAACAAATCAATTACACACACAAACCTACACAAACCAAACCATAAGTTAGTTAGTGCGTAATTGGAACACTTTTGGTGCACAAGCGAACCATAAGCAAACAATGACTCACAAAACTCACCACGGCCCAAACTTGGCGGAAGCCACCACCTTCCCCCTTATAGTATACTCTATGTTTGGCCACGAGGCCAGCACCTAAATGTCATTTTGTCCTAGGACTTCCAAATGGGAATCTCAAAATTAGGACTTCCGCGACTTTGGAGGCCCATAACATTGTGTGCAGACCTTCGATTGAAATGAGGTTTAAAGCAAAGTTGTAGCCCTTATTGAAATTTTTCCAACAATATGTGGCACGCCACCTGAACACAAGGAAATTAGGGCGATTTTCGACTTTTATTGGTTTAGAGTCAAATTGACAAAGTGAATTTTTAAGTACCCAAATGGGTCATTTTAAATATCTACGTTCCAAGAACTGTCTAATGATATAAAGATTTCTTCAATCCAATGGGTTTTAAGCCTTACAATCGCTCTTTAAAAGTTCAAGAGTCCATCAGGACTCCAATTCCCAAAGTGGAAGCTCACTTGGGAGTGTGGAGGTTCAATCCCTCACACTTTCTCACACTCCCAAGAGCATGAAATATGACTCTAGGGCTTCATTTTTGGCCCGCACCTTCACAAGCCCTTACCTTAGTCGCAAGCCCAAGGCTAGGGTTGTGACATTCTCCCCCACTAGAAAAAGAGGTCAATGTCGTCATTGAAATTTAGGAATTATTTTCTTGATGCAGTTGCTTTCATTTGGATCCTTGGCCATCGATTGTCAATTTCTATGGTAGGATCTTACTTCAAGCTAACTTAGGCATCCCCAAATTTCCAACACTTTCTTGGCAAGTCCAAGGGGGTTTCATAAAAAACTCTTAACCTTTACTTCATCAAAAGACCTAAACTAGTATAATTGAGGAAACCTTCATTTGGGAGATAATTATTCCATCTTTCCCTTCATGAGGAATTCAAGCCAAGTCTAATCTTGACCTAAGTTACTTGACATGATTCCTTTCCCAACCTTACACCTTGATCACAACAATCAAGTTTAACTGAAGGTATGCCTATCAAGGTACGAAAAACAACGTTTAGGTTTTACAAAAAACCTAAATTCCAAGCTATGCGATTATAGTACGCGAATGTGGTCATGACTTCCCACGTTGGTCGCCATTACCAACCAACCCTTTGGGATACATTTTAAGCATGTGTGCATCCCCGCAAGCTCACCTTTTTTGCCTCCTCTTTTTGGGCCAAGGTTTCTCTTAGCCCCAATTTAGGAATCCGATTTTGATTTGGGTTTACACAAAAAAGTTCCATTTGTCCATGCCATTGAACAACTCTTTTTATAATATTCATTATGTTCATCATGTAATCTCTTGAAAGTTTTTAACCTTTATTTCACTTGCAACTTGATGTGGTACATTTGTGGAATTCCTTGCCCACTAAAAGAAAAGTGATGTCCTCATCACATTCTATGTTTATTTTTCCTTCTTTGCCAACCTATTGTTGAATTCTTCTATGGCTTCTTAAGCATGTTCCATATCCAACTCATTCACCAAATATGCATTTATTGAATGGTGTCCTTTCCACTTGACCAAGTAGTTTCACTCTCGCCCCCTTAGTTTGTCATGCCCATATGCATGGCCTCATACATGACAACCAGTTACAGGCATGCCCTTCATGCCTTTTAGGGTTAATGTATGCTCCCAAGTTTAATGTACGCTCCTAGGGTTAATGTACATTCTTAGGTTACTGTACGCTATTAGGTGTTTAGGGTTTCAGCTTATTAGCAAGTGTATAAAAGGTCAAGCTCTTCCCTTCTCTTATTAGTTTTTCTAAAATTCCTTTGTTAAGGAAAGTTTCTTCCATAGTGAAACTGGATTTCTAGGTGCTCATGACGGCTATCACACGACCATCATTTACATACACTACATTTTCTTTCCTTCTTTTCAATTAATTCTAGAAAATTTGTTCTCTGTCACTTAATGTTGAAAGCGGCAATTTTTTCTTGGTTTTGAGTTTCTTGCGTTTCTTTTACTGTTGGTGTTATTGTTCTTGTTGTTGTTCCTACTTTTCCTTCCTTGTGTTCCTATTATAATTGTAATAGAAGCATAGAAAAAGAAGGAGAACTTGCAGCAACATAAGCATTGTCTTCTCTTCCACAACATGAGCAAGTCTAGTAGAAACCTCGACTTTTCCTCCTTTTGCCACGACTCCAGGAGGGGCAAAGGAAGCGACTGTGATGCCAAGCACCTTTTGGTCCTTCTCCTCCTCCTCCAACTATAGCTACTTATTGTTGAGTGAATAATTTGTTGAAATCAGACTCTCACATAGTTATTCGCTAGAAAGCTAATTCGTTGTTGTTGTCGCAACTATGACAACAACAAGGATGTCTCAACGGATGTAGTGCGAAGGCCATAGGAGCTAGTGACAACGTTTTGTTGGCGCATTCTCCTCCTTCCTATGGTTAACGTTTTGTCCCCTCTTTCTTGCGCTAATGGACGTCGCGTGGATTATCATTTGTTGTGCACAGGGAGAGGCGTAGGAAGCCTTGAAGACTCTCAAAGATTACAAGGCCAAGTGTAACGTCAAGTAAGAAGAAGATAAGAAAATTCTTTTGCATGTTGTCATTGCAGAGCTCTCGGGTGATTTGTAATGTTGCATCTGTTTTGTCACCACACGCATCATTAGAAAGCTCCCAGGCAATCTGTAGTGTTGCGTCATTGCCCGCCATCGTTGTAGAGCTCCCGAATGATCTAAAGCACCGTGTGTGCAGCAACATGTCACCATCCACTATGTCCGTTGCATCACCGCTTGCCATCATTGCAAAGCTCCCAAGCGATCTATAGCATCACATTTGTCATGTTGTTCACCACAATCATTGGCCACCACCACTGCCGACTGTTGCACTCATCGGTCGTCATAGTCAACGTTTGTTTGACATCCGTCCGACCTTGTAGTTGACATTTGTCCAACCTCCGTCCAGTTCCATCCATCTGACAACATTCATCCACAAATGTCCATCCACTAATGTCCGTCCATTCGACCCCTTTTGTCCACCAACATCCATCCATATATCTCCATCCACTAACGTTCGTTCGTCATCGTTCATCCCTATCGACACACCATATTTTTCAAATTGTACATCGTGTTAAAACTTTATAGCTAGTGCTCTATATTGGTACAAAATTTTGCGGCATGGGACAACACCATGTCTTCAGATGATGAAAATGTTACCGTTAAGCAATAGCCAAGGTATCAACTACAAAGTAACATATAATCATTTGAACCAATTTCTTTGAGCTCACAATCTTCACGACGGTACCATGAAATGTCTACAACGCCACCGTCATGTAGTACAACTCTACAAGGAATTCAGGTCCAGGTTACACTACATCAATGGTACATCATAGTCCATTTAGAGGGTTTAATTAGTGGGGTACGCATGTTGTCGCACGAACTTTCACACCATCACCGTATATTCTATTACAAGTTGTGACCTCTACACCCATATACACCATGGACGTCAACAATTCCTTTGGTAAAATTGAAAAGTTTGACAAAAGGCTAAATACCATTTTTTTGAAGGGATTCAAGGCAACTTTCTCAAGTATGGTTTGTGAATTATAGCTCAAGTATGGCATTAATTAGACCGAAATGTTTACATTCAAATAATTGGCCCGTTATGTGCACCATGAGGCATTGGATGTCTAGAAGTAACATTCTCCAAGGATTTTGGGCGTCACTCGGATCCCCAATCTAGCTTATGCCACAGTCATCGCCACTGCTTCTCAAGCTACAGTGCAAGTTGCCATTACACATCATGGGACTATACCCAATAATCTAGATCCGGTACCTACTTTAGTAAGCATTTTTCCTTAACAACTCATTGTTGCTACCACAAACAATTTTCCCACCATCGATGCACCAACTTTTGCTGATTTAGTGGGGGAATTCTTTAGAATTTTTGAGTTGGAATTTTCGATCAAGAGTTCTAAAAAAATGTTGCAACTCACCACCTTCTTTCAACAAAAGGATGAAACCCTCAAGATGCTTTATAGGAGGCTTCTCAAGCTTAAAGAGGATACTTAGAGCATCGCAGACTTGGAAGTTGCCCATTGGTATCTTCGTTCGTTGGAAAGTACTTCGACACTCCATGCGCATGTTTTGCAACAAGTTTTTTTGCAAAGTTTGGAGACTCATACACTTTTCTGGATGTGTACAACATTTCAAAAAGCTGGAACTTGCTCATGCACACTATGAAGCTAATACTATGAGGCCTCAATCACGTTTAAAGCCTTAGTCTCCATTAGCTGCACTAACTAGATCATCACATTCTTCTTCAAAGGCTAAAGTGATACACTCGACTTCACCCACCTTACCTTCTTGCAACTACTGTGGGAATCCTGCCCACAAAGCTAGTGAGTGTAACATTCTTTCCAAGGATCTCTTTTGTGATTATTATGGGAAAGAGGGACATCAAGAAGTTGTTTGTTTTGCCAAGTTCCCGGAACGGAAGCAATTCGATGGCAAAATCTACTAGCATCTTCTAGTGCCCCTTAACCAAAAATGAAAGCACCTCAACCTTCCACTTAAGCTTTCCCCACCAAAAGTAATTCTAGTAAGAATGTTAAAATGCAGGAGGACAATGTTAAAAAGAGGGAGGTGCTTCAAGCCCATGCTGCTCAAGTTCAAACTTTGCAAAATAAACTCGAATCATTGAGGGCCCAACTTGCTAATCTAAAATGCAAGTCTTCCCAACCAAGTAATCATGCCCAACCTGTATAGGGTTCAAGATCATGAGAGGGACCTCCTAAGTCATTCTATGGCCTTTCACACGATGCCATGGTTTGGGAGTATGTTCTTTTGAGTGCACACAATTATAGTCTCACACTAAAATTTGCTACTTCATTTTGCCCTTGCTACTTCGTAGCACAAGAGGTTAATGTGGCACCCGAAGTTTCTTCCATTAGGTAGGTAATTCAGACTAATGGACTCGCATTTGGTTCAAGTCCTATTACCAGGGCTAGAGGAGCTCAAGCAATCATGCCATAATTTTTTTGTCCTCTCAACACAAAAGAAAAACACACCTTGTTAACCAAGGGGGAGGAAACTATTACACCACAAGTTGCTAAGGCATCAAATTCTTGTGTCCCAAGAGTACATGTACATCAGGAAAACACACAATTTACCACTAATCAACTTATGGAATGTTAATTTCAAATGCGTGAAGTGGTTCAAAAGCTTGTGATTACACCGTTGTTTAATTTTTAAGATTTGAAGTTAAACACCAGGGACATAATTACAGTATTAAAGGATATCCTAAACATTACATTAGGTCCTCTACCAATCCTTAATCCACATGCTACATGGTCCCATCTAACACCTTGGAGACACACTTAATTGGTTCATGTGTTGTAGATGGCGTTCGCAATCTAGTCACTAGTTCTAGCATGGCTAAATTAGTGGGTTCTCCTACCTTTGATTCTACATTCACATATCAAAAGGGAGATAAAAACATCTCACTTGTGGATTTGTTACTCAATAAAGGCGTTGTGGATAACCATTCTTTCCACAAAGTCTCTCATTCATTTCTGAAGGTGGTGCTTAGTGAGAGAACCTCCATCACCATCAAAGTTGTCATTATCGATAATACTAAGTTAGTAATCCAAGTGAGAAGATGTACACCTAGAGTGGTACTTCTTGATACAAGTGCCCAACCAATGATTCTTAAAGTTCAATTCACCAAGAAGATGGGCATGTTCGACTCCAAATTACAGAAATCTATGTGGCAATTTTGCACCGCTAGTGGGAACGTAAAGGAAATATTTGGGGAAAGCTCGGATTTGATTGCACTTAACTTCAATGAAGGTACAAATCAAGAGCTTTGCCTACAACCAGATGTTTAGTCACCAATGCCACCAATTACAATGTGTTCATTGGGCAAGAGGCCCTATTTCCATTAGGTTTCACAATTGACAATTGGTTTGAGCATGTGTACTACCGAATGGAATGGGAGACTAATGGCCACCACCTGTGATACATACCCTTTGATTTACATGGGAACCATAATCTTATGGCTCACCATTGTATGTCAAGGAAGCACACACCATTTCCTACATCCAACAAGTTAGCCACGAGTGGATAAAGGGAGACGAAGAGGAGATAACTTACGCCCAAGCTACTAAAAGCTTGAAGGTGGTTTCTAGTAACAGTCAACATGGACCAGAGGTTTTACAGAGGTTCAAAGTAACCCATGAGCCCTTGGTCAAAACTCTGTTTAGTTTTGAAAACATGGAGAGCCATGGCGAACCAATTAAGCTAGTACTTCGTCAACTAATCACTTGGACATCGCCAAAGGAAAGGATTACATTACTAAAGCTCTTTGGTGGTATTGGTATAGGTTTCGAAGCCCTACTATAGTCAAGGATGGTGGTTCGAAAGTATTTCAATGTAAACATTGATCCTATTGCAAGGCAAGTGGTGGCATTGAAAATGATGGAGCTCATAACCAGATTTCCACAACAGTTTGCAACCACCGCATGGAAGGTTAGTTTCACTTTCTTACCTTCTGACATACAATTAATTCAGGAGAAGCATATGAAATTACTTGGCCCTGTGGACCTCATCATTTCAGGTTGGGAGTGTCAAGGATTTTCAATGGCTAGATTTAGAGAAGGCTTGAATGACACAAGATCCGATCTCTAATTGGGCATGGTACGATTGATCACTTGGGCTCCATCCATTTCTCCTATGTTTAGTTATGTGATTGAGAACACCCCTTCTCAACTTGACTAGAGGGAAAAAGTCCAAGAACACTACACGCTAGTCAAACATTACCTTGGAGAGCTGCTCCTATTCAATGTGACACAATGTGGTTCCTATGCACACCGACTACACAACTAGTGGACCAACCTTACACCACTTGCAGTTTTGTAATTGGCTCTCAGACACACCATCAGAGATCCCAACCTACAAGTTTTTCACATATTGGATGATTAGAGCTCCTGCCAACCAGTTACAAGGCATGAGAAACCTCTTTAGTTTCCTATGAACACAATAGGAAAACTAAAAAGTGTTTGGCCCACCTTTGTCTCCTTCACAAGAGCACATGCCTTTCAAGGAGATGGACCAAGCCTGGTGTATCCTCATGCTTCAGCCACTTGGGATGAACCAAGCCCACAAGAAAGAGAAAAGGCTATGGGGTTCCAAACTGGCACTACTAGTCACACCAAAGTGATTCGATTAGAACATAACACTCTACTGGGGAGAAGCATGGACTTGAATCCCCTTACATGGTTGTTGGTAACATGTGTACTCTTTCAAATGTACACAATACCAGCACTAATTCAATCAACTTGCAATTCTGGCGATGTGATTACATGGCACCTCGACCAAATACACTTGCCTATCTTCAACACTCTACACTTCACTCTTAGTGTTGGGGGGGAGGAGGTACCATGTTATTTGACTCAAGTTGTTTCTGATACACCTAGAGGTACATTAGCTTCTAGATAAATAATTACAACTTTCTACGAATCTATGCAATTGGATAGTGGAGAACCCAATACACCAAGTTCTTTAAACACACTTTGTAACTCCATTCCATGTGTTTCTAACTACCCTTTTGTTATGGGGAACCAGCTCACCAAGAAGGAGAAAGACTAAGTCACAGACTTGCTAATTAAGTATGAAAATGTGTTCGCATTCTCAATGAAAAACTTAGGTAGGTGTTAGACCATGCAGTTCTTTATAGACCTTATAGATGAGATACCCATCTATCAGAGGAGGCATAGGTTGAACGAGCATGAGTGGGAACTTGTAGATGAAAGATGCAAAGAGCTCCATGAGGCTGGTCTCATTCAGCCATCAAAATTTGATTTCGCAACCGTTATAATAATGTTAACAAAGAAGGATTTAACTAGATTATGGACTAATAAAAGGATGCGCGAGGATTATAAGCCTTTGAACCTCGTTACACCTTAGGATAGGTACCCCATGCCCATCCCTGAAGAATTGTTTAATGGGGACTTAAACATTTTCATAATTGTGGATCTAAGGCAAGGCTTCAATTAAATTATGCTTACTACAAAGGATCATAAGAAAACAACATTTGATGGAAGCAACAAGTTGTGGGAATGGCTTGTGATGCCTTTTGGATTGAAAAATGCACTTGTCTTCTTTCAACGAATCATGGACTAGGTTCTTGAAGGCAGATTTCCTAAAGTGCTACATAAATGACATCCTACTGCATAGCAAAGGGTTCCTGCAACATTTGGCTTATCTTGAGGAGTTATTCAAGAGGCTCCATGAAGTCAATATGAAGATCCATCCTAAAAAATGTGAGTTTGTTGTCACTTTAATAGTCTACCTTGGACACATAATTTTGCCAAATGGTATTATGGTTTATTGGGCCAAAGTAGTAGCCATTTTGGAGATGCCCAATCCTATTAATGTTCACACTTTGAATAACTTCATCGGACTATTTAATTACTGCATGATTTATGTTTAAAACTTTAATACTATTGTTCATCCTCTTTATGCATTGTTAAAGAAGGATGTTGTTTGGACATGGAGTGAAGAGGCTTAAGAAGCTTTTGACACACTCAAGGAAAAGCTTTCAGAGTTCCCCATTCTTAGAAGACCTAATTTCAGCAAGGTCTTCATTCTACAAACTGACTAGAGTGCTTTTGGTATTAGTGTTTTTCTTGGACAACTTTATGAGGAAGGCAAGGAATGTGTTATTGCCTATGCATCCCAAAGCAACTACTATTCATATGAAGGGGGAGTGTCTTGTTGTTGTATGGTTCGTCATACATTTCAAGCCCTATCTTTATGGCGCCAAGTTCGCTTTATATATTAACCACT
>Ga0116228_10003911_pt1 | contig 13164 bp, 14 predicted proteins | sample S1TSphfallax_2_FD_89694 | JGI IMG/M metagenome (GOLD analysis project Ga0116228, IMG submission 89694) | Host-associated microbial communities from peat moss isolated from Minnesota, USA - S1T2_Fc - Sphagnum fallax MG | ecosystem: Host-associated > Plants > Peat moss > Unclassified | place... | reverse complement strand
CAGCTAGTACATTTGTGATTTTGTTTACCTCGTCTAAAGCCATTCTTCCGTGTTTTGTTTGACTCACAGTATGGACACTGCATGGTAGATTCCTTTAACAACTCCCTCTATTATGCAACACCCAAACTTGAAGGTAAACAACAAACTAAAGAATCAGAACTGTATATTTGGGTCATCAAACCTACAGGTAAAATTATCTTTCGCAAAGCTGACCTGAAACCACTATGGCAAAATGAACATACAACATTAGCAGATATTGTTAACACGAGTCGCCAATCTATCGGTGTGAGTGGACAATGAACAGTTACCATCTCTTCCCGGCGCTGAACAGGAAGCAATTCAGATTGCTAAGTTATTCAAGACTACAGCAATTACCCATGATAACGCCAAAAAAACAGCCATTGTCCAAAAAATGAGCAATGCGAAAATTATTCATTTTGCGACTCATGGCTTGATTGATGATTTTAAAGGATTTGGTGTACCGGGTGCGATCGCCTTTGCTCCCGATGGTGAAGATAACGGTTTTTTAACCTCAGGGGAAATTCTCGACCTGAAACTCCATGCTGAACTTGTCGTCCTCAGCGCTTGTGACACTGGAGTTGGACGGATCACTGGTGATGGAGTCATTGGTTTATCCCGTTCTTTAATTACTGCTGGTGTACCTAGTGTTATAGTTTCCTTAGCTACATTGGGTTTAAGTCAAGTCGATCTGATCCGCCAAGGGGATAGCTATGGTAAACTTCTCGCCCAAGATACACCTCGCAAACTAGCACTACTGGTAGGAATTAATCAATATTCATATCCAATCGCAACTTTAAACGGTTGTATAAATGATGTCCGGTTGCAGCAAGAATTATTAATCCACCGCTTTGGTTTTAACTCCCAAGATATCCTCACCTTAACCGATGAAGCAGCTACCCAAAAAGGTATACTCACAGCTTTTGAGGAACACCTAATTAAATAAGTAAAACCTGGGGATGTAGTGGTGTTTCACTACTCTGGACATGGTTCACGAGTCATCGACTTAGACCATGATACAGCAGATGGACTAAACAGTACTCTAGTTCCCGTAGATAGCCCATTACCACCAGGATATCCGAATTTTGGTGGTACTGTGCAAGATATTATGGGACACACGCTATTTTTACTCATGTCTGCATTGAAAACAGAAAATGTCACTGTGGTATTAGATTGCTGTCATGCTGGTGGCGGTACAAGGGGAAATTTACGAGTGCGATCTTTATTAGCGACACAAATTGTTAAGCAGATACTAGGAAATACTAATTCATCACGAATAAATGTAAATGCTAGCATGAATATTGCTAATAAAAATAGTATTGCCGCTGATACATATACTACTCGCGGTGGTATTAACAAAAGTCCTGTAGGTTCAAATCAATCTGGGTGAAGTTCTCCTGCAAAATCTCTCAAGATTTTTGCGTCTGGTCTACCCCAATTAGAGGTGGGGACTCACATTAGTTTTCAACTACAAAATAATGAATCTTTGCCTCTTTACATCAGTATTTTTGTCATTGATGCTCAAGGCAAAATGACAGTAATTTTTCCTAATGATTGGTTAGCCTCAGAAACAGAAACATTGATCCAACCACAAAGAACATTGATAATTCCTCAAGCTAATGATCAATTCGACCTTAACATTGGTGAACCCTTGGGAATCTCAGAAGCACTGATCATTGCTAGTACAACACCTTTACCAACTGCTCTTAAAGAATTAGAAAAAATTGCTAAATCTAGAGGAAATGCAGGTCCGGTGGATGTTGGTGATAAATTTTTAGACGTGACAAATAGTTTGCTTTCGGACTTAGATAGAGGTACTCGTGGTAGCAATAATATTGGAGGACAAGAACTCCCTAGTGATGTTCATGGTGTTGATAGCCAAAAAGTAGCAGCAATGGGAATTACTTTTGAAGTGGTGGGAGCAAAACCACAAACATGATAATTCAATAGCATAGATAAGAGCAGGGGAGCAGGGGGAATAAAAGAGATACTAACTTTCTGTTTTTCTACCCAGATCTGTAGCCAGAGAAACTTTTTTGTAAACATAAATTGTAACTAGACATGCGATGTACAAAAGATGTACAAAAAAATTGCACGGCGCAAGTAAAATCGACAAAAGATATGATATGATGAATTTATTGGGGAACAAACAGTTGAACTAGCATAAAGTATCTTCAAGCTGTCTTAACTGTCTGACTAGCCGAATCCTTATCCTTAAACTTAGCCAATAGATTGATGAACTGACGGTCTTATTCCATGATTTTCTGGAGGGTTGTGGAGATATTGGATCGGTAGCACTTCTAAAGTTATAGGGAAACTTTAGTCTGCAAGCAGTTCATCGATCTTTATCATATTAAGACTTTATTTGAGAAATTGGATGTGATGTAAATGTCCAAATCTAAAGCAACCCGTAAGTCTGCTCACGATCGCATCCTGAATACAGCATCAGATTTGTTTTATCGAGAGGGAATTAAAAATGTTGGTATTGACAGAATCATTGCTGAATCAGGCGTGGCGAAGATGTCACTCTACAATAATTTTAAGTCTAAAGACGCATTAATTGCAGCTTGGCTACACCAACAGGATGAACAATGGTGTGAATGGCTGAAAACTACAATTAGCAGATCCAGCCCTCATCCAGTCAAACAATTGCTAGCAATATTTGATGCTTTGCGAGAATGGTTTGAAGGTCCTGATTTCCGGGGATGCGCTTTTATCAACGCTTCTGTAGAATTAGCTAATCCCGACCACCCTGGACATCGAGTAGCATTAGAACATCAGCAATCTATTTATCGCTACATTCTTAGCCTAGCTGAATCTGCGGATGTTTCATCACCAGAACAATTAGCCCGACAACTACTGTTGCTGCTACAAGGTGCGATCGTCGTTGCGATGATGGAAGGAAGTTGGTCAACCGCATTACAAGCGAAAAAAGCCGCAGCTATCCTGATTCAAGCAGCAGCAAAATCAAACATTACATAGAGATTGATCAGGTATGGGACGGTGCTAGACAAAATGCGCATCTCTAGGATTAAATGCCAATTTAATCTTCCCATGATGATATAAATCATCTGAAATGCGACTCCGGGGTACTCTAGCAATTAATGTTTGCTCTCCTACCCTAGCTCGAATAGTATAAGTTCCTATACCTCTAATAATCTTTTGTACCCAACCTTCAATGCTGACCAATTCCTGTTGATCGGGAATTGGATAACTTATATCATCCAGATAAAAAGCATCACCAGATAAACAACAAGCTGTAATTGGTGTGTTCAATTCACCAAAGTAGTGAAATTCTACACTATTTGCCAGGTTGATTAAATAACCACGACTGTTACGTTCTACACGACAGGGAAGAATGTTATCCATTCCTACCAGTCTGGCTAAATTTTCGTTAGCTGGTCGGCGGATCAGCATTTCCAATTTATCATCCTGTACGATGCAACCATCAAATAATCCTACTGCTCGATCAGCAAAATTAAGTATATCTGTAAAATTATGGCTCACTAATATGACAGTAGTTCCCCTAGCTTGAGCCACTTCTCTAATTTTCTCAATTACCTCTCCCCGTATCCCTATATCTAAAGAGGCAGATGGTTCATCTAAAAGTAGTAGTTCTGCATCAGCTACTAATCCGCAAGCAATACACACCCGCTTTGCTTCTCCACCTGACAGCGAGTGTGCTGGTCGATTCACCAAGCGATCGCAGCCAAAGGTTGCTAATGCAGTATGTACCTTTTCCTTAATCTTATTGGCTGGTACACCTCTAAACTTTAAGACCTGAGCGACATTATTAAATACAGTATCATTCAGCAGTAAAGTTTCCTGAAATACCAGAGCAGAACGGCGACGCATCCAATTTTTAGTTGTATTGCTGACAGAATTTCCAAATAATTCTATTTCACCACTATAACATTGCAAGAGATTTATTGTTCTTAATAAAGTACTTTTACCAGCACCATTAGGTCCAAGTATAGCCACAAGTTCTCCAGGGCGAACTTTAAACTCTGGAATATTCAGGATATTTCTGCGCTCTTTATAATTGACACTAACCTGTGACATACGCACAATATACTCGTTTGTGTCTTTGAGCTTTTCCTGATTTTCCACAGGGTAGGATTGTTGTTGAGTCAGGGACTTCAGCCGATTAATTATACTCATAACACTTTCCTATCCTGCTGCATAATAGTCAGCAATACTATGATGCTATATGTAATGAAGAGAAGAATATAGGCGATCGCCATAGCAACATCATAGTTTCCTTTCTCCACCTCTGTGACAATTGCTGTAGTGAGCACCCTTGTCTCTCCCTTAATATTCCCACCAACCATCATGGCTGCGCCAACTTCCGATATAGCGCGACCAAAACCAGCAATGACAGCAGAGATTAACCCTAACCTGGCTTCCTTAATTAACAACCAATTTGCTTGCCATGATGTCGCACCCATAGACAACAAGCGTAAGCGTAGCCGCGGATTAATGCTAGTAATTGCAGCAAAACTCAATCCAGCTACAATTGGTAAAACAATGATGGCTTCCGCTATGATCATTGCTGTCAACGTATACATCAAATCCCAGTCTCCCAATGGACCAGAGCGCCATAAAAACAGGCTGACAACCAAACCTACTACTACTGGAGGTAATCCCATACCAAAGTGAATCAGACTAGTAAGCGCCTGTTTACCGATAAAATCATTGAAAGCAAGCCAAAGTCCCAATGGTATACCCATGAAAACGCTGATACCAGTAGCCATACTAGATACCAGCAATGTTACTGTTATTACTTGAAAAATATCGCTATCACCTTTGATTAAAAGATCAAAAGCTTTTACAGCTCCCTCAATTATTGCATCCACAGATATTATTCTCTAGACTTTTGTTAAATGACCAATACAGAGTAATTTACAACCCGTAATATTTTTCTGTTTTACCGCCATCAACATAAAACAGAGGTTGTCCGAACTGCTTTTTCCCGTGAGATGCAATCAATTTTTGTCCTTCAGGAGATAACACAAAATCAATAAATGCTTTAGCTCCTGCACTATTTACTCTAGTAAATATCTTGGGGTTTACTTCCATAACATGGTAGAGATTTAAAAGCTGCTTATCTCCTTGTACCAATATTGGCAAAGATATGTTTTTCCCCTCGAATATATATGTTGCGCGATCAACTAAGGTATAACCGCGTTTTTGATTAGCTATTAGCAAAGTTTGTCCCATTCCAGCACCAGTTCGCACATACCAATCGCCATTTGGTTTGATATTAGCTCGCTTCCACAAATCCTTCTCTAGCTTATTAGTCCCAGAATCATCATCCCGCGAAATAAATAATGCCTTGTTTCTAGCAATCAAGGAGAACGCGTTAACAGCATTCTTGATTCCCCGAATTTTGGCTTTGTCAGCCTTTGGTCCGACAATTACAAAGTCATTGTGCATTACCAAGTGTCGATTAATCACTGCACCACTTGCTAAAACCTCTCTTTCCGCTCTAGGAGAATTAACGAACAGCGCATCAACTTCACCTTTCTTAGCGAGAGCTAATGCTTGTCCAGTACCAACAGAAACCTTTTTTATCTTGTATCCTGTTTTCTTTTCCAATGCTGGTACTAACTCATCTAACAACCCACTATCTTCTATACTGGTTGTCATTGCCACAATCAGATTTTTATGCACTGGAGGCTGCCCAAGAACAGGAGGTTGTGCAACTAAGTGACTACTGGAGCCTAAACTCAGAATTGACAACAAACCTACCAACAAATACCATGTGCGTACTTTATGATGAACACTCATTTAATTTCCTCTGTTTCCCAATGTCCCTGCCAATATACTTAACTTCTGCAAGTAAATCTTACATTATGCAGCTAAATATAAACTAGATCCCAGAGGAAAGCAAATATTCATGTCAGGATATGCTCATTTCTATGAGAAATATAATACTTAAGGCGAAGCCATTGACCGCCGGAAGTATCGCTTTTCTGGACTATGGCAAATTTCTGGGCGGTATTTCCCGTCCTTTGTAAAACCGCTCCTCTAATTTACCTAATCCCAACCAAGTCAAAGTACCACTCAATTCAACCAAAGTCAATCCAAGTAAAGTAAGAGTACTTTGCGAATTACTGAAAAAGACTAACAAAGGTAATATACACGAAATCACTACCGTTGTTATAGCTATTCCCCAGCGCAACTGTTGAATATTTCTGAGCGCCTGACGACAACTCCCACATTTTTCCGTATGGGAATGATATCTCTCCAGCAAAGCTTCTTTAGTCGGTGAGGGATTAAGCAGTGATGAAATTTTAGTATTTACCCAAGGGTCAGCATTAAATTGCTTTATCCAAGAACGTAACTGAACTACATAGAGATCCGCTTTAGTTGGCAAATAAAACGCTTGATTAAAGTTACTACTTCCACCGCGTTGTCCAAAATACCTTTCTTGATAATGTAGAAAGATTTGGTCATCTTCCAGTACACCGTTTTGACCTATATGTGAATACCAGCGAGGAGTCAACTGTAAAAACAGTCCTGGTAGCTTGGAATTAAATTTGAAAGGAAACCGAGCAAAGAGCCGACATTCTCCCTTACGAATAGGAGTAGCATAAACAACCGTCATTGTCCGTCCATATTGCTGAGAAGTTAAATCATGCCACATTAATCCCGGAGCAATAAAGGTAGTATACTGCTTACCTAAAGTTCCTAGCCTTGGACCTTCTTCCCAAATTCCCTGAAAACCCCATTTACCTGAGGACAAAACTTCTAAATTAACCGGTGAAGCATTTGCTCGATTACCAACAGAACGATGATGGGTGAAAGGAACATGACTGGAATCAAGCACATTTTCCATTAATGTCAGAGCATCATAAGGTAGATCTCTGAAAGTATTCAGACAAATCCAGCCGTCAGGGTCTTCAGCTAATGGCTCAACCATCGGTACTTTAGTTTGAGCAGCATTTTCTGGATTACCTGGATAAACAAATAATAGTCCTTGACAAACAATAGTAGGAAATGAAGTTACACAAGCTCTTTGAGAAATTTCCGCTTTTCCTCCCACCTCTTGTTGCGGAATTACCTCACACCGTCCTCCCCCCGAAAAAGCCCAACCATGATAAGGACATTCTAACCATCCATCCTTATTGATTCGTCCTGCTGAAAGTGGCGCTAACCGATGGGGACATTGGTCTAGAAAAGCCCGCCAACTTCCTTGATTTCTATCCCACCATATAACAATATCTCGCTCTAACAGAGTAAAGCGAGTTAGTTGAGATTTATCCAGATCATCGATGTAATGAACGGGATACCAACAGTCTAACCAATCAAAATAATTTGGATTGCTTCCACCAGCCGGAAGTTCTGCTACTATTCCGTGAGTAGATGTGGCTGAAACAGGAAACTCCTCTGTAATGAGAGCATTGTTAGACATGGTAGAAACACAAAATGGAGTACAGGAGGATAAGAAAGCAGGGGAGGAAAGAGAACTCTGTTGATCAATTACTATGCTTGTTTAATTATCAGAGATCATTGCTAAAAACAATTGTATTGACCCTGGGGAAACAAGTATAAATTCTTTCTCTCCCCTGCTCCCCTCCTCCTACTTGGTTTCGGTAAAGTCAGCGTCAATCACATCATCTCCACCACCAGAGGGAGCGCTACCGGGTTGTGTTCCAGCTTCAGGACTAGCACCACCTGCTTGTTGATAGATATTGCTACCAACAGCAAATAGAGCCTGTTGCAATTCTGGGGTTAGTTTCTTGATTTTTTCATCATCTTCCTGCGCAACCGCTTCACGCAATTCCTTGACCAAACCTTCAACTTTAGTTTTGTCAGCTGCGGGAACTTTATCACCTAGCTCTTGCAATTGTTTTTCAGCTTGGTAAGCCAAGGAGTCAGCTTGGTTTTTGCGCTCAATCTTCTCCCGACGTTCTTTATCAGTGTTAGCGTTCTGTTCAGCTTCTCTGACCATCCGCTCAACATCGTTCTTATCTAAAGTAGAAGCGCCAGTGATGCTGATAGACTGTTCTTTTCCAGTACCTTTATCTTTAGCGGTAACGTTGAGGATACCATTAGCGTCAATATCAAAGGTGACTTCAATTTGAGGAACGCCACGAGGTGCGGGAGGAATACCATCTAAACGGAAAGTTCCTAAGCTCTTGTTATCGTTAGCAAATTCCCGTTCCCCTTGTAGGACGTGAATTTCTACGTTTGTTTGTCCATCTACAGCTGTAGAGAATACTTCCGATTTTTTGGTAGGAATGGTAGTGTTGCGGGGGATAATCTTTGTCATTACACCACCCAAGGTTTCTACACCCAAGGATAATGGTGAAACATCTAATAATAAGATACCTGTAACATCACCAGACAATACACCAGCCTGAATTGCTGCACCAACGGCAACTACTTCATCAGGGTTAACGCTTTGGTTAGGTTCTTTACCTAGAGCTGTTTTAACCAACTGTTGTACGGCGGGAATACGAGTAGAACCACCAACTAATACAACCTCGTCGATATCTCCCTTGTTTAACTTAGCGTCTCTGAGAGCAGTTTCCACAGGAACCCGACAACGATCAATTAGATCAGCACAAAGTTCTTCAAACTTTGCACGGGTCAAAGTTGTATCCAGATGCTTTGGTCCTTCCTGGGTAGCAGTAATAAATGGTAGGTTAATTTCTGCTTGGGTAACGCTGGAAAGTTCGATCTTGGCTTTTTCCGCAGCTTCTGTTAACCGCTGTAATGCTTGTCTATCTTTCCGTAGGTCAATACCTTCATCTTTCTTAAATTTTTCAGCTAAGAAGTCAACTATTTTTTTATCGAAGTCATCTCCGCCAAGGTGAGTATCACCAGATGTTGCGAGAACTTCAAATACTCCGTCACCTACTTCTAGTACAGAAACGTCAAAGGTACCACCACCAAGGTCAAATACCAAAATAGTTTCATTGCTTTTTTTATCAAAACCATATGCTAGAGAAGCAGCAGTTGGTTCATTGATAATCCGCAGAACTTCAATACCAGCTATTTTACCAGCGTCTTTTGTCGCCTGTCTTTGAGAGTCGTTAAAGTAGGCGGGAACAGTAATTACTGCTTGAGTGACAGTTTCACCCAAATACTTGCTAGCGTCTTCTACTAATTTGCGCAGAACTTGAGCCGAAATTTCTTCAGGAGCAAATTGTTTACCTACACCTGGTGCATCTATCTTGACATTACCACCGCTACTCAACACCTTATAGGAAACTTCCGTTGTCTCCTTGGTTACTTCATCATAACGACGACCGATAAAACGTTTGACAGAGTAAAAGGTATTTTCAGGGTTCATCACCGCTTGGCGTTTAGCGATTTGACCAACCAGGCGATCGCCATTTTTGGCAAAGGCTACCACTGACGGCGTTGTGCGAAATCCTTCAGCATTAGCAATAACAGTGGGCTTACCCCCTTCCATTACCGCGACGCAGGAGTTTGTCGTACCTAAGTCAATTCCAACTACTTTTGCCATTTTAAATGCTGGCTCCGTATAACTACAAATGAATGGAAATATTTAATTCGTCTAGAACCGGAATATTTCCGGCTCTGCTCAAAACCCACAGCAATAGAATACTGTGAAGCAATCAACTCAACATCGTTTAGCTGAATAGGAGAGACCCACCAGCTACACTGATATATATATACTGAGCTTATGTAGTCAGTCCATGAAGGGTGGTTTTCCGAACCTTAGACAGGACGGTTATTTTAAACTTAAGTTTGAGTTTAGTTCATGGATTGATTCACTTTCCCTGATGATTACCTGATGATTAATGTATGAGAATTAATACTTCTAGTGATTGGGGTGAACCGTAAACTTCTATTCGTATTTGCCGTCTGTTCAATCACACCAGTCAATTATGGTTGAACAGTCGAGATATGTTCTCGCTACATGTAAATAACTAAAATTGATCATAATTCCCTATTCCATCACCACCTTACTGTTCTCCTGACTATAATGTAAAAGCAATTGCACCAACCAGAAAAATAGCTCAAAAAAGCTTAACATCCCGGATCATCATGATTTCCCTATCGCCAACACTCCAAGCCAGACTTGAGCAACCTTTAAAAATTGGCTCTTTTGATGTCAAAAGCCGTGTGCTGCAATCTCCTTTGTCTGGAGTAACAGACATGGTATTTCGTCGCTTGGTACGACGTTACGCACCGGAATCCATGATGTATACAGAAATGGTAAATGCGACAGGATTGCATTACGTCAAGGAATTACCCAAAATTATGGAGGTCGATCCTGACGAACGCCCAATTAGTATCCAGTTATTTGATTGTCGTCCAGATTTTTTGGCGGAAGCAGCCGTTAAAGCAGTTGCTGAAGGCGCTGACACAATTGATATTAATATGGGCTGTCCTGTGAATAAAATCACTAAAAATGGTGGTGGTTCTTCATTATTGCGTCAACCAGAAGTAGCTGAGGCTCTTGTGCGGTCAGTGGTAAAAGCTGTCGATGTACCAGTTACAGTAAAAACGCGGATTGGTTGGAATGACAAGGAAATCACGATTTTGGATTTCGCTCGACGGATGGAAGAGGCTGGAGCGCAAATGATTACTATACATGGACGCACTCGCGCCCAAGGTTATAATGGTCAGGCTCGTTGGGAATGGATCGCTCAGGTGAAGCAAGTACTTTCTATTCCAGTGATTGCAAATGGGGATATTTTCTCTGTCGCAGCAGCAGTGAACTGTTTGGTACAAACTGGTGCTGATGGGGTAATGTGTTCTCGCGGAACTATGGGTTATCCATTCCTTGTGGGAGAAGTTGACCATTTTTTGAAAACTGGCGAATTACTTCCACCTCCCACTCCTATTCAAAGACTCGAATGTGCTAGGGAACATTTGTTTGCGTTATGGGAATATAAGGGCGATCGCGGTGTGCGACAAGCCCGCAAACACATGACTTGGTATGCTAAAGGTTTTGTCGGAGCTGCTGAATTACGCGGACAACTCAGTTTAGTCGAAACAGTCCAACAGGGTTTAGATTTAATTGACGTAGCTATAGAAAAATTAGTTAATGGTAATGAATTGGAATTGTTAGATGATGAAAGATAATCGTCAATCAACCAAGCCAAAAATATAAAAAGCAGGTTAAGTTATCATTCAATCCTTATGATAATCTAATATTCACCATTGAACAAGCTATTCAAGAACAATTTGGGATTAATTATACTCGACGTGGAAGACATGCGAAAAGTGAAGGCGAAACCATTCCTCACTCAGCAACAACAAATTAATTTTAGTTGTTCCGGCTACAGAATCAACACATCTTCATAAATTAGATTAACGGAAATCGTCAAACCCACGCTTTTCAGATCAACATCATCGCTTTCACCATAGGGAATAAACATCCATTCCCCCAATTGATTCCGCCGAAAGAGATCCACCGACTTAGTTTCAGATCCTACCAAAACATACTCTTGCAAACTTTCTAACCGGCGGTAGAGGGCAAATTTCCCTCCTCGATCATAGGCTTCAGTACTGGGAGATAACACTTCAATAATCAAGCAGGGATAACGAGAGAATTGTTGAGCAGTACGGTCTCGATCATCATAAGTGACACTGATATCAGGATAAACAAAAGGACCATTCTCTGTGATCCCGATTTTTGCATCCGAGTTCCTCACCTTGCAGCGTCCTTGTAAAAGTTGTCGCAACGTACTAGCAATGTTCAGAGCAATGTCAGCATGGGGCAAAGATCCACCCGTCATCGCAAAGACCTGCCCATCAAAATACTCATACCGTAGATCTTGCTGGACTTCCCACTCAAAATATTCCTGTGGGGTCAGGCGGGGAAGTTCATGGGTAGCAAGCATTAGCAAAACTCCGATTTGAAACGTTGCATTTTTTAATCATTATACTAATTGAGTTGTTCAACACACAAAACCAGATCTAATCCTGGTTAATCAAGCCTTTAAATGTCCTCTGGGTTGATTCCTAACGCTCTTAGTCTCTCAGCTAGCTGTTCTGCCCGTTGACGTTCAGACTCAGCCCGTTGACGTTCAAATTCAGCCCGTTGGCGTTCAGATTCAGCCTGTTGACGTTCAAATTCAGCCCGTTGGTCAGCAAATTCAGCCCGTCGGCGTTCAAATTCAGCCCGTTGACGTTCAAATTGCGCCTGTTGGCGTTCAAATTGCGCCTGTTCAACTCCTGTGGGAATCACTTCACCAGAGCTATTACACCACCTTAGCCATAACTTAATGTATTCTTCCTCAAATTTACCTGACCATAAAGTTAATCCTAGACCTACTTCCTCCAACCAAATCCGCTCACCACTTTCTCTGATTCCTCTAGGTGTGGTTAATTCGGTGTAACTACCTCCAGCTATTTTCCATACTCTTAATAACGCTCCATTCATGTCTTTCTTTGTTTGAATCTTTCGTAATGGGTCAAATACCACATAATACAGCACACCAATTCTAGTATAGAGATCTCTTTTAGCGACTCTATTACCTTTTCTTTCAGACTTTCTACAGAGTGTCACCTCGTCCCCTTCTTGATTGGAAACAATCTCAATACAGACTTCTGGTAATTTCCCTAATTCCTCTACTATGTAGCACAGGTTTTTTTTCTCGGAATAATCCTCCGCTCGCTGAATCCCCAGACTGAGCATTACATCTGGAATAATCGGATCTACTTTCGGTTGGTAGAATAATCCTACATTAGCCGCGGCGAGGAATGGCGGTTGTAAAATTGGCGAACTGTACAGTGGTTCCACTAGTAAGCGTTGCTGTTGCTCTGACTGAAAGTTATCCACCCCTTTATCATCCTCGATCACCAGTTGTTCAATGTCGAGGTCAGTAAACGCCTTGGTGGTTCCTACAAGTTGCTGTGAAGTCATGATTTGCTCTATTAATTAAGCCTTTAAATGTCCTCTGGGTTGATTCCTAACGCTCTTAGTCTCTCAGCTAGCTGTTCTGCCCGTCGGCGTTCAGATTCTGCCCGTTGACGTTCAGACTCAGCCCGTTGACGTTCAAATTCAGCCCGTTGGCGTTCAAATTCAGCCTGTTGACGTTCAAATTCAGCCTGTTGGTCAGCAAATTCAGCCCGTCGGCGTTCAAATTCAGCCCGTTGACGTTCAAATTGCGCCTGTTGGCGTTCAAATTGCGCCTGTTCAACTCCTGTGGGAAT
>Ga0116228_10003910_pt1 | contig 13166 bp, 11 predicted proteins | sample S1TSphfallax_2_FD_89694 | JGI IMG/M metagenome (GOLD analysis project Ga0116228, IMG submission 89694) | Host-associated microbial communities from peat moss isolated from Minnesota, USA - S1T2_Fc - Sphagnum fallax MG | ecosystem: Host-associated > Plants > Peat moss > Unclassified | place... | reverse complement strand
CCGTGTTGATTTTTGTGTGTCCATGTTGCCCGTGGCTCGTCTTAACACCAAAAGTGCTCCAACTACGCACTAACCACCTTGTTCGAGCACGGCCCTCTACCCCTCAAAGTGTTGTGAACTAAGGAGCGTGTTCTGACTCCTCCTTCTTTTGATGTTTTCTACTTGGATTCACACTTGAGTCTTTCAAGGAGTTGGGAGTGCGTCATTATTTATTTGTCCATAGTTTTCGATGTAAAATCTACAAATATTCATCAAAAGTAACACCATGGAACTAATTGTAATCAATTAACAACTTTTTGTAGTATGTTCTCCTTGAAGGAAAATTGGATCTTGAATTCTTATAAAATGAAGCAACTTCCTTTCAGGTGCATGTGTTAGTTCAAACAGATTAACTACATAATCTAAGTTACATTATGTTCCTATATCTTTTATGATACCAAGACTTGCAAGTTCTTCCACATAGTACTTTAGTAGTTATTCCTACCCATCAACATCAACTCTAGTTGTAACAAATTCATATGTAATGGTGGCTATGTTGATTAATTCTATAGTTGTTCCATCTTCACCCCAACCTTCAATATCATTCATTGTTTCATCTGAATTTTTTGCATTATCTTCATCTGATGTGTTGTTGTTGTGATCAGTAGCGAGTTCACTAGGCTTAGTCTTTCCATCCATAGCCTTCAGATTAAAAGGCCTAATTCATGTAACTTGAAACCCATTTTTGATATTTCTTTTGGACAAAACCAAATCTCATGTCTTATTTACCTAGCCTACAAGTGTAGCCTTATCTAGCTTGCTGTAATTATTTCTAACCATGCTATTATTTCTTTTTTTTTTTAAAGTTACTTTGAAAGGTTTTAAATAATTCACATCTAAAGGCTGCAAGGCATGGGAGGTGTGTGAAGGTAATGTAATCCTATCTAGGCCAAACTGTCATGTTTGTTTTTTTAGCTTTAAGCTAACATGTGAAGCATGTCTATTTAAAACTAATAGATGATGGTTGCTTAGAAAGATATTACCTAGGATTAACCTATTGAAAAATGACACAAGTTCTTTGAATATGAAATTTTTTATCCATGTTTTGGCCTAGATTGCCATGCACGTTATGGGTTTACAATGCATAATGTAATCACCTCTAATTCTTTCACCCTGAAAAATGTAAAATCTTGGTATGGATCCCCCTATTGCATTCACTTCACAGTTGATGGTCAACCATTCTTTGGATTTAATGATAATGTTATACACTTCATGAAATCCTTTCTTTGTTATAATCTTAGCTCATGATTGCCTCCTTATTTGAATCTTAATCTCATCACACACTATGAGAAAATATAACGTTTTACAACTAGGCTTATAATTGGGTTTTTTAGTTGCAACAGACATTTGCAATTCATGATATTTATATAGCCTTGAATGCTATCGGACAAGTTGCAACAATTGCAATAGTTGCAATGGACACCCAATGTCATATATAATATCATACATACAGTGCAACTCACATGCAACTTCTTTGCAACTAATATCCACATGAGATTCCCACACACATTCCAACATGGCGAATGAAATGCCAATGTAACATTTCATCCATTTGTGGACAAATGATAGATGTTAATACCTTTTCCAACTTATTCACAACTATTTTATAACTAGTTTGACAAATATAATCTTTGATTATTTCATTCATCCATTTGATGAATGAAATTTTTTCTTATATTTTATAAATTATCTACAATTATTTTACAACTAGTTCAACAAATATATTTTTTCATTATTTCATTCATCCATTTGATGTGAATGGATTTTATCCCAATCTTTTGCAACTTAGTTACAATTATTTTATAACTAGTTTGGCGAATATATTCCTTTATTATTTCATTCATCCATTTGATGAATGAATTTTATTCTTATATTTTATAATTTCTTACAATTATTTTACAACTAATTCAACAAATATATTTTTTCATTATTTCATTCATCCATATGATGTGAATGGATTTTATCCCAATCTTTTGCAGCTTATTTACAATTATTTTACAACTAGTTCGACGAATATATTCCTTTATTATTTCATTCATCCATTTAAGCAATGATTTTTGTTCCTATCCTTTGCAACTAGTTTACAACTAAAGATAAAATGAAAATAAAATATTTAGTGATTAATTTGCAAATAGGTGTTTCAATTTGGGTTTCAAAACAATTGTATGGTAGTTGATTTTAATAGTAATAAATAACTAAATTGCAACTTACAATGCAATTATCCAGACTTCACATAACCATCATCATGTTGTCCCAATTATAATAAATAATGTTGAACTGCATTGGACATCATTATTTATAAACATGAAATGGGTTTGAAACTTTAAATACATTTACATTCCATGTTGAAAAATACATTACAGAAAAATTTGAAAATATTTATATGAAAAAAATGTAACTATGAATATAAACACAATGCCTAAGGTATATATAACACAAAAAATATCTATCTAAACGAAAGGTTAGATCATAAAAATGATGACCCATAATTATCAAATATTGTCATTTAAAACAATATGTTTTGTAAATGAATGTTTATTTTTATCTTTGTTGAAATGGAATTTAAGCCATGTAATTTTTTCAATACAACTTATCTACTTGAAATATGCCATGTTATGACATTTAGTTCCATATGTGAAATGAAACCAATAGCATATCATAACATTATAATGTCAAAAATATGTAAATAATCCTTTCAACTTGAATAAAATTTGTTTGCAACTATATTGTCATTAGCATGTAATTTATTTGTCACTGAAATGCAACATATAGAACATTGATACAAACTAAACTATAAGATATACACTTGCAAATAAAATCAAATATTGTGCTTACAATTAGGTAAATTGAATTACAATTTTAGGTACTTTTGAAAAAAATTTACCTTGCATACATAATTTTGATGCACATCCAAAAGCAAAAACCTTCAACATTTAAAAATAAGAACAAGAACCTTCAACATCCAAGAACAAAAGTAAGAACCTTCAATATCCAAGAGTAAGAGCAAGAACTTTCAACACTTCAAATCAAAAGTAAGAACTTTGAACATTCAAAAATAAAAGTAATAACCTTTAACATCAAAAAATAAAAGCAAAAACCTTCAACATCCAAAAGTATGAGCATGAACCTTCAACATTCAAAAGAAAAACAAAAACCTTCAACATTCAAAACCAAAAACCAAAATTAAAACCTCTCTAAGAGCAAAGACAAGAACCTTCAACCTCCAAGAGCAAAAACAAAAGCCTTCAACCTCTTTAAGAACAAAAACAAAAACCTTCAAGCTTTAAAAGAAAAAACAAAAGCCTTCAACATATTTAAGAGCAAGAACAAAAACCTTCAACCTCCAAGAACAAAAACAAAAGCCTTCAACCTCTTGAAGAACAAAAACAAAAACCTTCAACCCCCAAATAAAAAACAAAATCCTTCAATTTCCAAGTTATTTATAAATAATATAACTTATAACAACCTTTTAGTTTTAGTTCTAAATTAAAAACAAAAATAATCTTAGTTATAACACATGATATGAAAATTGCATCACCAAAAGACTAGGAAATACACAAAATGTTTGAATAGAAAGATTTTTACAAAAATCATCTTGAATTTCTTGACAATAAGCATAAGCGCATGAAGGTCATTGATGCATTGGGGCAAATTTTTGGATATAATGTCATGTGTCATTTGCTTAAAGGTTTCCACCCCAAATTTTAAATCTTTAAATTTCAAAATCTAAGTTGAAATATAATTACATACTAGTTGAAATGTCATATATATTGGGCGGTGGAAATGTATACATGTGGCATGATCATATTTGTTACTCAAGGCCATACATTTGCTACAAAGTAATTGTTGATTAGTAACTAAATTTATTTTAATTGTGATGTAGTTGTTACATGCGACTAAAGTGCAACTTGTCAACAAAGTCAAACATGGTTAACTATAATCGTATATACAATGTATACATTGTATTATATAAATATACATCTTACAACTACAATATAACTTTTTGATTTTTTGACGTGACATTTTATTTATTAATTTGTCGTATTTCCATGGGACAATTGCAATGCAATTGTATATTAGTTGTTTTGGAGCTTTAGTTATAGGGTAGTCTAGTTGTCACGGACACAATTTCTCATAGTGACAATTCCATATGTGATCTAGCCTATATTGATGTTGGGTGTACAAGGATGTCAAGTTTTGGTAAAACAAGTTGCAACAGCTAGTGGTTAAACCTTAGGTTCTATTGATGTCTAATCCTTTTGTAAAACAAATGTTTAGTTATGGATGCATGCATTTAAACCATTACCACCATGAACCCCTAGGCAACCCATTTCAAAATGGGGTGTGTCAAGTTTGAGTCACTTATACCACCTTCCATTTGAGTTGTTGTAGTGTTATGGAAAGCTCACATTCTTGCATACTCAAAACCCATGCAACAATAGCTTCATCTTCTTCTTGAATTAGTACACATGGTTCCAATTTCCCTATTTTTGGTCTCCCATATAGGTGGTTAAAGAGTGAAGTTAGGGGCATGCCCCAAAACTTGTTGGCCCCTGTAAATAAATTATGTTTCTTTAAACAACATCCATGGGTTGTTTTTAATGATTCGCTTGACTACATGCCTCTTGGATTTGTAGCATGCACCCTATTTGTTCTTGTGGACCTTTGAATTGTGTTTGATATAGTTTGAAGAGGGACATTCTTCTTGTTCATTTCTTGTTAATCCAACACCCCGCTTTGTTTCCTACAAGGGACATTGAACATTTGATGCTCCTAGTTTTCCTAGACTCAACCTCCAAAAGCTTGGTGGAATGCAATTAGGCCCCCCTAGTGGTACTCCTTTATTTTTCCTATGTTTAGACCAAAAAAAACAAGAATTGTGTTAGTTCAAGGAATTTGTGCAATGCATATTCATGTGTCAATAGACTAGTGTTGATTATATAAAAAATGTTTGCAAAATCAATCCAATCTAAATCTTCATCTATTATTATTATGCACGCCATAGGAATGCTTCTAATTGTATGTTATATTCGAACTTTAGGAAAGCTGCATTGACCCATTGTTTTTACATTTTATCTTATTACATGGACAATTAATTTAACTATCCAACGAAAGTAAATGAATTTGCTGAAACTTTCCTTGTAAATCTTGTCAATATATGCAATTATGCTCTCATTTTGATGATTCTTTATCTTGGGTAGCTATAGTGTCTCTTCTTTCACAATTTGCAAGACTATGTTTTCTTTCCCTTTGCTTTGTAGCTTTTTGGTTTCTTCCTTCCCTTTGCTAGGCAACTCTATGCTCTCCTATTTCACTTTGCTAAACAATTCAATCTTCTCCTCTTTAACTAGTATGTTTGAAATTTCTATACTTTCCTCAAGCATTTGTGATCTAAACATTATTGCATTAGGACATATCAACTTTAAGAATGCTTGAAGTTCTCTTCCACATGTTGTGGTAGTCTAGACATGTCAATTTGCAATTGAGTTAAGTTAAATTAAATGCAATACAATTGCATTGAACACCGAACATTATGATTGTGATGTGTTTTTTTTGGCAACAAAAAGATTTAGGAATTTCTTAGATCTTTGAGTTCATAAACTTTGTAGTTTAATGTGTTGTTGGAGTCCTTTAATGTGTTGTACCCTTTTCAACCCTAAAATTTGTTCTCATCAACAAACACTAAAAACGACATGATGGAATTCATTGTTTGTAAATTTGCCTTAAATCACACCTTACACCAAACACCTAAAGCCCCAAACACATTTGGATTTTTTAGATTTACAAAATGTATGTGCATTATTTGTGATGTATATGAGCCCGTGTCCAAACATTACCTTCATTCATAAAAATAACAAAATTATAATTTTGCCTTAAAAATACCCCCTTCACTAAACAATTGTCCAATAATGTGGTTAATGGCCGTATAGATGTACACATATATGTGTGCTATACTATTCGTTAAACCTTTATCACCAAACACCTTCCATTAAATAAATGAACAAAATCTTTGTATAAAAATTATGTGATGTTCCATGACCAAACATAAACCCAATGTCATTGGTTGGAACTATAAAAAATGCCACACACAATTTTTTTTTCACCAATTGTTTGATGATAGGGCAACACACGAATAGCCATAGGGCCATCCTTATTTGTTAACCCCCGCAAGTAGTGATTATTTTGGGTGTTTGGTCATGGATGGTGTTTGGTCATAGGGTGGGTTACCTTGGAATCAAATTTTCTTTCGGAAGAACTAGACCCAAAATTGGATTTTTAGTTTCATTTATGTGTGGAACCAAAACTGTTTTAATTTAAAACTTCAAAGTTGAAATTGAAGGTTTTTTTTTGTAAAAATAAATAACCACCCACCACTAGTTTCGAGGCAAAATTTGAGTTTAAACATAACTATTCACTAGCAATTGGTGTGGAGGGATCCTTCATTTCACATTCTTTCATGTTCCTCCATGTTTGGTTAGTAGTTGATTTATTAATATTAGTTAATTATTAACCAACTAATTGACTTATTGGTATTAATTGAACTTATTAACTATTAATATGTTTTAGCATTAATGCATATGTTATATATATGTAAGATTAATGCATATGATATATTAATTATACCTTGGTTTTTTAAATAAACATAATTTTATTACAAATTTAACTAAATTATAAATTTAATTCAACAATCAATATATGAAACCTTATATATTTACTCACACATTTTATAAATTCAAAGAAGAATGTTCCCTTGGTCATTGTTTCACAACAAAGTTGATAATAACTTTGCACATATTTGACTTTCATGAACATTAAGTATTTCTTGTTTCTTGTTCTTGCAAAGGCATCTTGGGGAAGGAAATGATTTACAAAAAAACAATTGATGGAAGATAATATCCACAAGATGTTATGAGCTCAAAGGGAGATCGACCCTAAATAAGAACATGAAAAGACAATTCATATGGAATGTTTATGTAACTTAAAAGAATTTTTCTCAAGTGTAGGAAAATATAACTAGTGATCAACCATTTTTCAGGGTGTAAGTTTCAAGGTTTCATGAATAATGTTATTCTATAATTGGGCAAAACATTCACAATTGTATCATATTCAAACAACTTACACCCTAGATTGGTATTTTGCTTTGCCACCTTTCAATTATTCAGTTCAAGGATATGATAAGTATTTGTGGTATGTCAAAAAAAATCAAAAAATCACATGAACTTACCATGTTCAATTGTATCTTCATCCCTTTTCACAACTTCAAATACTAAAATAAAAAAATTAAATACAAGATATATAAAACTAATGCAAACATATATATTTAAATTTAGGGTGGTGTTAATATGTGCATGTTAAAAAATTAAGTAAAAATACAATGAGAAAAAAAGTTCCTCAACATCCTACCCCCAAACAATAATTTGTTTGAGGCATGTATTTTAAAGTTATAACACTTAGTGTTTCTCTTGGAGATAGTGATTAAAAAAGTAATGATATTAATGTGACTTGTTTTTCAAAATCAATCAATATGAAGAAAAATATTATTTTGAATTCCTCTACCATGTTTATCTTCTTGTAGGATGTTGTCAATATTTCCACAACAAGAAAGTACTCTACAAAGTTTTGACTATAATTTGGATAGTTACACATTTAGATTGGAATCTAGATGATAAGTGCTTTCAACAAAAATTAAAGGTGTCACCAACAACTTTTGAGGAAGGTCTTGGAATGATTCAAGGACATTCTTTCAAAACATGCGTCCTTGGTGAATCAAGCTTTAGCAAAACTTAAACTCATGATGATGATGTTTAAATTCAACCATAATGGCAATGGAGCTTTAGTGATAGACATCACCAATGCTTTTAGGATTTCCAAAGGTACTATTGACTTTTACACCAATTCTTTCCCTTGAAATGATGGTTGTATGTTGGCCAAATTCATTCAAAAAGCTAGCCATCAAAATAAATATTGAAAATTATGTTGGGTTTTCTTTCAACATTTGGTGGGAATAATAAATGGAACCTTCTTTGTTATGGTGTATAGGCCCACCAAACATGGAGAATGTTATTATTGCAAATAAATGTTCTACTCAATTTCAACTATGATTATTTGTGATCTTGTTGAAAAAATCAATCAAATTTAGTGTGGGTTTTTATTTTTTTAACATGATTCTTGTGTATTCACAAATTCAAATTTGTGTTTAAAATTTCAACCATTGTTTGAATGAAATGAATACGTATTTGCCAACCTTCTATTTGGAATTTAAATTCCAGCTTACAAACAACTTATAAAGAAAAAAAAATCTTTTTTCAGCACCCACCTTGGGTTAATGCAAATAAAAGATAAACATTATTTATATTTTGAGAAGATGATAACAATTGAGGATAAGCGAGTTTAACAAGATGAAAAAATTTAGCAAGCAAATGTTACATATTTATCGGCTTGATGAATTTTTTTAAATAGTGCGTTGCAATTTTGACTTTTGTGTAGTGAGCTTTAACCTTAGTTGCATCCTAGAAAAGGTCATCATTGCAATTGGCATTCCATATGTTGATGATAGTAACACATTGGGATGTGAAAACCATAAAGTGGGATGTAGCATGGTGCATGGGTGGGGGGCATAGGGGTTAGAAACATAGCCCCAAAATCTACCATGTTTTAAGGGTGCATGTTTCAGGGCATGCCCTACCCACACATTGAAACCTACACTGAACTACCTTAAACAATGTGTGACATTTACAACATGTTCAAATGATGTCAAGGCTATAACCTCACTCTAAAGCTCACTAGGATACAAAAGGCATAAGAGAGGATGCTTCCTCTAATACAAAGGGGGTTCTCAAGTCCCATGCGCTCAATTTCTTTTGTTGGTTTTAACCACATGGAAAAGGACCTAGGTGTGACATCATTTTTTTGGGGAAAAACTATTTCTTGAATGACAAACTTTTAATCTTCCTCTACACTACATTGTGATGTAATGAATCAAAATTGGTCTCCACATGTGTTGGTTTTAAAAACTTAAAATTTTATATTTTTCTATATTATGAAACTATGGGTTCTTTGTACCCTTCTTTAATAAATATTTTCATTATAATTTCATTCACTAGTAAAGTCATCACAACCATCCAATAATTATTTGCTTGTTGTGAAGGCAACTGATCAAGGCAAACAAATTTCCTCTCTTCACAAGCAACCACATCACGCATGATCCCAAATGAAGTTTGAAGTGAGGTTTGCATTAGTGTTGCATTCAGTCATAAAGAGTCATGCATAAGAAAAAACATGGTTTGCATTGGTGTTGTGCTTGGCCGCAAAGAATCACAAAAAGAAATAAACACATATTTTGCCAAAGGAATTATGTTTTGTTTGTTTGGGTTAGTGTTGCATTTAGTTAGGAAAAATCACAAAGAAGAAAAATTCATGTTTGCATTGGTGTGGCGTTTAATGGCAAAAACTCATGAAGAAGAAACACATGGATATTTTGCCATCCTTTTGTTGTATATGTGAAAGTTGTTTTGTGAAGTTGAGTTATTTGGGAGGGTAAAGAGATATTGCCAAGAATGTGTTTATCCTTCTAGGTAATTTAATACTTGCAATTGCCAAGATTTTCATACCAAATCACAATCAGTTTTGAAGTAGCAAGTTTGGAAGGTTGTTGTAGGTTAAAGTTGTTTGATGTTAATGCAACAAATGTGATGAATGTGTATTTGTAGGAGCTCATTTCCTTGTAAATCAAGAGATGGAAACAACCGAAGGTTGAAATGGAATAGAAATAGTTGTGAAAAGGTATAATTTTTCAAATCATCTTCATTGTTTTCCAAATTTGTCCAATTTTCATGAGGAAAATATTGGTAGGTGTATAAATTTTGTTTTTTTGAAGATTAGTAGATATTCATGTTGAAAGCTTAAGTTGTCAAAACATTGCAATGAGCTTATGCATCTACAATTGTGCAATTTCAAACCCAATGAATGAACATTTTCATCTTCAACATGGAATTGGATAACAATATAGAATATGTAAAAGTCTTGTTTCCAGGCCTCCATTTGTTATACCCAAATGATTATGTGAAAATTGAATATTGATTGATATTATTGGAATTATTATAAAGTTGTAGTATTTTATTTTTGTTGCTAGAAAATGTAAGTTTCAACTTTCAAATTTTATTGTATTTAGTAGAAAAACTTCCTAGGTAGATAACCAAATTATTGTGCAAAAGTTCTTATGCAAATGCATGATTGCAAATCACATCCAAATCTATCATTGAATTTTAAATGGTGTTATCAAACCATTCTTTGCCTATGTTAAAAAATTATGAATGAATAATGGCAATAAAAAAGGTTGCTTGTATTGATGACAATGTCTCTCCTCTTGTCCATGCAATGTTTTCATTATATTATAAATAAAAAAGTTCACAACCACAAGAGAAATTAACACTTGCAATCTACTCCTTTGCAAATCAATGAGAATATTCATTTATAGTTATTATCAAACCTCATTTCAATTTTCAACATCACACATGTATGACTATCAACTTCATGATTGTTTTAAGCCACAAATTATAACAAACACAATGCATAAATTATAAGAGTTTATTAAAAGGGGGATGAACATGAAATGTTATCCATGAAATGGTTGTTATAGGTTTGGAGAATAAACCTTGAATTTTTTTCCAAAAATAAAATGAACTTTTTGTTTATTTCCATCATGCTTAAAACCTTTGTCCATGTGTCATTTATGTTGAAATGTAGTTCAACAAAAAAAAATAATTCTTGCAAGTTCTTGAAATCATTATCCATTCTTGCCTAATGATTCTAAATTTGAGCTTGTTATATGGCAACTCTTGTAATTTTAGAGCTTTTGGGGATTGGATTCCACTTCTATGGAGGTCATAAAACATAATGAGAATGGGTTATTTCAATATGTCTATGCAAGGTTTTTTTCCTTTAGATTTATGCATTAATTTCATTGCTTGTTCATAAATTATATTGAGAATAATAAATGCCCACAAAAATGTAGTATATTGAATGATTGACTTTAATGATTTCTATCATTATTTTGGTAAATTTTAATTAATCTGAGTTATAAACTAAATAATAATAATTCTTCATTTTGAGATGTTTAGAAGTGTTTGTTATATCAATATAGGGTGTTAGTTGGTTTGTCCAATTTTTATAATACAAGTTTAAGTTTTTTTAATTGGTGTATTTTGTTTATCTCTAGAATATATGTAAGCTTTGGCTAGGTTAATATTATAGTCTACTATTGTATTTGGCATTTATCTATGATTTGGGAATTATTTTTTTGGTGGGAGGGAGGACATATGTTTATGTTAATGTGTTTGTGATTATGATTATGTAAACATACCAAGAATCATGTATTGAAAATGTATTTGCAATTTGTACCATTTTTTGAAATGTATAATAAATTATATTTTCATTATTTATTGACTATAAATATTGTGTAGAAGATGATGTATTGAAATATAATGAATAAGGAACATATGAATAATATATCTACAATTTTTTTGCTAGGAATATTTTTAAAACAATTCTTTCTAAATTTTTAATTTGATTTTGTAGGGATATGTTTATACTTGTTGTGATTTGTATTGATAAGAAATGAAGTTCAAAAAATATGTTTATGATCAAGTACAATATCAACAAATGCAACATTATCAACCTTATGATCATAATTGGAATGCATGACATCAAAATTTACATGATAAATGGATTAATTGTTCTACAAATGTGTTTCAAAAAATGAAAACATAAGTTGTACATCCAACTTCACGAATATTTAATTTATTGTAAACATTATTTTGTTTATCAAAAGAAATGAGTATTAAGTTTGATTATTCCACATAATGCACAAAATATTGTATTACATATATATAATTTAAATTGGGGTTTTAATGTTGGTGAGATCATAGACACTAGTTTATTAAATAGTCCTTTGTTGAATTGGGATGGTATTTTAAATAAAGACATATCTAGAAAAGAACTTTCAAATATTGTGCTTCTATTTTATTACAAATATTTAAAAATAATTGATGGCATGAACAATACATGATTATAATTGAACAATAAAAAAATATGAAAAGTACGTGCATTTTATTTTGAGATGTAATTGATGATATCATTACAAAACAAAATATCTTTAATGATGGATTTGGAGATATGCATGCTAATGATAAAATTTTAAAAAATTCATAATTATTTAACAAGTCTGCTAATTCAAAATTTCCCATAAATAATATTTTTTATCATGGGAAAAATGAAAAATAAATCAAAAGTAGTGAAGTATTTAATGAAAAACTTTTGATTTGATGTGATGGGTTACAAAATAATGTAACAATTATAACATTAAAACTTAATCTAGTTCCATTTTTATTTCCACATGGACACGGTGTTTATGATTTTAAAATACCAATATATGAATATATAATTTTTTTTTATAAGTTCATTATTTTCACCATTTACATTGTATAAACCATATTTATTGATCATGTATGATATTCAACAATCAATATAATTAATAAAACAAACCTCAAATATTTGTTTGGAAAAAAACATGACAAAACAACAAAAGATTATCCACAAATGAATGATTCACAAATATTTCAACATATTATCAAATATAAACTTCCATTGTGAATTCAAGGTTTTCATTGATGACATTGACCACAATTACAAGATTTGTTAACTATGGTACATGAATATGCTATGCCTCATTTCTTTTTAACATTAATTGCAAATGAAATGACTCAATCACAATGGCATGAATTTAATGATATGGAATGTCTTGTTAAATAATCACTTGAAAATATGTCACGGAAAGATTGTCTTATGGAATGTGCAACATTATTTCACTCATGTGTTGATATGTTTACGCATCAATATATATTAAATGATGATGGAATTTTGGGAAAATAAAAGAATATGTGATTCATTATCAATTACAACATTGTGGATATGTTCATGCTCATATTATATTATGGGTTCATGAGTATGATTTGGAAGGATAACAAATGAAATAGTAACATTTGTTCTTACAATGTTTGATGAGACAATTGCAAAATTTATCCCACCAAATGATAGTTTACAATTTTAATTATTAAAAATGGTTTTAT
>Ga0116228_10003909_pt1 | contig 13166 bp, 17 predicted proteins | sample S1TSphfallax_2_FD_89694 | JGI IMG/M metagenome (GOLD analysis project Ga0116228, IMG submission 89694) | Host-associated microbial communities from peat moss isolated from Minnesota, USA - S1T2_Fc - Sphagnum fallax MG | ecosystem: Host-associated > Plants > Peat moss > Unclassified | place... | reverse complement strand
TTTTCACATTATTCATAAACTTTTTCAATCATATGGGATCACAATGTTTAAAAAATACTACAATTTCATAAAAATTAAAAACCATTTCAATCATTTTTAACATATATATAATACATAATGACTCAAATTTTTTTTGTCACAACTATATTTTAAAATCACACACTATAAATTTAAAAAAAGAATTCTTTTTTGAGATTGAGTTCTTTGTGTTATAATCTATCATATTATGCAAAAAATTCGAAAAAATATGCTCTAATATTATCATGGTTAAAGATCAAACATGGACATCTTTGAAAAACAATACAATTCTGGCCCTGCATAATGTGCTTTCACCCATGGTTACAATTCCGTGAATCAATAAGCCTAACAAATGTTTTTTTTTCTCACCAAATGTGTCACTTTTCCAACAGAAAATTTGAAAAAACTTTGTTTCATCTAGTGTAAACTCAAGTAAATGTTGTTTTTAGGGAAAAACTACCACATTTCCAATATCACAAATTTGAAACCAAAAAGCCTCAACTAAAACCACCATACATGCACAACTGTGTAATCCCAGTGTACTCACCCCCAATACATGCATTGGAAACCTGCCAAGATTGCACCTGTACACACATTCTCCCACCCTCATAGTCAAACAACATAACCAACTGCAATTTATACGTCCATCTGGGCATCATATGGCTACAAAACTAGGGTTGAACCCAAAATGAATACAACTTATCCACCCCATCTCACCCTGGATCAGAAGTTTCAAGGTCAAAGATTACCTAGTTGCCGTAGTTGATGTAAGAAGTGATCAGCAAGTGCTGTCCCTGGAACAACTCAATCAGGCTCCAAAGTTGCAAATTTCATGAACAAAAATACCAGACAAAATGAACTCTATTTGGACTTTTAAAAAAAACTGTCCTCTCCACAAAGCATAAAATCTGCAAAATGGCGACTCCATTATTCCAAACTTAACTAAACAGTGCCAATTCAGAAACTTCCCAACAAAGAACTTCCAACCTACTACTACACTAATAAACACCCTGCTCCATATCAGAACAGTGGTGTGCTATACATATCCATGCTGTCATGTCAAATGTATATGCAGCCAGTCACACAAGTCCAACTTGTAGACATTGCCTGATTGTGATCAACCACCCTTCCACCTTTCGCATGTTTGCCTGCTTTAACATGATGCCCAATGCAGTTGACCACAATGTTGTATTGTTTCTCTTATCTTTACGCACTCCCAGACAATTATAATCCACATAGAAAGGTGCATCAGCCCACTGTATTGTATTTGGTCTCACTTTAAGCGCCCAATCAAGATGCTGGCTGAGGTCAGAGGTTGCATGCAAAAATTCATGGTGAACAAAAATCGAATATCATTCTGCAGGTATTTAGCTATTGATTAAAGTGCATATCTCAACAGCTAATTTCAACTTTTTGAACTGTGGCCATTGACAAAGAGCTTCAGTAAGATAGAGCATTAGAAGACTGCATGCCACAGTTGTCATGTGGGACACATTCGGTTGCAGCCAAGCAGCTGAGGGACCCACATGGGTGTTTTACCCCTTCCCTCCCCATCCTTACACCTGCAAAGAGTGGTCCTTTTGTCCAATACATCACCCCAGCAGCCTCCAAGCAAGATAAGCTTGCACCAAGAAAACTGAAAAATCTGTGTCTGGTAGCCTATTTCCAAAGCTTGACACATTTATCGTGGCTGGCAGAGGCCACCATGCCTGTGGCAGATGACTGAGCAAGTGCGGCAATCAAGCCCTCATGAGCAGGCACTGTCATGCTCTGCTTCTCAACAATATTCCATAGCTCCAAAGACTGCACCCCAAACCAGACTCTCTCAGCACCTTCCTCACTCTTCAAATCAATTTGTCCAAGTGACATCTATCACTGTAATCTCATTGCACATGGGGGTTAAAGTCTGGTATCAATCATAAAACTTAAATAGACAACCATGGGAGTTGGCCAACAGGAGCCCTATCCACCAAGTTCATACTGAGGAATGGTGCAACCCACACCAACCCTTTCACAATTCAAAATATCATGTATATCTTGACAATATAAGCAATGCAATACTCCATTACAGCACACCATAGCACTAACACCTGACTTCTAGTCCTTTCTCACTCTGCAGCTCTTCTCATGCTTTGAGTTATTCTTGATTTCCTGCATGTGTACTTGTCAACCATAAATAGCCAGCCAGTAAATCTTTGAGTCTAACATCAGATCCACCGTAGAAAAAAGTACAGAGAATTTAATTGTCTCCCTGTTTGACCCCCATAAAGTGAACATGATGGGAGAAAGACAGATACATACATCAGAGAGGACAAAATGGAGAAACTCATATTGGCAGTGAGTGTACCTGATAGCAACCAATGACCAGTAATGAGGGGTAATTTGGATGAAATACACAGGAGTGAAATTTATTGCCATTGCAACTGAGCTCATGAACACACTCTCCATCGCTTCCAGCACCCAAGTTCCACACTCTGACAGAGTCCTCACTAACAGATGCCACAAAGTCCCCAGTGGCATCCCAGCACACGGAGTGTACAGGTTTAGTGTGTCTCTGCAACAGCCATCACAAAAGAGTCTCATGTCAAAAGTCCATGTTGACATCCCCAAATCAACTGGACACTATACTCAGTTAAGGCAATACCCTGGTGGCTAGCACTCCAAGGCAACAACCCATATCAGTGGTGGTGGTGGGTGATACCCATGAGAGCCACATAGCTACAATAGCGACAGCAGGTGTTTTCATCATCCAAGCTGTGGGAAACTAGGGATTCCATCAGTTGGCACATTATAACAGTCAGTCCAGCTCTACAAAGGAAAGGATCTGTCACCCTTGGAAAGTGAATCACGGCATCATCCTTTTTCATGTCATGATAGGCTTGTTGCTACAGACCTCACAACAGTTTTGGATGTAAACAGACAATCAAACACCACAACTGACAAACACATTGTATACATTCAATTGGAGAACTTAATACACCCTGGTAGTCGAATTCTTCACCTGGAGATATTTAACATACCTGCAAAGAATGAATACAAGTTTCTGACTCCACATCAAGGATGGACACTACATTCTCTGCAGCAGCTGCAAGTAACCTTCCTTGGCGAGGCTGGAACCTCGTTTGTGTCATGCCACCCTGCAATCAAGAACATCATAAATGTCAGTACTGAGAATTCCACAATACTTATGATTTAAGGCAACCTGATAATAATTCGGAAGGGACCCCAATAAGGAACCAGGCATTTCAGATGTGATGAAAAAACCCAGAAACCGTCAGCAACCATGAAAAGGAGGAAACCCCACACAAAAGAAAAGAGAAAACCAGACCACAAAATAGAATTCATGAGTGGTTTGAACAACAGCTCCAGTCATACGCATGTTCAGGGACCTTCAACACCAACATGTATGCATTGACCACCTACCTTAAGATCCCCACTGACTCAGTTCCCAGCAATGGGCAGAAAAATGTCAAACATTGACCAGAGTACTGAGTTTCTGTCACAAGACTGGTGGTCACAGGAAAACTTAGCTATGGTGCTGGCTAGTTCAAGAGACAGAATAGCAAAAAACTTCAAGAATAAAGACAGAAAGGGGGGAAAACACAACAAAACAACAAAGAAAAGAAAACTGAGAGGAGGAGGACATTGACACAAACTTTGGGGAAAAGTGAGTTTCAAAAAACCTCATAAATTTGCACACTGACAATCCTTTATTTTAAAATTGTTTTGATCAGCATAGTCCATCACCAAGTGCATATTTGTACTTCTAGAGGTATGCAACACACCTTAAATGCTCGGGTACAGATACCCTGATTAACACTCCAGTACCGAATCTCACTGTCACCATCACAGGAGCACAGGAGATCCTCATTGGCTGGGTGAAAATCCAGGGACATTACTGAAGTTTGATGGCCTGTGAATGTCCGCAAGGAATAGCTCGGCTGCATCCAAGCATTAAAACCCTCCAACTCAACCTGATGTTACAAAAATAACAGACATAGGATATAAAACAGCAACACACAGTTCCAGAATACACAATAATGTAGGTTTATACTTACATTCTCTGCATCCCACACACGGACAGTCTTATCAAAGGATGACGTTGCCAACCGTGTTGAATTTGGACTGAACCTCACATCCGTTATCAGCAAAGAGTGCTCTTCAAGGGAATTTTTCAGCTTTAGTGTATCCATATTCCACAAAACAGCCTGTTAAAGGCCCCCAAACATACCAGGACTGGTGAGCATATTGGGCCCTGTGATCAAATGTAGATGAGTGATGGAGGTGGCTTTGTAAACATAATGGACACAGATGAGCAACAGCCTTTGGAGCCCATCGGCCAACATCACAGAAATAGTCTATTACCTTCTTATCATGGCCTGCACTAGCCAACAACTTTCCATCTGATGAAAAGTGGCAGCACACTACTTTACTGGTACTGGCCCGCAGACAGCCCACCTCATTGAACGAGAATCCTATCATGACAAATACAACACTAAATTATGGTCAGAATGTGTACAAGACCAACCAATACTTTCAACTCAAACATTTCCAGTTGACAGGTATGAGTCATCAACAATTTTCAACAGTACCAAGCTAGAAAGGACTTGCAAAAGAATGAGCACCTTTAGAGACATCCATACTATGTCCAGCTGGACTGCGTTTGCTGTTCCCAAACAGAGACTCACGAGGGTCTGCTTCTTCATGAGACAAAAAAGACTCCACATTGTCATCCAGTGACCCGTCTTCACCAAATCTGTCCATATCAGCCTGACATTCAAAAGTCATATCTTAGCCTTCTTCCTGGCCAGAGCCCAAGCTGTATGGAGTCATCCATAAGCAACTTCAGACAAGCTGGAATGATCAAATGGTCTGTGAATTTCCAAAAAGCAGAGGAGACATATTGTTACCAGCTGATTTGATGGCGATCCCAATGTTGCAGTTCCATCTGCCCCATACATGAGTAAAGGCTTTGAAATGCTGCCACTATGCTGCAGGGCTCCAGCCATGGACATCACATCCCCAGGTGTATGAGTAGATGGAGTGGATGGAGCTGAATTTGGAGAAGGACCTGCAGTGTTGGCAGTTCCTGTGCTGTTTGCAGGGCCTGATGAATTTGTAGGCTGCTTTCTCTTTCTCACACCAGGGACACCCTTGGCAGCAGCCTTTTTCACCCATATACCCACACACATCCTTCACATAAGGTTGCTAAACAATAAATGGCATTCAAATTTTCATTTTCAAGTGCATGGATCCAAGCTAATGCAGCACTGGCAGTCAAGGGTCTGAAGTTAATGTTTGGTACCATAAACAAACGCACATTCAGAAAGAAACACTACCAGTATACTTAAAAAGAAGTCCATGTGCACTCAATGGATGGCAGTTCATTTTAGAATATGAATTCTCAGAATTTCCATAAAACATGACAACATCTAGCAACAGATCCTGAAATCTCAACGCAAGAAACAGCACATCTCCTAATCTTGACAGGATAGATGTGCAAAACAAGATGGCACTAAAGATGTCAAAATAAGTAGCATGCGTACTTTGCCAGTGCCAGTGCTGTTTGTGCTAGGGCTGGGTTCCAGTCCAGCATACACAGGGTCATTGTTGCGGAAAGAGTTTGAAATATCCACAGCTACTCCTCCCAATCTGTCTTGTTGTTGCTGTTGTGTTGCAGCAGGTTGCTGCTGCTGCTGCTGCTGCTGCTGCTGTGAACTGCCTGCCTGCTGCTGTTGCTGCTGCTGCTGCTGCTGTTGCATTTGTGCAAGCTGCATGGGAGCCCACCAAGTTGCTCACATGAGCATCCAATTTGGCAAATATGACACAATTTGAGATATAATAACCCCTCTAAAGCATCTAAGCTCACATGTGCTATGATTGTGCCACAACACAATCATATCCCTTTAAAACTCCCAGTACCTTCCTACACAAAGAAATGCCAGAGTACAGCTGATAGTCAACAGAAAGAGAATCCTCTCTGGTCACCTTTCAGTTGCAGGTCAGCACCAAACAAGATCTTCAGAATTGGTCAGCAATCATTCAGGCTCCCCATGTTCCATGAGAGCTCCATACAGTCTAAGATTACCTTCATCATGAGCTCTGTTTGTGCCTGATCTTGAACACGAGGTAGTGGAGAAGCAGACTGCATGGGAGACCCCACACCTTGTGACGCATCACTGCTCCCATTTGACTGTCCGTCCTTTCCTGTTAACCCACTTCTACCTAGAAGCACTCGAAACTGCCGTGGATCCAAATTAGAAAGAAGAGGAGAGCCAGATGAAGACATGCTTCCCTGTGCCTGAGCTTGGAGTAGAAGCTGCTGTTGTTGAGGGGTCAGCATCTGAAAATGCGGGTACTGCTGTGGTGCCTGTAAGAAAGACTTTTGTGTGGACACTCCCAACCCTGGCCGCAGTTGATCAATGCCCTGCCACATGCCACCAATTCTAGACATCACTACTCAAATAAATGCCAAGCTACATCTCAACAAATTGGCAGCTACTAAGAAATGTGAAAATAGAGAATTCAAGTGATGTGGATGGCATGGCATAATAGACACTGCATCCATGCAATCCCATCACTCACCAAAAAAAATAAAACACATAGTAGAGGCTGTAAACAGCAAGCATAAAAATTAGAATATAGATTTCAAGTCAAAACATTCTGCAGTAAAATGGAACTTGCTATCATAAAGATATAGGTGCATATCTTTATGAGCAAAGACAATTCAAACACTTCACCCTTGCACAATGGGACAATATTCTTCAACACGTCACAATCAACATGTATGAAATATTGAGCACTGAAATTAAGCTGATTGGACCGTTAATCCATCACCTCCTGTCTGACAGATACTAATTACATGGCCACAAAAAAGACTAATAGTCATGTGCAGCAACTATATATATCTAAAATTGCAGAGAAATCTCCACAATAACAATTTCAAGGTGACAGGACAATAAGCGCAGTCATAACCTTATGAGAGTCATTCACAAAGTCACCTTCATCACAAATAGCAGTGACAAGCTGCCATGACTACCCACTGACTTCATTCCTGCCAATGGTGGGCGTAGATAAGCATACAATAACCCACCCAAAATCTGGGCAAACCATTACCCAAACATCTTCATCCTGAATTTCATCACATTTCCAGAAGCACTGGGAAGACTCAATCATGATGTTGGGTAGCACTCAGCAAACATACCTAATAAAAAAATCCATAGTATCCTCATTCAAGCTGCAACAAGCTTGTGAGGCTAGGCTTCAATTCCATTATTGCTTCTCTCTGAAAAATAGCATCTAAGCCAAGGGCATAGAGAGGCCAACATAGAGGGTGCAGCAATCTAGAAACTTAAGCTGAATCAGAGGGCCACTGTTTTTAAAGCATAACCACACAGACAGACAGAGCACACCATGAGTGCAGAGAAAAATCCACCAAAAACATATCACAACTAACTAGTGTCACTTCCAGCCAAACCAAAACAAACAGGAATGAATGCAGTCATAACCTTCTCAGTGTCACTTACATAGTATCACACCATCACCTGCATCATGAATGCCAGTGACTAGCTGCCATTACTCCCTACTGATTTCATCAGCTCCCAATAGTTGGTGCATATTGGTAAACAAAAATCTACATCCTGAGTTTTTGTTGCATTTCCAGAAGCAATGGGGGAATTCTAGGTCATGACTCATGACCTCAGCTAGCCCTCAAGAAGCACAGCCAATCAAAACAGCCAATAGTACCCTTATTCAAGCTGCAACAAGCTTGTGAGGGTGAGCTTCATTGTTAAGTGAGTGAAATCCAATCCTATTCCTTGTTAAAATACATCAACTACCTTAGGATACTGATCTTGTTACTTTTTGACAATGGTCAAATCAATGCACTAAATATCTCCTGTCAGGAAGTCCCCCATCAGTAACCCAGAGTGATACAAAAAGATCTTTCCAATGATGTGACCGGCTATCTTGCTTTCCTTTGTGCTTGGCAAACCCATTAAATTTGGAAGCTCTCATGAAAGAGGAGAGCAAGCCTAATTGATCATCATCAAACCAAGGGTCTAGTTTACAGGGCTTCATCACCAGAAATGCTCAGTAGATCTCTACGTAAAAAATCCTCAAGTTCAATGAGACTCACCGTAAGTGGCCACCCTTTCAAAGGCACAGAATTCCCTGATTGATTCACACCTGTAACAATGTAAACAGATTATTCATGGTAGGCATGACAAGGTGAAATGCTTCACATAAGTTATATTGATATTCCATTTCTAGACAGAGAATTACATGAACGCACCTGGGCTTAGAAGGGCAGGTTTGGAATGTCCCACCCCTGGAACACCAAACATGGCAGATTCTGGAGCTGGAGACCTTTGGTTCAAAACATCGTTCTTGTTATCCTGAATCACCACACCCACATTAGCAATAAGAAAGCTACAAAAAAGGCCAGAAAACAAGCTAAATATACATGCAAGAAGGGTACCTGAGAGTTTACCACCATCTGCTGTGAGCGAGATTGTGCCTGTTGCAAAGTTGTTGCATTAGCAGTACTACCATGCAGCAACGGTCTGCTTATGACAAAGAGCAATGTGGTCAGCAAAAGAAATTTCTCACAGCAAGAGGGGTATCAAATCTCTAAACAACTGGTAGAGGTCACATCCTATGCTGCTGACAACGAATTGTCCCGTGATCACAACTGCCATATTGTTCTGATCTCTGTGAATCGCTAGGTACCCAAATTGCATGCATCAGATTATTTCCTTTGCTTGCGCCATTTGCTCTAAGAAGTTTAATCTTATATCTACCATGATGACTGCAGTTGGCAAAATATCTCTTATCACAGTTTGTACTCCTAGACTTGTTTATACAATACAAACATGTTAAATGAATACTGGATCTTTCAGTTCATCTCCTTGCTGAAGGAGGTGATACCACATTCTCCCCAAATGCTCTGTCATCTCAAGTTTGGAAGTCTGAACTGCATAGTCAAATGCACAGCTTCATAGCATTCATACAAAATTAGTACAGGGATGCAGCCTTCAATGTTTAGTTGATTGGTTGTTGACATCTGTACCTCTGCAAAAACACAGTCATCCAACAAAACAGAACTTCAAACACCCAACATAAGCAAAAACAAGAGGGATATCCTCACCACAATGAAAGATAGAGTTGCAGCACAAGCTGAAAAACATGCAGTTCAATTATATCCTGCATTCCATACTGCTGGTTGTGAAGTTAACTCAGCAGTTTGAAGACCATGTACTGGGACGTGATCCATTGAAATCACTAATTTTACAACCATCTTGACTTGATCACTGGTGATGGTTCATGAATGTTGGCCTATCAGCTTCTCTAAGCCTTATCCATCATAGCATCTTGCACCAATGCAATCTCACAAAACACAATTGCAAGGGCTAAATCAAGTAGCTCTGCATGCACTACTCAGCCTGCTATCTCTCACCAAAAATACATGCTTAAAATACCTTCATTGCTGTTTCATCAAGTGCATCTCTTTGCTGGGGATGCTTTAGTCGTTCCTCATATATCTTGGTTGCCATTGCATTTGCCGTAGGCTGTCGGAGAATAGCATCAGCACCAATGCCATTTGCAGTACCATTCAAAAGATGAGTGGCTTCTCTTCTCTGTTGCTGCTGCTGTTGTTGATGACGTTGCAGCATTTGGAGCTGCATCAGCTGTTGCTGTTGTTGCTGTTGCTGCTGTTGCTGTTGTTGTTGCTGCTGATGCTGCTGATGCTGCTGATGCTGATGCTGTTGCTGCTGGTGCTGCTGGTGTTGTTGCTGTTGTTGCTGCTGCTGCTGGTGTTGTTGTTGCTGCTGCTGTTGCTGCTGCTGCTGGTGTTGTTGTTGTTGCTGCTGCTGCTGCTCTTGAGCTTTCAGTTGTTGTGTCTGCAAGGATGACATTCAACCAATTATCATGTCCCAAGTCACTGATGTGTCTAGAATGAGGGTGGTCAAGCAGCTCAGGCAAAGTCATTGGTTAGAGAACTTGACAATCATTTCCTGCATAGGGAATCTCCACAAATCTTGAGACAACACTAATCAAAAATCCCACAGTTGGTTTGGAAAACAAGTAGAGCTCAGAAAAGGGACCGTCTACATTCATTATCTTTGTTGCATCCATTTTTAGCTAATGATGGACTCGGTTTCTCACTGATGACATCAAAGGCATTGTCTAAATTATCTTTGATCACTGCATGGACAGTTACTGTCGAACTGTTGCTGACCATCGGAAACACTCCAGGTTGATACTAAGGTTCTCTCACCTCAATGTATGAGGCTGCCACCTCTGAATGCTTCTCATTGGTGCGGGCAATGAAAATATCCCAGAAGACTGACCACCACTCAAATAAGAAACCACCAGGGGCATCAATAGCTGCAACACCAGACACTAACCTGTTAGTGCAAAGCCATTGCTAGAAAATTGAGCATACAACCATATAAGGGAGGATGAAACATACCAACTGGATCTGATGACACTTTGCCTTCATTCAAGAAAGCCTTAGCTGACAGCTGAAGATTCCTCTTCACAAGGTAGTCATAGATATACACATCCAGCCTGCACCCCAAACTCAAAACTCATATTAAATACACATTGGATGCTTCAAGTAAGCAACACCAAGATGCATCTGTGTCCTCACACCCTTTTGATACACCTTCCTTAGACCTTCTCTGACTTAATTTCTTGAAAGATTCCAGTTCCAAAACACAGAAAAAAAGCTTTTCTACTGAATGTAAGGGATAACCACTCCCAAGGCTTAGAAGAAAATATGCATAGAGTTGTTGCATGGTCTAAACCAAGACTTCCCCTTTCTGCTCAAAGAACTTCCTCAAGGTCATATTCACTAAGCACACCAGCAGGACACATTAGAAATTTCTCTGTGGTCCCATACAATACTCCAGACCCTATATTTCTGTTTCAAACTCCCAATGCATAACATGAATGGCCCCCATTCTGTGCTTATATCGAAAGGGCAGAATGCATCCTACTCCATTCATCAAACCCCCAATCCACTGACTCAGACTACAACAATCCAAGCAGCCAGAAGCATTTCACTAGACCATGGACATCAGTCAATTGCAAGCTAGGATCAGGACACTTCCTGCTACAAATACCACCAGATAGCCCTACTCCCCTTCTCACCCACAACCATTTGAAACCTGAAGCTTCAATATATATATCACAAGCCTGCCAAGCCTGAACTAGTCCCACAACTCCAAAAAGACCTTTCCACATTTCCCCTTCATTATTGTGCAACAAAGGCAGAATGCAGCCAACATGCTCTATACTAATCACACGATCCAATTTGACATATGTATCATCCACCTCCAAAGGTTAGACTCAGCATAACTTTTTAGCCAAGAGACACATGCATCCCACTTGCTCAAAACCACACAAGGTCTACATCTTGACCATCTCTCAACAGGAACAAAATTACTCTGATATGACTCTAGTTCACAACAGGAAGTATCCCCTGTCCTGCTCCCGAGTCTCCTTAAGCTAAATAGCACTTTCCAAGACAACTCCTGGAACAAAACAGTATCCAGTTTCTGCTCAACCATGCTACCGGTGACCACAAATAAAGTGTTGCAAACCCAGGCTACCGTACTAAAATCACCTCTGAAATCACCACCGGCCAGTGTCAGTTTTCGCAAAACTACAGTCTAGTCTGCTCCTTCTTTCTTCTCCAGCCATCTAAAGCCCAAAGCCATGGCTCGTCCGTCTTAAGTGTCACATTTCCAGAGCTCCGAAAGGAAAAAAAGAAAAAAAGCATGCCCTAATACTACTACTAAAGCTCGTCAGCTTCCGAGACTTGCAACCTTGACATAAATCCAAAAAGAACTGCAAAACCGTCCCGAGTTCCAAAACGCGGTCTCTCGCCCTATCCCACGCCACGTCCACCTTCGGCATCCCGGATGCTCCTCTCTCTCTCTCTCTCTCTCTCTCTCTCTCTCTCTCTCTCTCGTTGCCTCCTGGTGAGACCAGGTTTTTTCCGCAGCTCCGATTACCGCACAAAGGCCCAACCAAGGGGACAAAGAAAAAAAGGGCACGGAAATTTTCAAAGACAGCAAGAAAACAAAGAGGGAGGAAGAAGAAAGAAGGGGAATAGCTTACATTTTGTCCGCCTCCCAGTTGCTCTGCGCCATGGTAAAAGTAGTATGGACACAGCTGGAATGAAGGAATCTCCTTTCCCTCGCCTCGCACTCTTTCCTTTCTTCGTCCACAGCCGCTAGCAGGGTCTTGCAGCCGTTTGTATTTGCCCTTACAGAATGCACTTTTCTTCACACAACACAACACAACGCAACACACAACCACCGCAGACACAAAGACAGAAAGAAAGACAAGCACACACACAGACACACAGAGAGACACAGAGAGAGAGATGAAGGAAGGGAGCGAGGAGCTTTGTGTGTGTACAGAGACCAGACAAGGTGTACGTTTAGCTTTGATAGGCCAGAGGCCATGATGAGTTTGGCCCAGTGGCCAGGGCCAGCCGCCCTCTGTCCGTCCGCAGGTGAAGTGAACATTTTCAAGGGTTTCTTTGGATCCATGACTTTCATACACACCCGCACCCACCCCCCCCCCGGCCGCCCCCTTGTTCTGCCGCTTACATATTTTACTACTTGGTAAGTTTACTACCTAGTACGTATATATATCGCCAAATAATGGCCAAGGTGTTAACTTCACCTTCTTCTTGAGTAAAGCCTAAAGGCCTCTTTTGTGGCCAAATTAAATTAAACCCAAGGAATGTTAGACTTGGACTCAGAGACCTTGACTTAGTCTCTTAGCATGAGGCATATTTATGATATTTAGGAAGTAATTTAGATGAATAATTTTGGGGTTCTTTTTTAGTTTTTTTTACCATGGTTCAAGTGTGGGTGCTGCTGGTTCACCCAACCCCCAAACCCCAACCCACCCCCCCAAAACAAAACTTTACCCCTAGGGTTAGTTTCCTCATTAATTAATACTTAAAGTAATGAAACCAATTTTATTTTTTTTGTAGAAAATACAAAGCTGAGGTGTTGAAAATTGCCATAATTATCGCAGGCCACAATCTGAATAATTTCACTCTTCATATGACAATACCATAATAGATAATGAAATAATAATAATAATAATAATAACAATAATAA
>Ga0116228_10003905_pt1 | contig 13169 bp, 10 predicted proteins | sample S1TSphfallax_2_FD_89694 | JGI IMG/M metagenome (GOLD analysis project Ga0116228, IMG submission 89694) | Host-associated microbial communities from peat moss isolated from Minnesota, USA - S1T2_Fc - Sphagnum fallax MG | ecosystem: Host-associated > Plants > Peat moss > Unclassified | place... | reverse complement strand
TTCATGGACAAATGGCTCGAAACTGCACGCAAACACATCGAACAGGGCGAAGCGCTGATCCAGATGGGCGAGGAGCTGATCACGAGCAGCGTGGCGGCACTGCTGCGCGACTGGCAGACTCCGTCCATCGTCATCGACAAGCTCTGCACGGGTGCCGAACGCTGGCAAGCCGCCATTCGTCAGATGCAGGCGCCCATCAACGTTGCAGACATCCTGCGCTCGCGCACTGCGGACAGCCCCCCGCTCGCAAAGTAACTGTTGCTCGACGATTGACTACTGCTGCACGATGGCAGCCGAGCGTCCGCGCAGCACGAATTTCTGAATCTTGCCGGTCGCCGTTTTTGGCAAGTCAGCCACGACGTGGAAGGCACTGGGTACCTTGAAGTGCGTCAGCACCCCGCGCGCGAATTGACGCAGTTCATCGTCACCGAGCTGCATCCCCTTCCGTAGCACCACGAAAGCGTGCGGCGATTCACCCCATTGCGGGTGCGGCATGCCGACCACCGCGACCTCCAGCACCGCCGGGTGGCGCAGCAAAGCAGCTTCGACCTCGATGGAGGAGATGTTCTCGCCGCCGCTGATGATGACGTCCTTGAAGCGGTCGCGAATTTCGATGTACCCGTCCGGATGCACCACGGCGCCGTCGCCGGAGTGGAACCAGCCGCCGGCAAAGGCCGCCTCAGTCGCCGCCGGATCGTTGTAATACCCACGCATGACCACGTTGCCGCGCGCGACGATCTCCCCCAGTGTCTGCCCGTCCTGGGGGACGTCCCTCATCCGATCGTCCACCACGCGCAGCTCCCCGGACGTGATCAATTCCGTGCCTTGGCGCGCTTTGATGACGGCACGCTGCTCGGCGCCCAGGGCAGCGTGCTCCGGCAGCGCATCGCAGATCGCGATGAACGGCGCGGTTTCCGTCAGACCGTACGCATGCGTCACGTTCCAGCCGAGTTCTGCCTCCATCCGCTCGATGGTTGCGGCCGCCGGAGGCGCCCCGGCGGTGATGACCCGCACCCCACGGCGCAGCCGGCGCCGCTCAGCTTCGGGTCCGTTCGCAATGGCGATGAGCACGGTGGGAGCGGCGCTCAAATGGGTCACACGCTCGCGCTCGACCGCCGCGTACACCTTGAGCGCGTCGACCTGCCGCAGGCACACATGCGTGGCTGCAGCTGCCGTCACGGTCCACGTGAATGTCCATCCATTGGCGTGAAACATCGGCAGAGTCCATAGATAGCGGTCATCAGGCGACATCGGCCAGTGCACCAATGTCCCCACCGAATTCATCCAGGCGTTGCGATGCGTGATCATCACGCCCTTCGGTCGCGACGTCGTGCCGCTGGTGTAATTGATGGACAGCAAATCGGATTCCCCGATTTCTAGCGGCGTGAACGGCCCTGCGCTCTCGTCCAGCAATTTCTCGTACTCCAACCATCCCGCCTTGCGCCCCTCCAATGCCACGAAGTGCTCGACCTGCGGCATGCGCCCGCGCACCCGATCGACCGCATCAAGTTGGTCGGCATGGACGCAGAGCACCTGGGCGCCGCTGTGGGTGACGACGTACACGAATTCATCGGCGGACAAGCGGTAGTTGACCGGCACGATGACCGCGCCGAGTTGCGGAATGGCGTAGAACTGCTCGAGGTGTTGATGCGTATTGGGTGAGATGGTCGCAACGCGGTCGTGCCGGGCCACGCCCAGGCGCGCGAGCGCCCCGCTCCAGCGATCGACCCGCCGCCCGAATTCAGCGTAGGTGAAGCGCAGCTCGCCATCCACGACCGCCTCGCGCGCGGCGTGCAGCTTGATGGCACGACGCGCGAACTGCAACGGCGTCAGCGGCGTTTCCATAGGTCTACAACTGCTGGCCGCTCAACAAGATGCCGTCCTCGTCGCTGTACAGCCAGTCGCCCGCGCGGAACTCCACACCGCCGAAGCTGACCGGCACATCCAGCGTCCCTCCGCCCAGCTTGCTGCTCTTCCACGGATTGGTGCCGAGCGCCTTCAGACCTAAATCGAGCGCGCCGAGCGCAACGCTGTCGCGCACCACGCCCCACACGACGATACCGGACCAGCCGTTCTGCACCGCCAATCCGGCGATGATGTCGCCCACCAGCGCGCAACGCAGCGAACCGTATCCGTCGACGACCAGCACCCCGCCCTGGCCGGGCGTGGATAGCGTCTGCTTGAGCAAGGCGTTGTCTTCAAAGGTCTTCAGCGTGCGCACGCGCCCGAAGAAGCGCGTCCGGCCGCCGAATTGCCGGAATGGAACCGAACAGCTTCTGACTTTTTCGCCGTGCGCATCCACCAGATCGGCGGTCGACAGGCTCGCGGCATCTATCACGTTCATCGCGCTAGTCTATCACTGCGCTTGTCTACGGCTTCAGCCCACCAATACCGCCCGAAAATCATTGACGTTGGTCAAGGTCGGTCCCGTCCGCACCGAATCGCCGAGGGCCATGAACAGTGAATGCGCATCATTGTCGTCGAGCATGTCGCGCGGCTTCAGGCCCAGCGCGCGGGCGCGCGCCAGCGTATCGGGGCTGATATGGGCCCCGGCGATTTCCTCCTGCCCATCGACGCCATCGGTGTCGCCGGCCAGCGCACTGACGCCGGGGCAACCGTCCAGCGCCAGCGCCAACGCCAGCAGGAACTCGACGTTGCGTCCGCCCCGGCCGTGGCCGCGAACGGTCACCGTGGTTTCGCCGCCGGAGAGCAATACGCAGGGCCGCTGGAAGGGCTGGCCGCGGCGCGCCGATTGCAGCGCGATGGCTGCCATGACCTTGCCGACCTCGCGCGCCTCGCCTTCGATGGCATCACCGAGAATGAACGGCATGACGCCGGCCTGGCGCGCCACCTCGGCCGCCGCATCCAGCGCCATTTGTGGCGCGGCGATGACGCGCACGCTCGCCCCCGCCAGCCGCGGATCATCGGGCTTCACGGACTCAGCTTCGCCGCTCCGCAAGAGCTCGAGCACCGCGGGCGGCAACGACATCCCGTAGCGATGTACGATGCCAAGCGCATCGGCGCAGGTGGTTGGATCCCCCACCGTCGGGCCGGAGGCAATGTCGAGCGGCCTGTCCCCCGGCACATCGGAGATCAGCAACGTCAGCACCCGTGCCGGATGGCAGGCCGCCGCCAACCGGCCTCCCTTGATTGCAGAGACGTGGCGCCGCACGCAATTCATCTCCGCGATCGGAGCACCGGAGTTGAGCAGCACGCGGCCCAACGCCTGCTCATCGGCCAAAGTCAAACCCGGCAGCGGCAGCGGCAACAGCGCCGAACCGCCGCCCGAAATCAGGCAAAGCACAAGATCGTCGGGGCTCAAGTTCTGCACCAGGTCGAGCATTCGGCGGGCGCCCCGCAAGCCCGCTTCATCCGGCACCGGATGAGCGGCTTCCAGGATTTCGATGCGCTTGCAGGGGACCGAGTAGCCGTAGCGCGTCACCACCAGGCCGGACAGCGGGCCGGGCCAATGGTCCTCGACCGTGCGCGCCATGGCGGCGGACGCCTTGCCGGCACCCACCACGATCATTCGACCGCGCGGCGGGGCGGGCAGATGTGCCGCCACGCACACGGCGGGTTGCGCGGAGGCGATGGCGGCGTCGAACATGCTGCGCAACAAACGCCTTGCGTCCATCGGAACCTCAGCCGCCGTCGGGCAGAAGTCTGTTCACGAGAGCACCCACGCCGGCGATGCTGACTTCCACGCTCACTCCAGCCTTGATCGAGCCCGCGCCGATCGAGGTGCCGCAGGCGATCACGTCGCCCGGCAGCAGCGTCAAATCATGCGAAATGCGGCTGACCAATTCTTCCGGGGAAAAAATCATGTCAGCAAGCGGATAATTCTGCCGCTCCACGCCATCGAGCCGCACCACCACGCTCGACGCCGACCAATTCAGATCAGTCGCGATGCAAGGACCCAGGCACCCGAAGGTATCGAAGCTCTTCGATCTCGCCCACTGCGGGAAGTCGGCATTTTCGTTCAGGATATCGTGCGCCGTGACATCGTTGACGCAGGTGTAGCCGAAGATATGGCGGCCCGCATCGGTAAGCGCCAGGTTCCTGCAAGGCTTACCGATGACGATGCCGAGTTCACCCTCGAATACGATCTTGCCCGTGTACCCCGCAGGACGGCGAATCGGCTCATGCGTACCGGCCGACGAAGTGCCGGACTTGATGAAAAACAAGGGATGAGACGGCGCTGCCTTGCCGATCTTGGCCGCCAGCGCATGAAAATTGTTCCACAGGGCGACGATCTTTCCCGGTTCGCACGGACTCAGCAGCGTGTACTCATGCTGTGCCAAGATGCGGCCCGTGGCATGCGTGGCGCCGAACATCTCGCCCTGTTGCTCCACGAGCTGCGAGCCCTGCAGAACACCGAACCCGGTCCCGCCGTCCTCGGCGCGAAAGCGCGCCCAGAGCGTCATGTCACAGAACCGACTTCAGCAACTTTGCCATTTCGGCGGGATTGCGCGTGACCTTGATGCCGCACTCCTCCATGACTTCCAATTTCTCCGTCGCCGTACCCTTGCCGCCGGAAATGATGGCGCCGGCGTGACCCATTCGCTTACCCGGAGGTGCCGTGACGCCGGCGATGAAACCGACCACCGGCTTTTTCATGTAAGCCTTGATCCATCGGGCGCAGGTCTCCTCGTCATCGCCGCCGATCTCGCCCACCATGATGACCGCGTCGGTCTGCGGATCCTCGTTGAACAACCGCATTACGTCCACGTGCTTCAATCCGTTGACAGGATCACCGCCGATGCCGACGCAAGTGGACTGGCCCAACCCGAGTTCCATCAACTGGCCCACTGCCTCGTAGGTGAGGGTGCCGGAGCGCGAGACCACGCCGATGCGGCCCTGTTTATGGATATGTCCGGGCATGATGCCGATCTTGATTTGATCCGGCGTGATCACGCCGGGACAATTTGGACCGATCAGCAAGGTCTTCTTGCCGCGCATCCGATGCCGCGTCGCGATCATGTCGCGCACCGGGATGCCCTCGGTGATGCAAATGACGAGGTCCAGGTCCGCGTCGACAGCATCGTTGATGGCCGCCGCGGCGAAGGGCGGCGGCACGTAGATCACCGAGACCGTGGCCCCCGTCTGAGCCTTCGCCTCGGCGGGCGTCGCGTAAATCGGAATGCCCTCGAAATTCTCTCCCGCCTTGTGCGGGTTCACCCCGGCGACGAAGCAGGCGCCGCCGTTGGCGTAATCGCGGCACAGTCGCGTGTGAAAGGCGCCGGTCTTGCCGGTGATGCCTTGGGTCATGACGCGGGTGTTTCTATCGATCAGGATGCTCATAGGTTTTACTTGCCGGCGACCGCAGCAACGATTTTTTGCGCCGCGTCCGCCATGTTGTCCGCCGAGATGATCGGCAATCCCGAGGCCTTGAGCGCAGCGCGCCCAAGCTCCTCGTTGGTCCCTTTCATGCGCACGACCAGCGGCACATTGAGATTCACTTGCTTCGCAGCCGCGATCACGCCCTCGGCGATGGTGTCGCAGCGCATGATGCCGCCGAAGATGTTGACCAGAATGCCCTTGACGGCCGGATTCTTCAGCATCAACTTGAAGGCCTCGGTGACCTTCTGAGTGGTCGCGCCGCCGCCGACGTCGAGAAAATTCGCGGGCTCCGCGCCGAACAGCTTGATGGTGTCCATGGTCGCCATGGCGAGTCCGGCGCCATTCACCAGACAGCCGATGTTGCCGCCCAACGATATATAGGACAGATCGAACTTCGAGGCCTCCACTTCCGCCGGATCCTCCTCATCGAGATCCCGCAGCGCGACGATCTCGGGGTGACGGAACAAGGCGTTCGAATCGAAATTGATCTTGGCATCCAGCGCCAGCACCTCACCGCTGCCGGTGATGATCAGCGGGTTGATCTCCGCCAGCGCGGCATCGCAGTCGACGAATGCGCGATACAGGGCGCTCATGAAGCTGCGCGCCTGCGGGATGGAGGCTTCCGGAACACCGATCTTGCGCGCCGCATCGTCGGCCTGCGAGTCGGTCAGACCCAGGCTCGGATCGACGGCAACCTTGAAAATCTTCTCGGGAGAATGCGCCGCGACTTCCTCGATTTCCATGCCGCCTTCAGAGCTGGCCATCAAGGTCACGCGCTGCGTGGAGCGATCCACCACCATGCCGACGTACAGTTCCTTGGCGATGTCCGCGCCTTCCTCGATCAGCAGGCGGCGCACCAACCGGCCTTCCGGGCCCGTCTGATGCGTCACCAGCGTCATACCCAGTATTTGCGAGGCGAACTCATGCACCTGCTCCAGTGACTTCGCGACCTTGACCCCTCCGCCCTTGCCGCGGCCGCCGGCGTGGATTTGCGCCTTGACGACCCAGACCTTGCCGCCGAGTTCACGGGCCGCGGCATCGGCTTCCGCCACCGAGAAACAGGGCACGCCGCGCGGGGTCGCAACGCCGTACCTGCGCAGCAACTCTTTGCCTTGGTATTCATGAATGTTCATCTAGGCGGCCTCCTCGAGAGTTTTGGCGAGCAGCTTCGTGAGCGCGTACACCGTATCGATATGCGGGGTCGCCGTGTCCGTCAAACGCGCAAGTTCCACGACCGACCCGAGCAGTGCATCGATTTCCAACGTGCGCCCTGCCTCCACGTCCTGAAGCATCGACGTCTTGTGATGTCCGACCCGTTCGGCTCCGGCGATGCGCTTCTCGAGCGGTACCCGGAAGGTCACGCCGAGCTTGGTGGCGATGGTTTGCGCCTCCGCCATCATCGCCGCCGCGATGGCACGGCTGGGCGGGTACTGGCAGATGCTCGCGAGCGTCGCCCGTGACAACGCACTGATGGGATTGAAGGTCAGGTTCCCCCACAGCTTGAGCCAGATTTCAGAACGAATGTCGCCCAGCACGGGCGCCTGCAGCCCCGCTTTGATGAAGCACTGCGACACCCGCGCGACGCGCTCGCTGTTCGAGCCATCCGGTTCGCCGACGGGAAAGCGATTACCCTCCACGTGTTTGATGACGCCGGGCGCGACCAGCTCGGCGGCCGGATATACGACGCAGCCGATCACGCGTTCGCACGGAATTCTCTGGTAGATGTGGCCGCTCGGATCGACGCTCTTCACGTGGGTGCCCGCCAGCGCGCCCGGAAAGCCATGGAAGTACCAATAGGGAACGCCGTTTTGCATCGGCACCACGATCGTATTGGGACCCAATAGTTTGCCGATGTCGTTGGTGATCGCCTCCACTTGATGCGCCTTCATCGCGAGGATCACCAGGTCTTGCGGGCCCGCAGCGGCATAGTCGTCAGTGGCCGTCACCCGCGCCGCATGTTCTTCCTTGCCGTCCGCATTGATCAGACGCAGCCCGCGTGCGCGTATGGCTTCGAGATTGGCGCCACGCGCGATGAAGGTGACGTTTTCGTCCGCCAAGGCCAATCGAATGCCGACGTACCCGCCGATCGCGCCGACGCCGATGACTGCTATCTTCATTTACCGCCGCCCAATGCAAAAATAAGAGGGAACAGTGTGCCCTGCCGCAACCTTTGTTGCACGGGCTTAAGTGTCGGTGCTCTTTCAGCTTTCAAGAATATGTCACTAGATGACTTTTCGGGAGCGCAGATCCGCCACTTCGGCGGCGCCGTAGCCAATCTCCGCCAATACCTCTTCCGTGTGTTCGCCCAGCAGCGGCGAACGCGTGACCTCCGTCGGGCTGTCGCTCATCTTGATGGGATTGCCGACGGTCAGGTACTTGCCACGCGTGGGATGATCGACCTCGACGATGGTTCCGGTTTTGCGCAGCGCCGGCTCATGCGCCAACTCCTCCATGGAGAGAATCGGACCGCACGGAATGTCGTGCTCATTGAGCAAAGCCATGGCCTCGAACTTGGTTTTGGTCAGCGTCCATGCTTCAACCGCCTCGAACACCTGCTTCAGGCGCGGCAGCCTTGCCGGGGGGGTCGCGTACTCCGGATCCGTCACCCACTGCTCCTTGCCGATCACCTGGCAGATCGCCTTCCAAACCGGCGCCTGGGCGATGAAGTATAAATACGCGTTCGGATCGGTTTCCCATCCCTTGCACTTGACGATCGTGCCCGGCTGGCCGCCGCCGGACGCGTTCGCAGACCGCGGCACCGCACTGCCGAATTTGCCGTTGGGGTACTGCGGATACTCCTTCATGACTTTGGTGCGCTCGAGCCGCTGTTGATCCCGCAGCTTGACACGGCACAAGTTCAAAACACCGTCCTGCATGGCGGTGAGCACCTTCTGGCCGCGTCCCGTGGTGTTGCGCTGATACAGCGCCGTCACGATACCGAGCGCGAGATGCAACCCCGTGCCGCTGTCGCCGATCTGCGCGCCCGTCACCAGCGGCGGACCATCATCGAATCCGGTGGTCGAGGCGGCGCCGCCGGCGCACTGGGCGACGTTCTCATAAACCTTGCAGTCCTCATAGGGACCGGGACCGAAACCCTTGACCGATGCGACGATCATGCGGGGATTGAGATCTTGGATCCTCTCCCACGTGAAGCCCATGCGGTCGAGCGCGCCCGGCGCGAAATTCTCGACCAGCACATCGCAATGCTTTATCAGCTTCTCCAACACCTTTTTGCCGGAATCGCTCTTCGTGTCCAATGTGACCGAACGCTTGTTGTGATTCAGCATCGTGAAGTAAAGGCTGTCCGCATCGGGGACATCGCGCAGTTGTTCGCGCGTGACATCGCCGACGCCCGCTTTCTCGACCTTGATCACGTCCGCGCCGAACCATGCGAGCAGTTGTGTACAGGTGGGACCCGACTGCACGTGCGTGAAGTCCAGAATTTTGACGCCGTCCAATGCTTTGCTCATGACTACTCCGATGCCGATTATTAGTAAGCTAACCCAGTCCAGCCGCACTCAGGTTGGCCACGCGACTCGCAGATCCGTCGATGAGGATGTTCATCCGCGGTTTCGCTTTCGCCGGAGCGATACTTTTGATATATTATATATCAATCGGCTTTTTGTCGTCAACTCGGCCTCAAGAGCACAGGTAAATATATCAAAAGGTTAATATATCTCTCGACGTAAAATGCTGATTCACGCCGAGGAACCATGAATTCTATCGTTACGCTCGTACAACGCACATTCGCCGGCGCTCCTCTCACGCTCGCGCCGCTCAACGCCACCAGCTTGCGGGATCAGGCATACGCGCTGCTGAAGAACGCCATCGCGGACACCGACATCTACGATCCGCAGCAGGAGTTGCGCTTGGACGAGCGTCAATTGACCACCGCTTTGGGCGTCAGCCGCACGCCGATTCGCGAGGCACTCTCCCTGTTGGAACAGCAGGGTTTCATCCGCACCATACCTCGCCGCGGTATCTACATCATTCGCAAATCGAAGCGCGAAATGATCGAGATGATCCAGATGTGGGCGGCGCTGGAATCCATGGCGGCGCGCTTGGCCACGCTCAACGCCAGCGATGCGGATATTGCGAAACTGCGCCATCTATTCGATGAATTTCACAATGCTCCGCCCACCGCGGAGCACCTGCACGAATATTCGGACGCCAACATCAGCTTCCACACCGCGGTCATTGCCCTCGGCGGCTCGCAGACCATCATCGATGCGACCACCAATCTGCTGCTGCACGTGCGCGCCATCCGCCGCGCGACCATCACGCAAAGCGACCGCGCCGCGCGCTCGATCGTCGATCACCTGAAAATCATCGAGGCCTTGGAGCAACGCAACACGGACGAAGCGGAACGCTTGACGCGTCAGCACACGCTCGACCTTGCCGAGCACGTCAACCGCTATTGCGATTTCCTGGACTGAGCGCGGCTCGCACTCAGCCGCTGTTGCGCAAGGCGGTGGCGATGGCATTGATCGACAGCTGGATGCCCTCGCGCACGCGCGGATGGCGCTCGCCGGCGCGATGACGTCTCAGTAACTCCACCTGCAGCAGATTGAGCGGCTCGATATAAGGCAGCCGCAGACGTATCGAGGCATCCAGCGCAGCGTGGTGCTCGAGGAGCCGGGACTGCCCGGTGATGGCGAGCACGCTTTCCTCTGTCGATGTCCACATGTCGCGGATGCGGCCGAAGAGCGCCGCGCCCACGTTTTGATCCTCCACCAACGTAAGATAGCGCGCAGCGATGCCCATGTCGGACTTCGACAGCACCATTTCCAGATTGTCGAGCGTGGCGCGAAAGAACGGCCATGCGTCGAGCATTTCACGCAGCAGGCCGGTGTCGGCCGCGCGCAGCGCCTCTCCCACGCCATACCAACCCGGCAACATCACCCTCGCCTGGGCCCAGCTGAACACCCACGGAATGGCGCGCAGATCCTCGATGCGCTGCGAACTCGACCGCGACGCCGGCCGCGAGCCGATCTTGAGCTCGGAGATCTCCGCCAGCGGCGTCATCTGCCGAAAAAAAGTGGCGAAACCCTGCGTTTCATACACCAAGGACCGATAGGCGCGGAACGCATTGTTGGACAACTCGTCCATGGCGGCGGCAAAGCGTTGGCTCACCTCCGCGGACAGCCCGGTTCGCTCCAGTGAAGCCAGCAGGGTCGCCGCGGTGATGGAGTCGAGATTGGCCGACGCACTTTCCACCGTGCCGTACTTGGCGGCGATGATTTCTCCTTGTTCGGTGATGCGGATGCGGCCCCGTACCGTGCCGTGCGGCTGTGCGCGGATCGCCGCGAACGACGAGCCACCGCCGCGGCCCACCGCACCGCCGCGTCCGTGGAACACCTGCATCGGCGTCGACGCCTGCGCGAAAACGCCCGCAAGCGCCCGCGTCGCCTGGTGCAGGCTCCACACCGAGGTCAGGTAGCCGCCATCCTTGTTTGAATCCGAATAGCCGACCATCACCTCCTGGTGCCCGTGCTCGCGGGTGATCGACGCGGTTTCCGGCAGGTCCAGCCACCGCTGCATCACCTGCGGGGCGCGCTGCAGGTCACCGATGGTCTCGAACAACGGCACGGCCATGATCGCCGCTGAGCGCGGCTCGCGCGAGCGATACAGCCCCGCCTCTTTCAGCAGGACGTTGACCTCGAGCAGATCGGAGACGCTTTCACATTTGGAAATGACGTAGTTCGTGATGCAGCCGCGGCCGTAGCGATGGTGGGCTTCGGCGGCTGCGCGCACGATGGCAAGTTCGGACAGAGTTTCCGCGGAATAGTCCGCGAAAGGGCTTGCCAGCAAGCGTTCGCTGCCAAGTTCCCGGCGCAACATCGCCACGCGTGCCGCCTCATCGAGCGCATGATAGTCCGCACACACCCCGGCCACCTGCAGCAACTCGGCCACCACGCGCGCATGTACGTCGGCATTTTGCCGCAGATCCAGCGTCGCCAGATGAAACCCGAAGGTCTCGACGGCGCGGATCAGGCGCGACAGAGTGCCGCTGCCGCGAACGATTTTGCTCTCCACGCACAGCGAACTTTGCAGCACGACGAGATCCGTACGCAGCGATTGCGCATCGGGATAAGGGTCCGCCGCAACCGTCGCCGCGCGCGGCGGCGGCCGGCCAAAGAGCTTCTGGTACGTGGCCGCCAGTCGCGCGTACATTCCTGTGAGGGCGCGTCGGTAGGGTTCGTCCGCGCGTGCCGCATTGAGATCGCCGCTGCTGTTAGCCAGCGCCTCGACCCCGCTCGAGACAGCGGCAATTTCGCTGGACAGCGAGAGTTCCGCGCCGAGCGTGTTGAGTTGCTCCAGGTAGTCGGCGAGCAGCGCCTGGCTGGCGCGTCCCAGCGCAAGCCGCAACGAATCGGCGGTCACGTGCGGATTGCCGTCGCGATCGCCGCCGATCCAGCTGCCAAGCCGCAGAAAGCTCGGCGGATGCAACCCGAGCGTACGCTCCCAGCGTGCATACATCACCGGTATGGCCGGCAGAAAGACGTCGCGCAAATACGCCAATGCGGTATCCACTTCGTCCGCCACGTAGAGGCGTTCGTGGCGCAGCGCCCGGGTCTGCCAAAGCAGGGCGATCTGGCCGGCGATCGCCTCCTCGATGAGTTCGCCGCTGCTGGTTTCAAGCAGTCCACCATCGCGTTGCTGCATGAGCGCGGCGATCCGGTTGCGGTGATCGAGCATGCTTTTGCGCATGACCTCGGTCGGATGTGCCGTCAGCACCGGCACGATGAGAGAGCGCTCGAGCAAATGCGCGACCTGCTCGCTTTGTACGCCTTGCGCGGTGAGGAACTGCAGCGCGGAAGCCAAGGTTCCCTGCTGCTCCGTCGCCGCACCCTGTCGATCCTCGGCGAGGTTCGCCAGCATGGAAAACAACATGAAACTGCGCACGAAGGCGACCGTCTCGTCGAGCGACAAGGTTTCCAAACCCGGCGCCAAACTACGCGGATTGGCAATCCCCCGGTAACGATCCACCGATGCCGCGCGGATCGCCTCGATGCGGTCGAACAACGCCCCGCCGCCGAAGGTGCGGATCACGCCACCCAGCAGCTTGCCCAGGAACCGCACGTCCGAGTTCTGCTTGATGGCGCGTGGATGTTGCTTCATGAAGTGGAAGTAATGCTCATAATCCTTATCCCCCGAGTCAGGCCACCTCTGTAGCCGGGTGGTGGCGTGTCAGCCGACCTGTGCATTTATCATCCTTATCCTACATCGGCGCCTGACGGCAACTGCTTCTTGGATGGCACGCACCCTGTATATTAAAAAGCAATCATAAAACGCTCGCGCATCTCAGCTAGGGCACGCTTGATCACACGAAGCGGCACCCGCGAGCCTCAGGTTGAAGGCGCGAGCCTCTCGCTTGAAGGTACGAGTCGACAATGGAGTTGGACACGATGAAAGTTAGATACTGGATTTACGGCATTCCCCTGCTGTTCATGTTGGCGCTGTCCACCCGCGCACCCGCGCAGGTGGTTGTGTCGGTGCAGGTGGCGCCACCCGAGCTACCGGTCTACGACCAGCCTCCGATCCCCGGAGATGGGTATTTGTGGACTCCGGGGTATTGGGCCTGGAGCGATGATGACCAGGATTACTACTGGGTGCCGGGAACCTGGGTCGAAGCACCGGACGTCGGCTATCTGTGGACGCCGGGATATTGGGGGGCCGAGGAAGGCGCATTCCTCTGGCATGCGGGCTATTGGGGACCGCAGATTGGCTTCTACGGCGGCGTCAATTACGGCTACGGCTATGGAGGCAATGGCTACCAGGGCGGGTATTGGCAGGGCGGCCACATCTATTACAATCGCGCCGTCTCC
>Ga0116228_10003904_pt1 | contig 13172 bp, 13 predicted proteins | sample S1TSphfallax_2_FD_89694 | JGI IMG/M metagenome (GOLD analysis project Ga0116228, IMG submission 89694) | Host-associated microbial communities from peat moss isolated from Minnesota, USA - S1T2_Fc - Sphagnum fallax MG | ecosystem: Host-associated > Plants > Peat moss > Unclassified | place... | reverse complement strand
CGACATGCAGGAGCTGGTCACCGAGATCGCCCGCGCCCTGGTGGACGAACCGGGCGCAGTGGTAGTCGACGCAGTCGAGCGGGACGAGAACACGGTACTCCGGCTGCGCGTGGCCCCGGCGGATGTCGGCAAAGTCATCGGCAAACAGGGCCGGACAGCGCGCTCCATGCGGACCATCCTCGGCGCGGTGAGCATGAAGCACCACCATCGCTATACTTTGGATATTCTGGAAGAAGATGGTGAGAAGGCGGATGGCAACGCGCACGCGACGAATCAGGAAACATCGCTGCACGGCCACGAATAATTTTTCCACCCTACGCCTGCGCGCATGACCGGCGAAACCTGGGTACTGCTGGCCCGGCTGGTACGGCCGCAGGGGCGCAAAGGCGAAATCATCGCAGACATCTTTACCGACTTCCCGGAGCGTTTTCGGGAAAGGCCGCGTGTCTTTCTGCGTGCGCCGCGAGCGAAAGCTCCCTCCCGGGAAGCCTTGATCGAAAAGCACTGGCTGCACCAGGGCCGCGTGGTCCTGAAACTGAAGGGCATCGACTCAATCAACGATGCCGAGACCCTGCGCGGCATGGATGTAGTCGTCCCTGCCGAAGAGCGGGTGCCGCTGGCGGAAGACGCCGTCTACATCAGCGACCTGATCGGCTGCCAGTTGCTTGATGGCGACAGCGTTGTTGGCCAGGTGGAAGACGTGGAGCGCGGGACAGCCGGAGCGCCGGATCTGCTGGTGGTCCAGCCGGCGAAAAAAACCTTCGGCGGCCCGCTGCTGGTCCCCTTCGCCAGGGCATATCTGGTGTCCATCGACCTGGCAGCAAGACAAATCAAGATGCGGCTGCCGGCAGGGCTGGCGGAGCTGAACGCGGCTGCGCCGGAAGACGAGGCCTGATGCGCTTCGACATCCTGACGATTTTCCCGGACTTTTTCCAGAGCATCTTTCAGCATGGCGTCGTGAAGCGCGCGCAGGCAAACGGGCTGGTGACCATCACTGCGCACGATCTGCGGGCGTTTACGCATGACCGGCATCGCACCGTCGACGACCGGCCCTTCGGCGGCGGCGAGGGGATGGTGCTGAAAGCCGAGCCAATTGCCGAAGCGCTGGTCTCCCTGGGCGCGCAACCGAAGCAGAGCCGGACGCGCGAGTCGGTGGTTCTGCTTTCAGCGCAGGGTGCGCCGTTTACCCAGGCTGTCGCGCGCGAGCTGGCGCGGCTGGAGCGGGTAGTGCTAATCTGCGGTCGCTACGAGGGCGTGGATGAGCGCGTCAACACACTGTTCTGCGACCGCGAGCTATCCATCGGCGACTACGTGCTCTCGGGCGGCGAGCTGGGCGCTGCCGTAATGGTAGACGCAACCATGCGTCTGCTGCCTGGCGTGCTGGGCAACGAAGCGTCGTCCGAGTATGAGAGCTTCGGCCAGGCAGATGCAGCCTTGACACGCGACGAGGGCTGCATTCCCTGCTCGACACATGGCGCAGGCGGATTGCTCGATTATCCCCACTACACGCGGCCGGCGGAGTTCCAGGGGATGACTGTCCCGGAGGTGCTGGCGGGCGGCAACCATGACGAAATCCGGCGCTGGCGGCGGGAGCAGGCGCTCGAAAAGACGCTGCGGAACCGTCCGGATCTGCTCGAAAAGGCAACATTGTCGGATGACGACCGGGAGTATCTGGAACGGCTGCGCCGGGATTAACCGACCTCGGCCAGCGCCCGCGACTTCGCCATCCTGCGCCAGACGACCCACGCCGCGATGAGCGGTAGATCGAAGAGGCAGCTCAGCGCTTCAGTCATGGAGACAGCGCGAAAACCATACGCGGCGGAAGCGCGGCCTTCGACCCAGGTCATGTAGGCAGTCGGGACGTAGCCAAGCGCCATCAGGATCGAGAAGCGCAGGCTGCCGCTTCGGCCGACGGCGCCGACGATATCCAGCACCAGGGCCATGGACAAGGCAGACGTGAAGCCGATGGTAAACAGATACACGACCGTCCCGCCCATGTAGACGTTGTAGGTCGGCGGGGCCAGCGCAAGAAAAAGCGCCGGGCCGACGTTGAGGACGCCCGCCACTGCATAGGCAATGCGGCGGTCGAGCTTTGCCGGTACGAGGACGCCGGAGAGGCAGCCGAGGGCCATGATGAGGCCGCCGCCGATGCCGTTGATCCAGACGACAGCGCCGCCGGAGACGTGGTAATCCTGCGCGACGGCAGGCAGCAGGCCGATGAGCGCGCCCGCGCCCGGCGGGGCCAGCAGCAGGAGCAGGCCGAAGGCATTCGCAGGCGTCAGGCAGGTTAGCTTCAGCTCGTGGCCGACATCGCGCAAATGCGTGGAGAAGCCCGGGCTGACCTGGCGGGGCGGTTCCCTGAGAAACAGTACAGTGACACCTGGAAGCACGACCAGCAGCGCGGCAGCCGACGCCCACAGCGTTACGCGCAGATGCAGCGCCAGATACAGGATGATGCCCGGGCCGATGGCTCCTCCGCCAAGGTTGCTGGCCTGTGCCCAGGCCGCGGCGCGGGTGCGGCTGCCGGGCGTAAGCATGGAGGCGATCAGGCCACCATAGGCAGACGAGATCAGCATGCAGAAGAAGAGACCGATGAAGAAAAGCCAGACGGAGAGGTGCGGGTTGCGGCCGAGGACGAATGCGCCCACGACCAGGGCGGCGGCAGAGCCGAGGGTCGAGAGCAGGTGCCAGGTGCGCCGCGGCATCCAGATATCGGCAAGCGGGCTCCACAGGAAATAAATGGCTGAGGGAATGCCAAGCAGGGCGATGGCATTGGCAACCTGGTCGACCGGCATGCCGGCATCGCGCAGCAGCAGCGAAAGTCCGCCATTGGTGACGAAGCCGATATAGATGGCGTACGGAAGGGCGACCCAGAAGAAGCTGCCGGGACGGGCGAGGTTGCGCTCAGGGGGCGCGTCGTATTGGAGGGTAGGCGGCACGCGGCTGGGTGTGGGCTGAGTGCTCACTCTATCAAATCATGCGGCTGGCTCAGCCATGCAGGCGGGCCTGGGATAACTCCGCGCCAGCTTTTCGGCTCTAACGGTCGGAGAGGCTGGATGCGATGGCTACCGCGATTGTGGTGCATGAATTACAGAAACGTCTGCCGAAGGTGCTCACACCGGCGGTGCATGGGCTCATCGATTACGCGCAGGCTGGGTTCTTCCTGTGCGCCGGGGTGTTTCTGTGGAAGCGCAACCGCGCAGCATCGCTCGCGGCCCTAACCATGGGCGGCGCGATGGTAGCGGAGTCTTGGATCACGGATTATCCGCTGGGCGTCGAGCCCATCCTGAGCTTTGAGACGCATGGCAAAGTAGACGCGGCGCTCGCGTCAGCCTGCCTGGTAGCGCCGCAATTGCTTGGCTTCGGCGAAACACCGGCGGCGACACTCTTCCGCGTGAATGCGATCGTCGAAGGCGCGATCATCGGTCTCACCGACTACAAGCCTGCCCCGCTCCCCCGAACCGTCTGACGAGCTCCTGCGCCGCATTCGTGGGAGAATACTTGTTCGCATGCGGAGCAGCCGATCCTGATGACGACAGTGCCGAGTGGTTCTGCCAGTGGCGCGCGTGCGCCTTCCCGTCGCTGGACGATTGCCGTGCTTCTCGGCATCGGCGTGCTGGTCAATTTCTTCGACCGCGTCAACCTGTCCGTTTCCCACGATGCCTTGCGCGACAGCTTCGGCATGACTGACGTCATGTTCGGCTACCTGTCCGGCGCGTATAGCTGGACCTACGCCGCCTGCCAGTTGCCGATCGGGGCACTGCTGGACAAGCTGGGGGTGCGGCGCATCGGGCGCATCAGTACGTTTCTCTGGGGCGTGGCGTCATTCGGTGCTGCCCTTACGCCGACCGTAGCTGGCTTCTTTGGCGCGCGGTTTTTGCTGGGGGTCGCGGAAGCGCCGACGTTTCCAGCCAATGCCAAGGCCATCGGCGCATGGTTTCCTCCGGAAGAGCGCAGCCTGGCCAGTTCATTTTTCGATTCCGCTGCAAAACTGGCGTCTGCTGTCGGCGTGCCGCTGATCGGCATCCTGCTTCTGCATGCGGGATGGCGCTGGAGTTTTGCGGCGACTGGCGTGGTGAGCATGCTTTATTTCCTGCTGTTCTTCCTCGTCTACCGCGACCCCAATGACGAAGAGACCGCGGCGCTGGTGCAGATGGAATATGAAGCCTCCACCGAGACCGCGCGAAAGGCACAGGCGCACCGCGACGATGAGCACCTGACACTGTTTGGATTGATGGGCAAGAAGAAAGTCGTCGGTCTGGCGCTTGGATCGGGTGCCTACAACTATACGTTTTACCTGCTGCTGGTGTGGCTGCCCACGTATCTCGAAAGAACTTTGCACCTGGACCTGCTGCACTCATTCCTCTACACCGGCGTGCCCTGGCTATTTGCCACTGCCACGGACATTCTTATCGGCGGCCTCATGGTCGATTACCTGATCCGCAATGGCTGGAATGCAAACCGAGTGCGTCAGGCAGTGTTGATTGGCGGAACGGCGATGGGGATGGGGCTGCTGGGAGCGGCGCATGCCCATACCGCGGTGCGGGCGCTGATCTGGATCAGTATTTCGATCGGCGGACTGGCCGCGGCAGCGCCGGTTTGCTGGTCCGTGCCATCGCTTATCGCTCCCCGCAGCGCAGTGGGCCGCGTGGGTGGGATCATGAACTTCTCGAACCAGTTGTCCGGCATTGCCGCGCCAATCATTACCGGCTACATCGTGGTCGCGACGCACTCATTTGCCTCGGCATTTATCGCTTCAGCGACCTACCTGGCAATCGGCGTCGCCGGGTATGCCTTCCTGCTCAGCGATATTGAACCATGGCCGCAGGCAAAAACAGCTTAAGTCTTATTTTTTGGCAGCGTACTCGACGGTCTGGTCCGTGCGCGAGTTGAAAACAGCGAAGCTGCCATTCTTGTCCACGCTGACCCGAAGATAATGAGCTTCGTCCGAGCAATCTTTCGCGGCAAGGTGCAGGTTCGCAATGAACTGGCCGGGCGCATTGTGGGCTGAGCCGCCTTCCTCCGAGTAATGCAGCTGCCACAGTCCTTCCAGGCCGGGGATGGCACGGAGTGTGTCGATCGTGGGGATGGAACCACCCTTTTTCGCGCCGTTATCCATGACAGCGACGCGCGGCGTAATCGCATCGACCAGCGCTGGGCTTGAGCTTTGCGACCAGCCGTGGTGCGAGACGATGAGCAGATCAATGTGGCCGAGTTTGTTCGTCGGGCACATCAGTTCCATCTCCTTGTCCCAGGTAAGGTCGCCGAGATCGAGGATTTTGAAGTTCCCATACTGCAGCACCACGCCAAGAGAACGGGCGTTTTCTGTCTGGTCTGCCGGGCGCGTCGCGGATTGAGCGCAGAATGGATTCTGGCCGCCTGCGCCGGCCAGCGGATGATCGATCAGTTTGCCGTCGGACGAAATCACAGTCGCATCGAAACCCTGGATGGGCAGCTTCTGTCCAACAGTGGCAACAATGTGCTGATACTTCCCTGTTGCCAGCACTTTCTCGTACGCATCGTAAGCCTGCTGGGTCGGGCCATCCGTGGAGTTGTCTGCCTCGCGGTTGGGGCCGTGGTCGATGAACGTGCCGACCTTGATTTTGTCGGCGAGCTGCGGGACGCCGCCGGCGTGGTCCGCGTGGTAATGGGTAAGCAGCACTGTGTCAATTTGTTTCAGGCCGGCTTGCTTGGCGAGACCGACGATGCGATCCGCATCGCGGCCATTGTTGCCGGGCCATCCCGTATCGATCAGCAGCGAGTGTTCGTCGGGAGAGATGAAGAGCGTGGCCTGGCCGCCTTCCACGTCGACAAAGTAAATCTGCATCGTCGGATCGAGCGGATTGACAGGCAGCGCCCCGCTGCCTTCCTGGCGGTGCGGATTGCGCAGGGAAATATGCGTGGATTGGCCGGAAACGAGGTTCGGCGCTGCAACGCAAAGCAGTAAGGCCGCAATGCTCAGTCTGGCTCGTACGTTTGGAAGATTCATCTGGGTCACCTGCTCTTTGTTTGCAACTCTGGAATGTCCTGCTGTTTCTTCTGGACCGTGGCGCGCATCGCGCCCGTCGAGATGCCGCCATCAACAAGCAGCGTCTGCCCTGTAACATAGCGGCTGGCCTCGGAGGCCAGAAAAACGACCGCGCCATCCAGATCATGCGCCGCACCAGGACGCTTCACTGGAATACGGTCGATCAGATAATCGACCCACTCCTGGCTCTCGTAGAGCACCTTGTTCTGTTCCGTCCTGAACCAGCCGGGCGCAAGGCAATTGACCGTAACACCGTAGACGCCCCAGTCGTCGGCAAGGCTCATCGTCAGCTGGCGGACGCCGCCGCGGCTTGCCCCATACGGCGCAAGCCCCGCATAGCCGAAGACGCTGGTCACGGAACCGACGTTGATGATGCGGCCGTAGCCGCGCTCAATCATGTGCCTGGCCGCCGCCTGCGCAACGAAGAACGTGCCGCGCAGGTTGGTGTCGAGCACCAGGTTCCAGTCATCCCACGTCACGTCGAGGGCGGGCTTGCGAACGTTACAGCCGGCATTGTTGACCAGAATGTCGAGCTTGCCGAAGGCAGCGATGGCCTCTTCCACCGCATGCTGGATGCTCTGGTGATCGCGGACGTCGAGGGAAACGGAAGCCACGCGGCGGCCAAGGGCCTGGATCTCGCCTTCAAACGGGGCGAGCGTTTCGCGATGGCGGCTGGTGAGCACCAGGTCTGCGCCGGCGCGGGCGAGGGCGCGGGCAAAGTGCTGGCCGAGTCCGCGGCTGGCGCCAGTCACCAGGGCGACCTGGCCGGTCAGATCAAATAAATTCTCGCTCACGCCTTCTTCTCCGCGGAGGGCATGAGTGCCGGAGAGAGGATGATCTTCATCAGGTTCGGCTCGCGAGCATGCAGGCGCGCGAACCACTGCGGACCATCCTCGAGCGGCGCAACGGCAGTGATGAGCGGACGCACCTGGATGCGGCCGCTGGTCATCAGGCGAATGGCCTCCGGATATTCCCCGGCAGACGCCGCAGAGCCGAGCAGGCGCAGCTCGCGGGAGACGACCTTCTGCAATGGCAGATGGATGGATGGCGTGATGTTGCCGATCAGCGTGACGGTGCCGCCTTTGCGGACGGCATCAATGGCGGTTGCGATCGTTTCGTTGCGGCCGACGGCCTCAAAGACGACATCGACGCCCGCGCCCTTTGTCTGCGCCATGACTGCCTGCACAAGTTCGTCGCCGGACGCATGGAGGACCGCATCTGCGCCGACTTCCCGGGCCAGCGCGAGGCGCGTTGCGTCCACATCGGCAATGAAGACGGGACTGTAGCCGGCGGCTTGAGCAGCCTGCAGCGTGAGCAGGCCGATCATGCCGGCCCCGATGACCAGCGCCGATTTACCTTCGCCGCTACCCGAAATGCGGACCGCATGCAGCGCCACCGAAACGGCTTCGAGCATGGCGGCTTCAGCAAAGGAGAGGCTATTCGGCAGCTTGTATACGATGTGCGCGGGGACCCGCACATACTCGGCAAACGCGCCTTCGCGGCGATAGTCGCCGCAGGAGACACCGACGACCTGGCGGTTGTCACACAGGTTCACCTGGCCGCGCAGACAGAAATCGCAGTGGGCACAGTAGACCGTGGAATCGAAGGTGACGCGGTCGCCCGCGGCGATGCCCTGGACGTCGCTGCCAATGGCCTCGACGATGCCCGCCGCTTCATGGCCCATCACGATAGGCGGGATGCGGCGGCCGGAAGAACCGTCATAGCCGTGAACGTCGCTGCCGCAGATGCCGCAGGCTTCCACGCGGACCAGGACTTCGTTCGGGCCCGCAACCGGGGCCGGCAGGTCGGCGACTTCGAGTTGGTGATACGCAGAAAGGAGCAGTGCTTTCATGATGAACGGCCTTCGCGAGTAGTATGCGCCCCGCCGGGGAGCATGTGCACCCCCTTATCGGGGCAGACGCATGGAGAAGATGCACCATGATGGCCCGCCTGGAGCAGATAGGACATCCGCAAAGTCCTTGCCTGCGCATTCTGGTACCCTCCCTTTGCCGTCTAATCGCGTCATCCCGACCAGAGCGTAGCGCAGTGGAAGGAACTGCATTTTCGACACTTCCTTGTCCGCCGCATGGTTCCAGGGATGGTACGTTCTGAACCCTCTGCACTCGCATCAGCAAGTCCTCGCGAGCGCACGATCTTCCGCGTCCTTGCAGTTCGCCCACCACATGTCAAACTTCACAAGCGCACGCTCACATTGCAATTTATGCCGTTCCTTCTTATCGCGAATCTTCTTTCGTAATTCTTCTTCCAGCGGTTCGAGCAGGTCGAAGGTGATGTTCGCCGGCTGAAAGCGCTTCAGGTCGGCGCGGGTGATGTAGTTGACGAGCGAGCCGAGCGCCGTGCCGCGGGGATGGGGTTGGGCGTACGTCCGTAAGCGCGTTCCGCTGCATAAAGGCCGCACAACATACCCGTGGCAATGGACTCCGTGTAGCCCTCGACGCCGCTGATCTGGCCGGCGAAGAGGATCTCCGGGTGGGTGCGCATGGAGAGTGTCGCGTCAAGCACAGCGGGCGACTGAATATAGGTATTGCGATGGATCTGCCCGTAGCGCAGGAACTTCGCCTTCTCCAGGCCCGGAATCAGGCGCAGGACCCGCTGCTGCTCGCCAAACTTGAGGTGGTTCTGAAAGCCGACCAGGTTATAGGAATCGGCGCGCAGGTTTTCGCAGCGTAGCTGGACCACCGCATAAGGCGTTTTCCCGGAGCGCGGGTCGCGCAAACCGACGGGCTTCATGCAGCCGAAGCGGAGAGTGTCGCGGCCGCGGCGGGCCAGCTCCTCAATCGGCAGGCAGCCCTCGAAATAGTCGAGCTTCTCCCATTCCTTTGCCTCGACATGTTCAGCGGAGACGAGCGCATCGTAGAAACAGTCGTACTCTTCTTTCGTGAAGGGGCAGTTGATATAGTCAGCCGTGCCTTTGTCCCAGCGCGCGGCCATATAGACGCGGTCGCGGTCGATCGATTCGGCATCGACGATCGGGCTGATGGAGTCGTAGAAAGCGAGATGGTCGGCGCCGGTGAGGCGGGCAATCTCATCAGCCAGGGGCGAGGAAGTCAGCGGACCGCTGGCGACGATGGTGATGCCTTCATATCCTTCGAGGCGCGTCACTTCTTCGCGGTGGATAGTGATCCGGCCCTCCCTCTCCAGGGCTTCCGCGATCAGGCGCGAGAACTCGACGCGATCGACGGCGAGCGCATGGCCCGCGGGCACGGCAGTTGCATCGGCACAGCGCAGCAGTGGCGAGCCGGCGCGGCGCATTTCCTGTTTCAGGAGCCAGGGAGCGGTGTATTCGCTCTCAGACTTAAGCGAGTTGGAGCAGACCAGCTCGCCAAAATCGGCAGTCTGGTGGGCCGGGGTCTGCCGGACAGGCCGCATTTCGTACAGATCGACCTGGCAGCCGCGGGAAGCGGCAACGAGCGCGGCTTCCGGCCCCGCAAGACCGCCGCCAATCACCCGAATTCGTTTTTCAGCCGGCATGGACAACACCCGTTGCCAGCGTGGTGAGGGCTTCGCCGGTAAGGCGCATGATGCGCCATTCGTCGAGAAACTTCGCCCCGAGCGAATGGTAAAAGTCGATGGCCGGCTGGTTCCAGTCAAGGACGTCCCACTGGAGCCGGGCGCAGGAGCGCTCCCGGGCGATAGCAGCGACCTGCTTCAGCAGTGCCTTGCCCACGCCCAGCCCGCGTGCGGACGGCATGACGAACAGGTCTTCAAGATGGATACTGGCGCCTTTCCATGTCGAATAAATCGGGAAAAACAGCGCCATGCCCACCGGCTGGCCGTCCACTTCACCGATCAGGCATTCATAGAGCGGCCGGTCGCCAAAGCCGTCCTGAAGCAGTTGCTCTTCGCTGATGATGACCTCCTGCGGGGCGCGTTCATATGCGGCGAGGCCGCGGATGAGTTGGAGGATGAGGGGTACGTCCGCCGCGACGGCGGCCCGGATATTCACAATGGGCATCAACTGCGATTATAGGAGTGCGCCGCATCGGAATCGCCGCATCCGAATCAAAGAACAGGGACCGAGACCAACTTTATGAAGACTGACAACGGTACGCCGGCAGTGCAGAAACCGAGAGCGGTCGTCTGCCTCTCTGGCGGGATGGATTCTGCCGTGTGCGCGGCGATTGCGGCGCAGGAATTCGATACATATGCAGTCCACTTCAGCTACGGGCAACGGACCGAGCAGAAGGAGCTTTCGAGTGCCCGCGCGATCGCCGGCAAGCTCGGCCTGCACACACTTCTGCCGCTGCGGGTGGATATTTTCCGGCTGATCGGCGGCTCCGCGCTGACGGATGAATCGATTGCAGTCCCGGCCGGGGAGCCTGATGCCGCGGCAACAGGATCGTTGATCCCGGTCACCTATGTACCGTTCCGCAATGCCCATTTTCTCGCAGCGGCAGTGAGCTGGGCGGAGGTGCTGGGGGCGAAAACGGTGTTTATCGGCGCGGTCGAGCAGGACAGTTCCGGCTATCCCGATTGCCGGCCAGCCTACTACCAGGCCTTCCGCGAGCTGGTCCGGACAGGTACCCGCGAGGGAGACATCGAAATCCGCACCCCGCTCATCCATCTGCGCAAGCATGCCATTGTCCGGCTTGGCCTTGAACTTGGCGCACCGTTCCATGTAACGTGGTCATGCTATTCAGGCGATCAGATCGCCTGTGGGGTATGCGAGAGTTGCGTGCTCCGGCTGCGGGCGTTCGCAGAGGCCGGCGTGGACGATCCCATCCCATATGCCACCAACCCGCGGTAGGCAGCACCCTCGGGCACATTGCCGGCAGGACCGTTGTAACGATAGAGGAGAGACACATGCGGCACACAAAAATCTGGAAATTCTGGCTGGCTGCGATGGCGCTGGCGATCCTGCCGGGGCTCTTTCCGGCAACCATGTATGCGGATGTGAAGACGCTGGCAACCATCCACGGCCACGCCCAGGACCCTGCTGGCGTACCGATCGGGAACGCCGAGGTGCGCATCAGCCCGGATGGCAAAGCTGTGAAATATACCTTCACGACCGACGCCAATGGCGATTACAAGGGTGCAGACATTGTGCCGGGCACCTATTACATTCTGCTCTGGCAGAAGGACGCGACTACAGGCGCATTGAAACAGATCGACTACTTTGAAAATGTGAAGATTTCTGCGGGCGAAGACGTGTTGCAGGACTTCGACCTGAGCCGCCCGGAATACCTCAAGAAGCTGACACCGGAACAGCAGAAGGCCATTGCCGACGCGAAGGCGAAGAATGCCGGCATTATGAAGGAAAATCAGGACGTCAAGAAGCTGAATGGCATGCTGGCCGATGCCCGCGCGGATATTACAGCCAAGAAATTCGACGAGGCCGCGGCCCTGATGAGCCAGGCAACACAGGTCAAGGCGGACGCGGGCGTGCTGTGGCTCGAACTGGGGATCGCGCAGGACGGGCAGAAGAAGTACGACGATGCCGTGGTAAGCCTGAAGAAAGCAATCGACCTGGATACTGCCTCCAAGAAGCCGAACCCGGAAGTGCAGGCGAATGCTCAAAATGCGCTGGGCGAAGCTTACGCGCACACGAACAAAGTGCCGGATGCGGCAGCCGCTTATGAGGCCGCAGCGAAGATCCTGCCGACCAATGCGGGGATGTACTACTCCAACGAAACGATCGTGCTGAGCCAGGCGGGAGCACCAGTGGATGCGGTGGTCGCGGCGGCGGACAAGGCGATTGCCGCCGATCCGAAGCGCGCAATCCCCTATTACCTGAAAGGCCAGGCGCTGATCAACAAGGCGACGATCGACCCCAAGACGCAGAAGATTGTTGCGCCGCCGGGAACGGAAGAGGCCTACGAAAAGTACCTGGACCTGGCGCCGGATGGCCCGCAGGCCAATGATGCCAAGGCAGTCCTGCAGGAAATCGGCACCAAGCAATCGACGAAGTATACGGCTGGTAAGAAGAACTAATTCAGCTTTTTAGGGACCTGAGACGCCGCCCGATGGGGCGGCGTTTTTGTTTGGTCGAAGCGTCGGCGTGCGGGAAAGGCGTCGCTGGAGAGGCCCGTTACACCGTTCGTGGGATTGTTGACCCTCTCGCACCCTGCGGACAATGGCCCCATTGGCAGTGATCCCGGTTACAAATAAGAAATGCATGATTCGTTACCTTTGAATCTCTGTCCCATCTGAATCACCTGCCTGCGTTGTCGATAAGAAGGGTACGGCCCGGTTGACCGTTCCCCATTGACACTGAGGCACCCATGAAACGCTTTTTGATTTTCCTTGCGGCCTTCGCCACTCTTGCCTTTGCAGAAGACCATGCGCATGCGCAGCTGACCCTTTCGGCGGCTAGTCTCTTTTCTGCGAACAAATCTCTTCCCGCCACTTGCCAGAAGGAAGAAGACGTCTTTCTGAGGATTGTGAAGAACTATCGACTGCCGGCGAAATGGAAGGTCGTGATTGTCTGCGACGAGCCCTCGTGGAAAGACCTGCTTCGCCGCATGGTCACGCTGGAGCGCAACCATCCGCCAGACGCAGAAAAGACCTATGGCGAAACCAGTATCGAAGCGAACCTGACATTTTTTCGTGGCAACGCACTGCTGTATCCGGACCTCGGGAATACTCCCGAGCAGACCATCGCCCATGAGCTGGCCCATGTCATGTTGCACAGCCGCGACGAATACCGGGTAGACGCGCAGGCGGACGCATGGATGAAACAGCAGCGACGCAATCCCGGCAGCCTGGTGGCCATGGAGACTGCGCCGACGGACTGGTCGCCGTCCTGGCATTCAACCCGCTAGGGGCAATTCGTCAGTCGCAGCGTTCCGGAGCTTATGCTGGCATAAGTGAGCATGAGCGAACCAGGCGAGATCATATTGGACTATCCCGCGGCGCAGGAGCTGGTGTCGACACATGGCCGCGGCCTGCCCAAACCCGCGCGCAAGGAAACAGTCGAGATTGACCAGGCCCTCGGCCGATGCCTGGCGAGAGCGGTCCTCGCCGACCGGGACCAGCCGCCTTTTGCTCGTTCGACACGCGATGGGTATGCGCTGCGGGCTGCCGATCTAGTCAACCGCAGGAAGAGTTTTCGCGTGATCGGTCAATTGCGCGCCGGCCAGCCCCCATTCTCGCGCGCGATCCAGCCAGGAGAGGCACTGGAGAT
>Ga0116228_10003903_pt1 | contig 13173 bp, 7 predicted proteins | sample S1TSphfallax_2_FD_89694 | JGI IMG/M metagenome (GOLD analysis project Ga0116228, IMG submission 89694) | Host-associated microbial communities from peat moss isolated from Minnesota, USA - S1T2_Fc - Sphagnum fallax MG | ecosystem: Host-associated > Plants > Peat moss > Unclassified | place: USA... | reverse complement strand
CTTCCATCTCTCATAATTTCCTTGTTTTCATCCATGATTGTCCTCATCCCTTGTTGCAAGGATTTGAAATTTGATCACTCATCTCTTACTTCCAGGGTGTTTTTCTTTCTTCTTGTTTCTCAATTTTTTGGCAAGTTTTTCTTTCCACCAAAAAAGTAGATAAAATAGTCAAATTTTCACTAGAATTTTATTTTATTTTTTACAAAAATTCCAATACTTTCTAATTCTTTTCCCAAATTTTAGGTGCAAAAAAAATTGTCGGAAAAAAAATCCCTGGATACTTCATGCTTAACACAAGATTCTTTCTTCGAATATAAAATTGTCGGAAAAAAAATCCCTGGATACTTCATGCTTAACACAAGATTCTTTCTTCGAATATAGAGAGACCACACTCTAACAACTTTGAGAAGAAGAGATGAGCATGCATCCGACGGACAAGGAGTGTTCACGTGCTGTACATGATGTATAGTGATATTATTGGTAAATGCACGCACCTTTGACAAGAGATAAGAGTCTCTCTGGCCACTCTGCTCATAGAGCTATGTTGTATGTAGGGGAGCCAAGAAGCCCAAATATTTGGGCTGGAAATCATGTGATATTCTTGGACTCTACTCCAACATCCCATGTCAATGGACCTATTACGTGCATGCGTGCTGTGCCCTAATTAGGGCTTGTTGCATTACACAAATGCAAACCCGACAAATAACCCAAAAACAACTAACCCATCCCGACAAATAACCCAAAAACAACTAACCCATCATCTCAAATAACCCCAAAACAACTAACCCATCATCTCAAATAACCCAAAAACAACTAACCCATTGTCTCAAATAAGCCAAAAACAACTAACCCATCGTCTCAAATAAGCCAAAATCAACTAACCCATCGTCTCAAATAACCCCAAAACAACTAACCCATTGTCTCAAATAAGCCAAAAACAACCAACCCATCGTCTCAAATAACCCAAAAACAACTAACCCGTCCTCTCATTACCTCCTAATCCCCATGAGATTATTCCACTCACTATGGTAGACACCAATGTTTTGCCCGTTATAGAGTTTTGATCTGGTTATCAAGTCGGTTTGTAACCTACCAATCGGTTCTTGATCTTTTGGATTAACCGGTGAAAATTGATAATCACCTGGTATCGAATTTTCATAAATCTAAAAACCTACCTGGATGACCTGATTGTCATCCATGTAAGTTATCAATCTTTAAACACTAACATATTTTTATTAAATTAAAAATTAATTTTTTTTATAAAAGCTTTTAACCCATTAATAATCGATAGAACAATATGTAGGTATCAATTGGCAGCTATTTGATAACCTACCCTTCAGCATAATCGATGAATGTTACCCAAATTTTTGATAACCTACCCACAAACCAATTTTTGTATATATTTGATATTGAGAACCTATGTGATCTTTTCCAAAAATTCAAAAAATAGCCAAATTGACAGATATATTTAAAAAAGAAATAACCGGCCAACACTGGTAGATACCCATCAGGATGGTTATGCTTAGAGCTTTTTTTTGTATGTAACCTACCTAAGCAATTGGGCTCATAAATATGGTGTCTAAGGTGATGCTCTCTCTCATAAGTCAAACATTAGGACATTGTTATTAATTAAGAAGCTTAGTGTGTACGTTAAATCCACTAAATTTACATTAAAATCTCAAAAGATCTTGAGGAGATCAATTATTTAAATCCTGGGCTAATTAAAAATTTTGGTTCCATAAGTAATCCATATTGTGTGTTGTAAGTGAAAGACATTAGAATTTAGGCCTTGGTGTAATTTATTAATTGCACAAATAGGGGTAGGGGTTCCATGGAATGGATAACCCAGAATCCAGATCTTGACCAGATCCCCAATCTGGTTGTCCTCTGGAGATTGGGTTTGTGACCCAGGGTCAATGGATTTGTCCAATAGGTAGTAGTAGTTGGAACTTTACCCACCCACCCACCACTTTGCTTCATCCCTTTAAGGATATATCAACCCTAAACCCTTTAAACCCTCGCAAGTGCCTTGTGAATATTGCAAACATAAGAGAGTATGCAAGTAACTTTAAGGGAGGAGAGAATAGGGTTTGAAAATTTGGCATAAGTAACCAGCCTTGATCCATCAAGGAGTCCACTACTTAGATATCAAAATGTTGAGTTGCAGAATTTTTGAAGCTTGGGAAAAAAAATTTTAAAAAACTTGCCGAAAAAAAAAAAGAAAAAAAAAAGAAACGCTCTCCAAAGCAATGGAGATAGGGAGTTTACATTGATGGATGAATGGTGGATGAATGGAATTGCACCAATTTGAACAATGGAATCTGGGAATGGCCTGAAGAGTTTGTGGAAATTATAAATGTTTGAAGCTCCCTCATTCCCAAGTTTTACAACTAAAAATAGGTTAGAGTAGACCTCACATTATTCTAAATCACAATGGATTTTATCAAACTTTGGAGTTCATAAAAAAAATGGGTTCAAAATATGGCTACTACTTTTGGAAATAAAATGTCGTGGCATCTCGAAACATGTGGGAACTACAACTCCATGATAGTTGATGCAAAACTATTTTGCAAAGTTTTTTTTTTTTTCCTAAAAATTATTCGAGTGAGTATCAAGTATTGAATTATATCAACTTTCTTCCAACACATGATGATGATGTAGCAGGCCAAACATGATCAATTCAACACATTGTTTTGAACTGTGTGAGATCCTAGAAGACATGCTTTGGTTCTAAGAATCAATGAGAGTCAAGACTTTACAAACAAGTTATACTACTACCCACATAATTTAACACTTTCTCCCATTTTGCATCATGTGAGTTCATTATTTTAGGACTAGGTGAATTGCACAACTTCCAAAACAATTGATTTCTTTTTCAACTAATTTTTTCTATTTTTTGAAAAAATATTTTTTAAGAAACCCTGCTTCCAATATATGCCTTATATGAAATTCAAGATTAAGAAGGGGAAAAAGAGAGAGAGAGAGAGAGAGAGAATATTGGTTTTTTCAAATGGCAATTTTTCTTTCAAAATGGTGATTTTTTTTGTACAAAGGCCCACCCAAAATACCTAGGTCAAGCCAAACCAAACTAACTAACTATAGTGGTTGTGCATGTCACAACTGGTTCATTCATGATCACTTCTCCTTTCAATGATTCTTCCCAATGGGCTCTTGGGGGGTAAGGGGGGAAGAAGATCCAAAGTGGAAAAGGCCAATAAAAGTGAAACTTACTAGAACAACAACCACACCACCACAAACCTTTTTTATCTTGACATTTTTTGGGATTTTTTTTTAATTTTTTTTTAATTTAAAAAATCCATTCCATAAAACCCCAAGCCAAACAACCCACCTTGCTTTCATGGTTTTTTCCAAATACAAAATAATTGTGAAAAACCAAATAGGTAATGAGGGACCAGGGTCCAAGGATGGCCATGGATTTTGGGGTCTAATCTAGCTAGATCATTGTGATACCATGTCTGCATGTCAAGGTAATTATTTATCCCGGTAGGTCCCCCGCACCTAAGTAAAGGAGAAACTTTACTAGAAAAACCCCCATAACACCCCCCAACCCCACACCCACCCCACCCTTTCCGCCCGCCCCCATGCTTGATGGAGCAAATGGAAACATGACAAAGCGTGCTTTTATTTTGGGGATGGAAGCAATTTAGGTTTCTACTTTGAGGAGTGCCCCATGTTCCAAAAGTATTTGTGATCGACCAATCAAAAAGGCTCTTTCTAAGGAAATTTACGATGGTCAATTTAAATATTGAAAAAAAAATTTAAGAACCAAACCCAAAACTCACTCGCTTGAGAACACTCCTTAGCTTTTAGTTTGGTTAGTTGGAATTGTTTAAAAGTGTGTGCATGGTGTGGGTGTAGCATGTTGTTCTTGTGCATAAGGTTTATTTGGAGCTTTACAATGGCTAAAGACAATATTTGTGTTTATTGAAAGCATGGATGGAATTAATGAAGAGACCCCTAATGTGAAGACAACCCTTTCTTGTAACTTGTCAAATGTTGATAGTGTAGACCAACAATGTGCAAAATGACTTATCACAAATTGATGATGTGCATCTTCAAGTTATAATATTTCAAGTTGTACAATGGAGAACCCACACAACAAGACCTTTCTTTGCTTTAAATGACAATTTACATTTTGACCTTATCAAGCCTCAAATGCAATATTTTGGCATTGATGTTGGATCCATGTTGCAAATCTTGTGAGTGGAGAATCTTAATTAAATTATCACGATAATAAAAATTCGATCAAATGATTTGCTTTTAAAATTGCACAAAACTAACAAACTTCAAGGATTGTATTAAAGTTTTTTTTAATCAAAGAAAATTATGAGTGATTGAAGAATATGAATATTTTGAAAAATTGAAACTGGATAAAGATTAAATAAGTCACCTTCACCAAACTACTTTTTTTCCTTTCCAAATAGCCCTCCTTTAAAATGATTATAATTATTATTTTTATCCATGTTGATGTTACAAGGTTGATTGTAGTTTATTATTATTATATGGAGTTCTAACAATGCAAATTGTTGATCAAGATGTAGCAAGCTTTTGTTTGTTTGTGCTTCTAAATGTTTTCATTGATGATCAAGCTTCAACAACCTTTTAGGTGTGTGGGGAATTTCTATGGATATTTAATTTTACAAACAATTTATGTATCAATGGGTAGAATTCTTTATAGAACTAAGGTTCAATTCCCTCGCAAGCTACTTAATTTCCAATGTTTGCATTTCGAATGTCTTTATTTTTACACAACTAGCATGTGAAATTTGTTATACACAACTTATATGCATATTTAGAATTTAATTTGAATTTGGAAACCTAAAAATACATAAATGGCAATGAATGAATTTTTTCCATGGATGCATAATTATTTTACAAGGAAAATTTTGAAATATCTATATGCATTTTGTTTTTTGTTTTTTTTAAATGCCTTATTCACATATTTCATACCCTCTTGACTAGTCTAATACATTATAATTGGCCAACATTATAAATTACCTCGTGTTGTGATAACCTTTCAATTTGATTGGAAAAACATGTTAAACACCATTATTCCATCACAACTTGCAAAGTATTGGGTTCATAGTTCATACCTTGGTTACTTGGATTCATAGAGACTTAATCCAAAATGTTTTATGTGGTTGGTGGGCACCTTATTTATCATAACTTTTTAATAAGCATTTCGAAAAACAAGGAGTGGGTGTTTTGTTTTTTGAAATGTTCACCTTCCTTTTCCTATGCATGGGAAATAAATAAATTTGAAACATTCTAATAAATCCTTCAGCAATAGGCTTTACCAAATTTGGGCCTATATTCAAGTTTGCCTTGCATGGGTCCATATTTTGGTACCTTGCAAATAAACAATCCCAATTTTAAAACACCTTTTATTCATATTATTGGGTGTTTTGAATTGGAAATGGTCAAATTGTGGGTATTTTTCACATTCAACGTTTTTGGCAACTTAAAACATGGGTGTTCAACCTCATAACATTAACATCTCCCATAGTTCAAAATTTTGAAACCCAAATCAAAGCAAGTCCATCCAAAACCACACAAAGTGTGGGATTAAATTTATTTTGCACTTGTGATCTAGCTAGCCCATCTCATTCTAAAAAGATCCAAACTACCATCATAAAGCTTGAAAGGTGTGCCTCTACACCTTAATTATAATATTTGATTTTGTATATATATATATATATAAATTTTTAAAACTCACCTAGTACTTTGAAATGCCCATTTGCCTAATTTTCATGTCACATTTGGGAACATATGTGGTCCAAGTTCTTTTAAGCTTTAATTTCAAATGGCACTCCTTAATGTGCCATTTTTTCCAAGCTTTTAACTTGTTTTTTTGATATTCAAGGTGTGATGTTCCTTAAACTACCTAGATTACACGTCCCACAATACTTAAGAGTTACAATGCTTGGGCCCTTTTCAACACAAGCCCACATTGTTGAAGTCCACTTTTAATTAACACTAATGACACAAAAGGCGAAAACTCATTGGCTTCATTTTAAGTTTGGCCTTTGCATGGCCTTAGTGTGCCCCATTAGAAAGTCTTTGACATTGTTTTGCTTTGAGGGTATGTTGACGCACCCTGAAACTCCTTGATGGATTCAATTGTGAGTCCGAAGGTGAAAACAACAGAAAGAGAAGGAGTTGCGGCACATTCCTTGGTTCACAAACTTTGAAGGTAGAGGGGCGTGATGGAATTTTGGGATGAGATTAGGACAAATGACAAGCAAGTTAATTATTCACACATATATGCACAAACCAAACAACAAGTTGGTTAGTGCATAGTTGGAGCACTTTTGGTGCAAGAACAAACCATAGGCAAACACAAACTTACAACACTCACCATGGCTCAAACTTAAGGGAAACCATCACCTTCCCCCTTATAGTTTTTTCCTTGCATGGCCACAAGGCCCACACCCAAATGTCATTTTGTTTCGAAACTCCCAAGTTGGAGTCCCAAAATACCCTAAATTGGGACTCCCACAACTTTGGAAGCCCATAATTTTGTGTGCAAGCCTCTTATTGAGGTGAGGTTTAAAGCAAAATTGTAGCCATCATCGAAAGCTTACCAATGGTATGTGGCATAGCACCTGCATGTAAGGAAATCATGATTATCAACTTTTAATGGTCGAGAATCGAATTGTCAATTTGACTCCTAACTTTTCATTTGACCATAATTTATGTTTTAAATACCCAAATGGGATATGCGAACCCATTTTAAACATTTACATTCCAAGATCTTTCCAATGATATAAGGAACATTTCAATTCAATGAGTTTTGATTCCTACAATCGCCCTCTGAAGGTTTGAAAGTCCATTGAGACTCCAACTCGCAAAATGGGAGTTCACTTGGGAGTGTGGGGGTTCATTCCTTCACACTTCCTTGCACTCCCAGACTTCATTCTTGGCCTGCAAGCTTTGTAACCCTTTGCCTTAATCACGAGCCCAAGGTTAGGGTTGCGACACATGTCACCTTCTTCCACTTTAAAAGATCAATGTTTTCATTGATTTTACCTCTATGATTTCAACTTGAACACAACCACAAGTGCGTTTAAGACTCATTATTCCTTCACTTTGGTCCACCCATTTGTATTGATTTGTATTATTTTTTAACACAAAAGAAATTAAAGGCAAGTTGTATACCCTTTTTGTGCCTACCTTTTGTAACCCCTTTTCTTAACTCCTTTCATGACAACTTCCTACCAAACTTCTTTTCATGCTTTCATACACATTAACTCCATTTTCAAGTTCCATAGGATAACCCTAGTCACCATTATGGGCTTACTTTTGGTAAAGGTTACAAATGTGCCAATAAATAATGTTGAACTAGGTTTTATAGTTCAAACCTCCTTCACCCTTTCAATACATGGTTCATCATTGCATGTATGGGGTTGGAGCCCCATTCAAAGGAATGCATGTTACAATGATGTGCACCACTATCTTATTTCCCACCCAATTAGCAAACCCTCAAGAAGTTTTTATTTACAAGTTCATTTCTTGTCCATTAGTTGCCACTGTCCCATCTCACTTTCCATTTCATCTTTCTAATTTCACACACAAGCTATAATTTTTTTCATTTTCTTGTTTGAACACATCTCTTCCATTTTTAAAGGTTGATGTTTTTAATTAGGTCAACATTTCAATACATTAAGGATTATATCTCCTTTTTAACATATTCTCCCATAGGATGTGTTTTCTTGATGCCAAGTTTATTCCTTTATAGTTTAAACTTGTTCAGAATTTCACCTACCCAATGTTTTCTTTAAGTTCAAGAGCCTAGAAGAGAAGTCAAAGGCATACGTCTAAAGGTTAAACCCTTAAAACTTGGGTATGGGTACAAAAAACCATTAATATTGTTATATAAATACATCAAACATAATTAATTTTAATGTAATTTGACACTTTAAAACATTTAAAATAAACCACTAGTTGTGCTTATAGTGGGTCATTTTACTATACTTGCATTCATTTCCAATGCGGTCTTATGACATAATTTAATTCCAAACCATTTTCGTATGAGCATGCAAGTTCTTCTCACCTTTGTTCATGACTTCATTTCCATAGAACCAACCTTCACCCAACCCATTATAATAATGTTACATTTGAGGTATTATATTCCAACTTTCAAGTTCTTTCAATGCATTACATTGTTAAAACACTTGGTTTGAATTCGCCCCATTGAACCCCATCAAGTCTAGTGGTCACACTAATCCCCAAGATTAATGCCTACTTAGATTATCGAGGTTATACTCTTTTGACCCAATTCATATGGTTGTTTGTTTAAGCTTAAGAAGGCAAGTTTATAGTCAACTTAAATCTAGTTTAAGAGATGTACATACCTTTCTTTACATTTTAAAAGAATAACATTGTGTTTCATTACACCTCAAGAAAAAACAAGTTGTTCCTTCTTTTAAAGTTAGCTCCATAAGGAATTTATTTCCATTATCCAAATGGCATGCAAAAAAAAAGGCGCAACTTTTTTTAATAATAAAATTACTTAAATGTAGATAGGTTGTTTATAATTCAATTGGATACATAAAATATACATAGTATATTATATAATTTAACAAAAATATTCAAAATATGCCATTATTTCATAACAAACAAAAAAATACCCTTTTATTTCAAGTGTTTCCTAAAATATCCTAGTAGTGACTTCCTAAAGGTTGGCTTTCTTTTGTCCAACCTAAAAGGTTAAACCAACATCAACATGATGACATCACTTCCCCATTTTTGAAGCAAGTATCAAGGTCATAAGGTTACTTTTCTTATGATTCATTTGCATTCAGTTCAAAATAAATTACTTCAACCTTTCATATTCATGAAACTACTAATGTTGTAATACATAGCACAAGCATGTGCATAACATTCCAATTATAGTTCATCCAATGTCAACTTATGACCAAATCATGGCTCACTCACCATCATGCATGTCCTCATTCAAGGACATAATGTTTCACTTGCATGATCCATTCACATGTGACCACCAATGAATGTCTTAATGTGCATTTGTTCATGTTCAAGCAACCCATTTACAAGCTGATAATTTCTTATTGCCATTTGCTTTGCATTCTGATTTATTTGCTTAATGTTACTTCCATTATGGGTTTACATTGTCCCACATATAGGTTCTCCCCTTTTTTGTTTCCTTTAATGCAACTTAGCGCTTTGGCATACCCCCTAACTCATGCAATGAATTTAGACTTGGATACCCAATTTACACCATTATCATTTGATATAAAATTTGTGTCTTGGTGGAATGTTAAAGACACTTTTAACAAACTTGTGGTTTCACTTGCCTTCAAGCAGTTTTTGATTACAAGTTCATTTCCTAATCAAGTGACCCAATATGACTTGCCTATCCTTAAGGTCAATGACTATGGTTACCCACCTTTTTCATCATAGAATGGACCTTGCATTACATTTTAAGCCATTTTTTGCCTTAAGAATTTCACTTCCAAAACAAGACAAATGTACAACACATTTGCATCCTCAACCACAATCCAATTTTGCTTCAAGTTGTTTTCAAAATGTGGTGTGAAGTTTAGAAACTTCCACACCCAGGTGTGGTTTGCAAGTGCATGCCATCCATTCTTCCTAAGCCTTGTCCATTGTCCATTCTACATTTATAACTTTTTCATCCCCTTCTTTTTACAGGGAGGTTCCCAAGTTCTTTTGGTTATGTTGTAAACCATAAATGAACCAATTCCATGAATTTTACCAACTTAAGGGGATGATCGATTCCTCGTAAATCATTGTTGGAATTGCCAAACCCCATTTGGCTCATTTTTCCTTTCTTATTTTTGGGTGAATTACAATTTCATCCCAACAATTATACATTTTAGAAATTTATTTTCCTTTGTGCCAATATTTTTTCGCCTTAATTCATGCAAAACTTACTTTTTTCAACTTTTGAAACACTTAAATTAAGTTGGAATATTTGAAGTGATATTTTCACTCACATACAAATTTAAATTCTTTTAAACCTTTTAATTCATATTTCCACATGTTTGTAACTTTTCATTCAAGTTTCACAATAAGTTAGAATGAGTTCTAAAAGAAACCTTTGAAAAATCAAGTTGAAATAAACATGCCGAAAGTGAATGAAATGGAATTTTTTTGCAAATTTTATTTTTAAAATGAGTTTGAAAATTCCAATAGAACTTTGGCCCAATTTTTTTGCTTTTTCATTAGTTTTTTTTTTCCCTCCCTAAAATTCATCCCAATTTGTTTGGTTTAATTCCTTTTGCTAGAGAAACTAATTTTGGATATACCTTTTATAAAATTGCACAACCCACAAAATCTACTTAAACAACAAACTACCAAGTCTAACTACAATTATATTCAAAGCCACCTACAAACTTCACGAGGTAAAGGGTTTTTTGAAGGTCTAAGGTTAACTTGTTGCCTATCCAATTACACTTGGAAAAATCCATGGTGATTTTGCAACCTTTTCCCTTTTCACATGAAACATTCCTCTTGCACCTATCTTAATGTGGCTTTTATTTCACCTTGTTCATTGCACTCCAATGAATTTGCCATCGTTCATAGTAATCACCCGTTAAACAACATAGGTCATCTCTTCCAAAGACAATCCTTAATCATGTGACCCAACATGTCACACTTAAAATAATTGGTATTGGTGAAGACCTTGGATTTGTTTTTGAATTAGGGCGGGGTGCCTCACTTTCATGAGATGTCTCTTCCATTTGTGATTGTTTCTTTGGGCCTTCCTCTTATGGTCAACTGCTTTAGTTCCCACCAATTTTTCTTGCACACAAGTTCATATATCCTAAACACTTGTGAACCCAATGAATTTGTTGCAAGTCATGGGCACCTCCTTGTGTTGAAAGATTGTGTTCCATGCCCAAGATTGCAACCCATGGAAAAATGCCACCTTCTTGGCATACTTTTCATTTAACAAACATGCAATTTAACCCCACATTAAATTGTTTGACATACCGCACCATCAATCCATGGCATTTCCCTTATTTCAAGTCCATTAGGGAAATTCCTTCCTTCAAGGTTAAGCTACTCAAAATATATCTTTCTTTCACCATCATCTTGAAGTCCTTCTAGCTATTGAATGCAAGATAATAAACCTTCCTCATTGTTCTATGGCTCACCATTATAAAACATGGCCTCATAGAAAGGTTAGTGCCACCTAAAGACGATCCACATCTTGGAAGACACCATGAGATTCAAAATGCATCTCTAATTGCAAGATCCATTGTTTTGTTCCACCTTCAAACATTTGGTCTACATTGAAAGATTTTCATATATCATTTGAAGCATTGTCATCACATTTGCCTTCTTGACATCCTCTTCCAAATGTTTATAAATGGTGTGATCCTTATTCACATGATCATCCTATGACTTGTTAGAGTTGATCCATCGTTGTCCCACATGTGTTGGCATTTTCAATAGTTGGGACATCATGAATAAAATAACATTTAATTTAATCAAATTGAAAGTGTTGTCTTAAGCTTGTTGTTAAAAGTCCAACCAATTCCTTAGCACTACCACAAGTTAGTTGTGAGGTGTTGACAAGGACCACTATGATCATTCAACACAAGGTTTCACATTTTTTATTTCATTAAACTTGGGGTTCGTTTCCACCTTGACACAAGCCTCCTTAGTTTTTCTACCGCATTGTAATTTAGGTCCCTTGGGTACCTTAGGGGCACATTTCTTGGGAGATTTACCTTCTTTCACCCCTTTGGCCAACCCAAGAATCATGTTGAAAAACACAATTAACCTTTATTTCCAACACTACTTTTAATTTTGGTTCACACTTTGTACCAATGTTTCAAGAGACCATCTATAATATCAGTTGACATTTTTTTCCTCCAAGCTCCTAATGTGTTTGTTCAATATTCAAGGCATGACACTCCTTAGAATACTGAGACTACACATCCCACAACACAACCTTAAAAATTTAATACATTCCCAACCAACATGAAGGACGTGACATTCCAATAACCTAGATGAATAGATCAATGTGGACTTCCCCTTATGTCCACGGTCCTTAAGGGGAAGTCGACGTTGGTCAAAATCCCCTTGATCCTAGCACATGGCCAAAGCACAAACTTTAAACCTTTTGTGGCACATCTCACATCAACTCAATGCTTTGAGCTTTTCATGGGCCAACAATACTTTTCCGAGCCACTTTCCCATGCCTTTGCATTGACCCTTACCTTGGCCAATTCACTTAGGACTTACAATGCCCTAGACCCCTTGCTACTAACGGGGCTCACATTTCTTTTAAGTGCACTTTCAACAAACACTAATGGATACCAAGGGTTATACATCCTTGGCCTCAATGCAGGCTCAGCCTCCACATTGGCACACCAAGGAGTTCTCCATGCTACCTTACCTTGAAGGGGCATCTCATCTCACTCCTCTCCTATACAAAATGTGTACATTAAAAAAAGTTAATCAAATTAAATTGTATTCAGTGTGTTTGGAGGACCATTTTAGGAGAGAGAACATTTCCATTTTCATCCTCTCCCATGTGTTTTTTTTTCCCTTAAAAAAAAAAGAGACTGATTGCAACAAAAAGGCACACTCTCTCTATCATGAAAGTGTTATCATGCATGCCACCCTTCCCCCACATGCCTTTTCCCCACCAATGGATGAGCACCAGGAGTGAGCTTCCCTCTTATCCAGCTCTCCTAGTGTTGCCTCAAAAAACAACTCTCCCCCCTCTCAGCCACCAACCAAAGAGCATTGAAATTCAAGTACATACCTTGTTATTATTATTGTTGTTGTACCAAGGCCCCCTTCCTTCCATATCCATCCACTTTTGGATAAGCTTTGAAGTCAGTAGTAGTAGTAGTAGTACATAGTAGTAGTGTGTCCTGTGAAAAGGATAAGTATTGGGAATCAAAAGTGAAGATACCAGTTCCCTCTCTGGAACCATGCCATTAGCATACTAGACTTTAGCTCACCTTAGTTGACTGGTGCAATGTGCAATACTAAGTTGGAAGGGGGGTGGGGGGGGAGGGGGGCCTTGTTCCCATCATAGTACTTCTTGAACTGGTTTGGGTGTCCTATTCTAGTACTCACTCTTTTGGGGGCTTTTTCCCCCTTACATGGGACTGGTGACCATCATTATTTGCTTTTGGTACCACTTTT
>Ga0116228_10003902_pt1 | contig 13174 bp, 8 predicted proteins | sample S1TSphfallax_2_FD_89694 | JGI IMG/M metagenome (GOLD analysis project Ga0116228, IMG submission 89694) | Host-associated microbial communities from peat moss isolated from Minnesota, USA - S1T2_Fc - Sphagnum fallax MG | ecosystem: Host-associated > Plants > Peat moss > Unclassified | place: USA... | reverse complement strand
TGTTTTTCCACTTTTGTTTCCACTTTTTCTATTTGGTTGGTACATTGGCTTCAATTTTGGCCTTGCCTTGGTAAGCAAGGATCTTGTGTTTATATTCATTATAAAGTATAGTATCTTAAGGGATTTTGGCCCCTAAATAATAATAGGTTGATTTTTATATGAGGATTTTTTAAAGATGATATTTTGGCTTGTGTTGAAACTTGATATTAGTTATAAAGTTATAATATTTTGAAGGATTTTGGTTTCTTTTAAAATATTTTTTGAAGAAAATATTTTTGCATGGTGAAATATTTGAATTTCCATAATTCATTTTTTTGTTTGACGATACTTTTTAATGTAAATGATAAGGCCACAATGTGACACACCCCTAGTTTTACTTTGACATTATTTTGGCAATCAAACCACTTTCATGATTAAGGTAAGCTACCTTGGTTGAACCAACACCTACATTGTTACCAGCCAATTTGGACCAACACCCACAATGGTACTTTTACCTTTTTAAGTGAGGCCTCTTAATGGCCATATTAAGCCCCCGAAAATGTTAATTTGAACTTTAAAACCCTAATTTAGTATATGCATGGGATATCTTTCATATTTATAAATAATTTAAATGGATCTTAGGATTTTTACCATGTGCCAATGTGGTTGCTAGGGTCATCCATGGCCATTAGTAACATTGCAAAAATTAAAAACTCTATTTTTTAAAGGTTGCTTTTAAAATAATATCAAAGAATGCAACATCAATGAAACCATTAAAATGCTAAACTAGTATTTTTTACAATACAAGATTGATTTTGAACCTCAATAATAATACACTCCTATTACACATGGCAAAAATTGATTAGGAATTTGATGTAAAGGATTTGAAGTTCTTTTTTGTAGTTTCTTCACACAAACTTGCACACACACCTTGCATCCTTATTGTTGCACATGGAGCTTTAAAAAATGGTTATGGCAAAGTAGAAACAATAATTGCATTTGTGATTATGCATTATGTTTGTGAGTATGTATTTGCAATTATGATGGTTTTTTGTGCAATGACCAAATTGTGAGCTCTTTGGCAACTTGTGTATGGAACAAATGTGAAAGATGAGAGAGATACTAACTTGGAACCTTTGTTTGAACAAGAAAATCTAAGGCAACTAAAGGGAGGATTGACATTTTCAACATACATGCAAGGTAATAAAGAATTGAAGAACTCACGAACCCACTTCAATTTTAGATTTGGCCTTATAGAACAGTTGTGGGCCATGAAAGGCCTTAATCAACTTGATTGAAATAAAAAAATTCGTTGAAATAAAAGTCTTATCAAAATGTATTATTGTTGATCTTACTTTCTTCGTCTTTCTTTGGTTGCATATGGTTAAGTTCCGTATGCATTGTTTAGTCATGTACTTTAATTGAATTTGTCACACCTAAATCCATAATTGCAATTCTATCCAAATTTGGGTCCTCTTGCAAAATTGAAATTTTCATAGTATTAGCAACTATGATGACCATCAATGGTGTTAAAGGCATTGAAGGTGTTAAAAGTGGCAAGTCAAGCTAGAGTCATTTCTATAATCATTAATTCTTCAAGTCATCATAGTTGTATATATTTTTGAGTTTTTGCATTTGAAAATTCTTGTAGTTCAATTTGAAAAAATGCAAACACATTATGATTTTCCATTATCTTTACCTTTTTAATGTTAGAAGTTTTCTATTTGTTACTATAAATAAATTAGTTTGTAACTTAGCTTGGAATTAAGTCCAATGTGATTGTGATTTTAAATATTTAGTACATGGGATTTAATCCCAAGTTATGTGATCTCAAATTAATTTTGGTGATTTGAAATTCCAAAACACACATGTTTTGTTGTTGCAAGTTTTCCGTGTTTTATGCAAGTTTCTTTTACATTTAGTTTATGTGATTTGCATTGTGTTTTTGGGGCTTGGATTCTTGTATTGTTGCAAGGGAATCTGATTTTGAATCACCAAAAATGATGTTTAGCTTCATAATGCTAAAATTAGATTTTTTGTTTTTGCATTAGTGGGTTTATTCATGTTTTGTGTAAGAGTTTAGTGCAACAAGGTGTAATGTTGTTTTATTTTTGTTGCAACTAGAAGTGGTTTTTGGCTTACTCAACAATTTTTTTTATTTTTATGTAATTTTTTTCTAAGAATTAAACCCAAACGGGGGCTTAGTACCTCGAAGTTTGTTGTGTGAAAGAAAGAAAATAAAACAAGTAGTAAGGAGAAGCCTCATGCCTCTATCATACATGAGGCCCTCCCTCTCATTTTCTTTCTTTTTCTTCCTTCATTTTGTCCTTCTTTCTTGACATGGATGTGATAGGTCACAAGTTGCACCAAATGGCAACAACAACAATAAGAACTACTATCACCATTGCCATCATTGTTAGAGCTTGAAGCTCTAGCTAGGAATTGGGTGTCGACATCTTTTTCTCATCATTGTCATTATCATTGCATTGCCACAACAACAATTGTTAGAGGAGGAGGAGGAAGGAGGTTGGCATGAGCTTGGAACTCCATGGCACCATCATCACATGAATTTGAATTCCCTTAGACCTCCAAGGTTCAATGAGTGTTGGGAGGCTTCAAGGCTTTGGGGAGCCTTGGGGTAGGGGGATCAAACGAGCCAATCTAAACCTTCTCCTTTTGATTTTTCATTTTTATTTAAATTTCAAAACTTGAAGTTTGGGAATAGCCAAGTTCAACATTAATCCAAACTTGCCACATATTTATTTTTCATTTCAAAAAAATTCAAACATATGGATGATGTTTCTTCCATAATTTGGATGTGCCATTTTCCATTCATCCAACATTTTTACATCCATCCTAGCAAGTTAGCAAATAGGGGTTAATGATCAAACAAGGACTTTAGAAATAAAATATATAAATAATAAATTAATTTAAATCATGGACACGTTTTACCTTGTAACTAGACATAAATTTTACCAAATTTTTAATAATATTTTTTTTAATTTGAAAAGGAATTTTAATTTCCAATTTTTTTGGAAATTCACATCTTTTGCGTATGTAGTCTAATCAAGGTGTTATTTATGTCATTAATCTTATGGGGATGAAATCTACGTGTGTGTGAAGTTGCAAAGGATTTGGATTCAAATATTTTTGGAATCTAGAGGCAACATACTTAGTTTTTACATTTATTTTTTCAAAAATTCACGTTGTGCATGCATGGAGGTGGAATTACATGCCATCTTTGTTTTAAAATTCTGAGAAAGGAGGATTACACATCTATAAATTTTCTAATCCTTTGAGAAAAAACATTTGTAGAGGTTGTTAGTAATAAGGTGCATAAGACAAGTGCACGATAATCAACAACAATTTGTTAATAAGCCCAAAAAGTTACACTCTACATGTGGTGGAGTGTTACACCATTAACAAATGAGGATAATATTTGAATTCCTATCATAATTCCTACGTGGGAATTATGAAAGTGGGAATCATGTTGCATGTAAAGTTTATTTTCATTTTGTGTTCTAACTTTGGTTTGGGAAATGTTGACCATGGTTGGGCTTGGCATTCCAAGATGATATCTTGGGACTTGAATTTCATATACCATATGGTTAAGTTTAACATTCCATGACAAGGTTTCAAAACCCAAATTTTAGATACCATGTGAATAATTTGTATTTTATGATGATTTTTTGGGACACAAATTATTGCATTGGGGGTTGCCAACCATGTTCAATTTATTCATTTTCCTTAAACGACATTATAAGTTAGTGGGAAAAGTTAGGTTGCAATAATGTTGTTATGGATGTGGGTATTTTGAATTTGATCACCAATTGTCTTGTTGATTGTTTGTGGTGGTGATATTGGGTTGATGGCATGTATATCACATCTGTGGCATGTGGATGCAAGATAAGGTGGACCACTTTTTGCGTCACATTGCAAGTTTTTGTAGAATGTCATATGCATTAACATGCCATAAAATCATTACTACACCAAATTTTCCATTGAATTAAAATTCTCAACTTGAATAAGAAGACATGTACACAAACAATTATAACATATATTTTCCAAATACAAAGTATTGGACTTTTGAAGTTGAAAACTATGGACTAATTTTTTTGTCTATGGGTTGATACAAATATATTTTTATTTATGAATTTTGTTTGGGTTATCTTATAAGGATTCAATATATGATATATTAAAGCAAAAGTAATATGGATGCAAAAGTTTTGTTAAAAAAACTTTAACCCAAAAGTAGATATGGACTTTTAAATGTCTTAAATGGAATTTATTTTCAAAAGTCCACATCATACTCATTTTTTGATGGATGTTAACATTTTTTTCTTAACATGCATGTTAAAGAGCTATTTAGTTGGGCTTTTCTTCACGTACATTTTATTATTTTATTAACTATATTGAATCCCCCATTTCAACAATGATATCATAGTATATTACAATTTTAACATTACCAAATGGACATCTTATGGACTATTTATCCGTTAAAATTGGTCCATCTTACCTCGCAACCACCTTGGCCTTTTGAAATGTTTTTATAAATGCAAATGCCCTAAATTCAGATAGGAAAAACCTATATGTTCAACATTTTACTTAAAAGTTAAAGTTTAATTACCCCAAATTTAAGGTTAGGGTTCACAACAAAAGTGACACAAAATTCCATAATAAGGGATATATTAAGGGGTATTAATGGGTTTACATGGTGTGGTTTAAATCACCCACATGTACACCACCATCATTTGCATATGGGGGGGATTTCTTTAGATTTTGAAACAAATTCACCCTCATAGTTAGTCACCCCACCACTATTATGGGGCATGGATGACATTTATGGAAAACACCAAAAGGTCCTCTTGATATTTGAAGGCAGTTGGCACCATTAAACTAGATGATTTCATCTAATATTTCATCATAACTAGTGTGAAATGCAACATATGTGTAATCTTCAATTATTCACACCTTTCATGGCATGGACTTGGGTTTGTTTTAGCATATGGAGGGCTGCCTATGCACAACAACACATTATGGGTTTTTTGACTATTCAAATAAATAATTATTGTCCTTTTCGAATACAATCATAATTATTTGGTCACAAAAATCACTATGTAGTTATAAAAACCATTGAAATGTCATGTGATGTCATGGTTTTATGACTACAATTAATATGATAATGAATGGGTTTTTTGGATAGATATATTATTATGATTGAAAATTTAATAATTTTTGTAATTAATTAAAAATCATTAATTAAAAACACCTTGACTTTTGTGACTACAATAACAACTTTTAATTTCATAAGATGGTGATGTGGCATTCATGTGGTAATAAAATATTTTATTATTAATCAACATGATGACTCATAAACTACTTTGAATAAAACGAAGCATTTATTAGTTGATCATCATGTTGGAGATGACATCCAATCCTTCAATGTAACTTTTTGCATCAAGATGCAAGTTCAAAAACTTTACCCTCACTACAACAAATCATATCCTTTGAATTGGACATAAAAATGACTATTATTTTTTTCAACTACATTTATAATTGTTTAGTCATAACAATCATTAAGTAATGGCAAAAGAATTCAACCTGTCACATGCCATCATGGTTTGCAATTGTAAACAATATGACAACTTGTTGGTTTAATTAGCAAATTATCATTTTATTTTTCAAATTTTATTCATTAATTAATTAGTTGCAAGAACCATCCACCTTTGTGATTAGTAATGACTCAATCTCCCATGATGATGACATGGCATGTTATATGCCAACAAGATGATGTGACTATTCGTCAACATCATGATTCATTTCATTGATTTAATTAATTAATTAGATTTATTAATTAGTTGAAAATATTGTTGTCCTTTGTGATTGATAACAACTTGGTCTTCCATGCGATGATGACATGACATGCCATTTGGCAACAAGGTGTCACAAATTTTCATGGCAATCCATGATTTTTTGTGGTCCACCATAAGCTTTTGTGTGTTTTGAATTTATGGCATCAATATTTGTCATGGCATACCATAATTTTTTATGTGCCATGAGGTTTTTGAAACCATGAATTCAAATGCATGTGTATGTGTACTAAACAATTTATAACTTGTAGTTATGACTACAATATTAATAATCGTTTTGGAAAAAGGTGACACATAATTCCTTGACTTTTTACCTACATAGCACATTATCTTAAGTTAACACACCTAGTAAGTTAACCTATATATGGAGGCTATTTAATAAAAACCTACTTTGTATTATATGTTACCTTGTAAGTTACTTAATTAGACATAATAAACTTACTATGTCTGATAAGATTAAATATACCTATAATAGGTTATCCTACTAATAAATTAACCTAGATAGGTTTGCTTAAGTTCTTACCTTTAAATTTTAACCCAAGTCAACTTAAATTGCCTCATCACAAGATATTTTATCAAGTTTGTAACCATGTCAAGTTTTTGTGACTAGATGCGACTATGATATTAATTATTATGTACTAAGGTTATTAAATAAGTAATTTCAAAATACTCGAGTAAATTGAACTTTCCTATTAGATTACTTAAGTATATATCCAATAGATATTTAAGTAGGCACCTAAAATATGTAATGGGAACGTAAGCTCCCTATGAAATAAGTTAAGTACAATCATACATAGTAGGTAGTATTTATTTAGCCATGTTTACTTTTTTTTAGCCAAAATTATTCTAAATAATTATGTTTAGCCATGTTTAACATAGGTTAGTCTATATCTAACTTAAATTAGCCTAACTTTAGTGAGGTCTAGCCTAAATTATCCTAGTAAAACTCAGGTCTATTTTATATTATTTTAATTTAGTTTAGGTGTAATGTACAAATTAACCTAATATAGCTTAAAAGTCTAATTTATTTTAGACATAATCTAAATCTAGCCTAGATTAACCTAACTCAATATAGGTCCAACTTAGTTTAGTCTAAGTTTAGCTTATAACCTAAGTAGTTTTACGAATTCGATTAAGTTAATTTATTTTTTAATGTTTAGGTTAATTTAGGCTAGGTTAGTAAATAATATAGGTTGACAAATTATTTCATCTTAAGTCAACCTAAGGAGGTCTAAATCTAGGTTGAGTTGGTAGGTAATAGGTAGGTTGAGCTAAGTCAACTTAGGGTGGCCAAGGTTAATTCGAGGCTAAACATTTTGAACTTTACAACTTTGTATTAATATAATTAATATTAAAAAACGTGGTAGTGCAATGGATGAGGACTTGAATCCCGAAGTGAAGTTGAGAGGTTCAAGTTTTCACTTTTGCAACCTGTGATATTTAAGCCACTTGGCGTAGGTTAGGCAACATAGTTTAAGCTTCTTGGGCTAGGAGTTTGATGTTTATTTTTAATAATTGCCACCTAGCCTAGGTTAAGTAACATGGGTTGCCTAACATAGGTAGTTAACTAGGTAGTTAGGTTAGGCTAAGTTGATTTTTGGCTATGTTAGTTACATGGGCTAAATTAGGTTGATTTTTGGTCATGTGTAATGACTCATAACATGTGTTTATAAATTTTTGACATGTGTCATCCATCCATCAAAATGTATTTTGTAACACTTAGTTGAATAAAATACTTAAATTGAAATGGCATGCATTTACACATGAGACCAAAGTTAATGATGACATGGAATATCATTATTAAGAAATTGAAAAACCTTAGTCATTAAAACAACTAGGCTTTGCAACTGAACATCCCTTATGACTAAATGGGTGAAACGACATGGGTTTAATAATTCATTAGTCATTAGTCACATACATCCTCTTAATTAGTATGTAGTTGTCAAAGCTAGTTGTAAAACCCAAAAAATGTTGTTGTGATGGATGATTATGATGAATTTAGGCACATTCAATAGTTTGAGATTAAATAGTGGTATTGGTCACACAACTATGTTTCCATCATCATAGTGACCATGGCTCCAAACAGGATGTCAACAACTCTTAATATTAATTTAGCAAATGGAAACAAAAGTGCTAATGGTGGTGGAACGACCAAAAGTGGCAAAACTAATGGAAGTGGGAGTGCCACTACTGGTGGAGTCATTTGAAGCGATGGTACCGAGGTTTTGCATATCATTGTTTCACATTACACTTAAGACTATGACATAAACATACCACCAATGTTGGTAATAAACAAGGTTTAAAAAAAACACCAAATCAATCCAATAACGTTGAAGCAAAATTTGCATTTTTGGAATTTTTCATTACAAAATGGCATCTTAAGTGAAATTGGTTACATTAATTTGAAAACTTGTGAAAGGTAAATCATCATAATTTGATCACGATGATGATTTGGGTTATTTTAGTAGAACAAGATTTTAAGGATTCATGGTAATCAATGATGGTATGCTGGATTTTCAAGGAAATTAAAATCCACATGTGTCTGATAATGGAAATCATGATAATATTCCAAATAATGTCGAAATGTTTTCAACAATTACACCAATGACAAGAATGAATGTTTGAATGCAAAAACCTTGGGGTGATGACAAATGATTAGATCCTCAACATGGTGAGGTTCAACATTGTGTTTTTTTACCGCATCATTTGTCGTGGCAAATATAATTGTTAACCCTATGGGGGCATCGATTTTTAATGGTGTGTCAATCACTTCAAAGAAGACATTTGGTTCCACTTCTAGAACAATAACACTAAACAATTTGTTGGGGGCAGTAATAGTGGTGTACCAAACACCATTATTTTTCAATGAAACATTTGTTATTATTAGTTTCCAATCAATAATAGTGTTTCAATTAGTGGCCACATTATATGAGGGTAGGGGAACATTAAGGATGGGGGTTGTGTTGAATAAGGACTCAATACTAACCATAGTTCCTTGTGTTGTTTCCAATGCAAACTAGCCACAATATCCAAATGCATTAGCTTGACATTTTGTTAACACCAAATTGCAAGACTATCATACACATCTCACCATTGACTATTCCTAGTATGGTGGTGGTGCATAACAAAAATAATTAAAATCCACTTGAGTGAGGTTTCACATAATGATATTGACCTTAAAAGGTTTTGTTCAATTCAAGTGTTCAACCCATAATGTTGGGCAAAATGGTAGTGGAAGGTCTCATATTGATCAATGTTGATCTTAAACCATGCCCATACTAAATATTGACATTAATGGGTAGGTTAAAAAAGGATTGTGGGTTAACCAAACAAAATGACATCATATAAATTTTTATCTACCATTGGGGGAAATTGAAGAAAATCAAACAAGTCAATTATGTTGGTTTATTTATTCAAAACTGGGTTGTAGTCCACTAATCAAAATCACTATGGGACCTTAAAAATGAATTTGATTCACCCCACTTTAGTCATTTCACCTTGCTTAAAGTTATGTCAATATAAGGTCACTTTATAATCATCAAGTTTCACTATTATTTAACATAAATTCACTATTATTTGAGGTAATTAACTTCAGTAAATGGGGTTTTATATGTTGTTGTTTAAATGTTTTAGATTATTGTACCATTGGCTATTTTGAGTTATTGTACCATAGGTTATTTAAAATGTTATACCCTACATTATTATAAGTTTTTTTATTTTAAATTATTACAACCTATGTTTTTTTATTATTCTATGTTTTTCTTAAGTATTGTAAGATAATTCATTATAAATGATTTAAATTTATTCATTACTACAAAAGTGGGGTGTAGTTCACTAGCCTAAATCATTATGGGACCTTAAAAATGAAATAAGTTCATTGCATTGTAGTAATTTCACCTTGGTTAAAATTATTTCATTATAATATAAATATGTAAACATCGTGGTTCACTACTAGTTGACATAATTCATTATTATAATTTATTGTAGTAAATATGTTTATTTTTATGTTGTTTAAAATATCTTATATATTTTATCTTATGATATATCCTATATTATTTTAAGCCACTTTAGTTATTTTACTTATACCTTATGTTATTATACGTTATTATAAATTATTATACCCTAACTTATTATACATTATTATACTTTAAAATATCATAACTAACTTATTATAAGCTTTTAAGTTATTTTAAATTAAATTATTCAACTAACCTTGGGCTATACGTTAGGTTATTTTAGTTTAAAGTTAATATATGTTATTTCAAGTCATACTTTAAGTTATTCAAAATCATTTTACTTTATTTTATTATAAATTATTTTATCCTAAATATAATAATTAATTTTTTTTAAATATAATAAAATGACCTAAGGTGAAATAACCTAGAATAGCCATTGATAGTCACTAATAAAATAACCACCAATATCCACTAATATAATAGCCAATAATATAATAACCACCAATAACCATTAATATAATAACCACAAGTAGCCATTAATGTAATAGACATTAATAACCATCAATAGCCATTAATAAAATAGTCATTAATATCCACTAATATAATAGCCATTAATAGAATAACCACCAATAGCCATCAATATAATAGCCATTAATAGCCACCAATAGAATAACCAAAAATAACCAAAAGTGGAATGACTTAAAATGACTTAAAATAACATAAAGTGATCATGAATTAGTTGAAAATAACTTAAAGTAAAATAACCTAAAATAAATTTAAATACATTAACCTATAATAGCCAAAGGTGGATTGACTACTAATAGATTAAAGTATAATAATCTAAAATAACATAAGGTGGCTAATTTAAAATAGTCAACAATAGCCAAAGACTAGTATAAAACCCTAACATATGGTTGTTTAAAAATAATTTAGAGTATTTTACATTAATTTTGGAATAATATAAGAACCTAACCTATGGTAACCTACACATAAATTAGGAATATAATGTGCATAATAATGTGTGATGGCAAATCATTTCATTTATTTAAGTAATGTTTCAAAGGTTAAAGACTTGTTCCTTAAACATGGAGGTGAAGAGTTTAAATTTTCACAATTGTTGAAGGTAAATTTTTACCAAAACCAAAGTTTTATCGAAATTAGATTTATATTGGATGGTTATTGAAATAAAAACCAAAACCAAAACCAAAAACCTTTTCCATCAAAACCAATTTTACTACCGATTCAAATTATGTATATTTACAATTGATTTTTTTAAGGATTAGGTTAACTCCATGTTCCACCATTTCTAATTTCGTTCTTAGAAATATTTAAGGCTTTGTCCCTTTGTGGACTATATGTGAGAATACATTTTGAAATAAATTACTTTTTCGTACCATACCTTTATACATGTAGTTGTTTTCTTTTGTGTGTTTGAAGTAATCTGATTTTTTGTATGTGGGTATTGAATATTGCATGTTTGCTTTTTAAAAAAAATTATAGAAGGTTTTATGAGGTTGCCCTATTAAGTTTGGGTAGTCCCCTTGTGTTAAAGCTTTTTGCTTACCTAAGGAAAGTAAAAATATTTTTTCTTCTACTCCTTGATTTTATTTCTTTCAAAACCCAATAGTTCAATGGGTGACCTTAACATTTGGTGTATAATTGACAAGATCTTTCATTCATGTTCTATGTTTCAAAGGACAACTTAGTCGTTTCGGAATCATGTTATTTATTTCATGCTTTCTTGATAACTGTTGGGTTTAAGGTGTTTCAAGACTGAGTTCATTCGGTGGTCTTTCTTGATGAACCTACATTGCACATATCCTTTGTTTTTTTCTCTAACCATAAAACCTAGAACCCTAACCCATGGAACATGAACCACATACAACCTTTTCCATATGGTATTTGTTTTTGTATCATGCTTAGGTGTTCATCGCAATTCAACCTACCAACACAAATCCCTGCAAGTAAAAGGACATGGGGGTGGTTGCTATATAAAGCCCATGATTGCTTCCATTAGTAGAATGTCATGGCTTTTGTGTGCACTAATACAAGCTCCCACCTTTGGCATTACACCACACCCTACTTTGTCCACCCCTACCTCCTCCATCTAGAATGCACCTTTTGATCTTTCAAAAAAAAAAAACCATATCAATTCTAATAATGCATTATTGTTGGTGCTAGATGCAGTGGAAGAAAACCTAACATACCATATGAATTAATGCTACCACAATCTAAACCCATACAATGGTGCACTTACCAAGACCATAGAAATGAACTTTCAATTATAAGCCAAGTAGGAACACAATCTAGATCAAAGGTACTTTAGCCTTGCAGCCTAAATTAATCCCACTTCTAAAACTGATCTACAATTGTGTGCCACGTAAGCATCTGCTTTGGATTCTAGCTTGGTGATAGTTGAAAGGTATTTTAAACATGGTGTAAAAATTAGTCCCATTTCCTGAACTAACGTGCAACAAGTAACATTCTTCCCATTCTAGCTTGATTCTTGTAATGTTTTGGAACATTGACCCATAATAAATGATCCGTAATAGGTGACTCTATCATGCTTATGCTTCTAACTAGCCATGTTTTGCACCAACCACGTTTTTTAAAAATGGGTATGTAGGGCGAACTGTATCTTGGTCTTAGCATGTGTAGGAAGGCATGAAACTTGGAACTAACATTTTTTTTGACAATTTGCAATGTAACCAAGGTGGCAAGATCATCCAAAAAATAATTTAGCCAAATATGGCTACCAACTAAATATGAAAGTAGACAAAACTAAAATCCTTTTTTTTTCTTGGCTACCTAGTACTTATGATAAATGTGGCAATTTGGAAAAATTTCCTTCAAAATCTAATGAATTAGTGGCATTATTTTGTGAAAATTTGTTTGAAAGGTTGCAATCTTGGTTTTTGATCAAAATTTGGCAAAAATTCGCCATTGAAAAAACCCTTGAATGGGATGTAAATGTTCTCCTTCTAATTAATGTTTAAAATGGGAAAATGCTAATTCCTTTCATTTAGTGATACAATGTAAATTTTGTGTGACATTGTAATTTATACTCACACTTGCACGCAACACTTGAAACATTTTTCCTATATGGATCTTATTACAAATAGGCATCTATTTCAGAAAGAAGTGGATCACATTAGCAATCACATTTGGGAAATTGTCAAATGCATAGGTGATTCACTAGAAGTCGAAGATGATGATTTTGAAAATGATATTTTCTACACTCCTCCCAATAGTCCTTTTGAACCCATTTTTGCACAGTTGGAAGAGCACTTGGTTGTTAATCGTGGTAGGAGGCGTTCATGCATTTTTTGGGACAAACATATGCAAATTTGTTATCAAGTTTTGTATCTT
>Ga0116228_10003900_pt1 | contig 13178 bp, 4 predicted proteins | sample S1TSphfallax_2_FD_89694 | JGI IMG/M metagenome (GOLD analysis project Ga0116228, IMG submission 89694) | Host-associated microbial communities from peat moss isolated from Minnesota, USA - S1T2_Fc - Sphagnum fallax MG | ecosystem: Host-associated > Plants > Peat moss > Unclassified | place: USA... | reverse complement strand
GAGAATGACCAAAATAGTTGAAATTTGATCTTGTAGTTGCAATATTCCCAAATCTAGTCGCAAATGACTACAAGTCGCATGTAGTCGTAAATGGATTGGTTACATTTTGGCTGATTTCTACTAATGATTCCATCATCCCCATAACATAAGAACTTTTTACATAACTCCTCCCTACTCAACCCTTGACCCTTCATCATAGAGTTCAAAATCACCTTGATGAGATTTTTAAAACCTAATTCATCAACAATTTGATCAACGCATACCAAAATTGGTATTTTAGTCCAACCATCCACCATGTATGCATGAACACATATCCCAAAATCATTATCAATTGTTGTAGCCTTGTCATAAGAAAAAGCTAGGAATTAAACAAAGTGTATGGCATGGATAATGGCCTTTTGGACTTGTTAGAACATAGCTTTAAAAAGGGTCAAGCTTGCAAAATTAAACCAATGCATGGTTGAATTATGTGAAACCTTCAAGCTAATAAAAAAGTCATACATTGTTTCATGTTTTAGCATAATGTAACAATGTGTAAGAATGTGAAACAAAAACTTGAATCAAACCATCTTTTGATTCCCCTTTCCTCTAGAGGTTTAATGACTTGTTGTAGAACATAATTCAAATTCCCTTGCACCCACAACCTCATGTTTTCCAAATGGGCACACTCTTTTACAATGTATTCCCCGCCTTTCTTCACTTCAAGTTGTGGCAAATCATAAATCACAATCCTACAACTAAAATGTTTTGTTAATGTATCCCATTTGCACTCAACAATTTTGTTCTTTTTTTCAATCAAGGAGTAGACCCTGCACCTTGCACTATGGATAACCGCACCCTTTATCCATGGCAACTTTGTTACTCATTTTGCCTAAAACTTTGTAGTGTACCATATGATCTTTTGCCTTTATTTACATCACCATCCACACCAAGTTATCATTTCTTCCATGGGTCATCAAACCAAGGATATGATTAGAAGTTTGATATATTCACAATTTTCCCAAGATTTATATCAACAATACAGATTTCAAGGGGGACTTCAAGAATCACTAAGTTAGATTAGGATTTTAGGACATTATGGAATTAGTTACTTCAACTAAATTGATTATAGACTTTGGGGATTAAATCCAAGCTTTAGCTAGAGATAATTTTCGCCCATTGAAAAAGTTATATGACCTTGGGAACATAATAGAATTTGATATAAGGCACAATGGCATGACAAGATTAAGGTTTTTGGAAGAATTGAAATATTTGAAATCATAGAAGACATGGTGATCATAGGACAAAGCTTGAGATTCAAAGACCATTGTGTTTTGCAAACCATAGTGTTGTAAACCAATATAAACAAAACTCAATTGTAAAAAAATCAAACTTAAAAAACCAAAAGAAAAACATATGAAAACATCATGGAAGGGTTTGAACTTCCACTAAACCTTAAACTTATATAAGAAACTTAGAAAGGAACTTTAGAACAAGGCATGATTAGAATTAAATGGATTTACCTTGAACTTGGCTTTGCAAATTTGAAACCAAATCCCATTTGGGAACTTCTAAATCCACAATTTTAACATCATTCAAAGTTGAAATGATCATTTCCATTATTTTGCACAAAATCCATAAGCACATTTAGATTATGGTACACCATTCACAAGCTTCACAAAACTTCAACAAAATAAACAATGGCCAAAATTGGAATGCATTTGAATGGGACTTGGGATTCGAAAGTCGTCATTTTAACTTTCAAACATAATGAAAAGTGATGTACACATGAGGTGATAACACATTACAAAGGACCCCTTTTGTGCATCATTATATATTATTTTTCTAGGTGGTGCACTTTTGAACTTCAACAATGTCATTATTAATTGAAGGATTTTCATTATTTTTATAATATTATGATAGCCCATTACATAAATAAGTCAAAACACTTTTTGATTTCATATTATGTGATGTTAGAATGAATTTTTTCGAAAATAATACTTATAAAATTATATTGAAAAACAGAAAAATACTCCCTAAAAAATCCAAATTATTTTAAACCTTAATTTTATGAAAGTTGAAGATATATTGAACCATGTGAAAATTTTGAAATTTTTCATTTCAAGAAAGATGCAATAAATGTGTGGTAAATTGAAAATTTGAATAACAATCACATTCACATGGAAGGTGACAAGCATAACTAAGGTGGCTTTGTTTTAAATTTCATTGAAAATGTTTTATTTTAATGAATAATGAAACCTTGATGTTAGTGTAGTCTTAAATGAAAAATTAGTTCTATTGTACATGTGTATACCATAAATATACTCATGGACCCTTGAATTTAAATTATTAATTTTATTCATTATAATAAATAATATTATATAACATTAGTATTATAAAAATAAAAATTATAAAACATAAACACCAAATTTGAAACCCAAAATTAGATGCACCACATTTTTGGAACAATTATACTACACATATTATAATATTAAACCCAACAGTGCTTAAAAAGAATCCCTTGTAGTGTGTTTTCACCCCTCATCACATTCTCCAGAAGTTACTCAATGTGCATGAAGAAGAAGAAGAAGATTCAAGTGTTCCCAATTACAAGAAAAGTGAATCCCAATGATTTACACTAAAGGAATTTGACACTAATATGGTGAAAAGCGTACACTTTGGGACATTATTTTAGGCAATGTGGCCACCTTCTAAAAGTAAATTGGCTTTTATTGAAAACATTTAAAGCTTTTGAAAGAAATTAGGGTTAGGGTTTCAACAATGAATAGGTGATGAATTCACAACTTCAATAGTTACAAAAACTAACATTTTTGGCTATTTGAGTGCATATTGTCAATGTAAAGTAGCAATTTACAAGTTCATCCAACAATGATCATGTTGAAACACATCCTAGAAATTTGACTAACTCCATTGCACAATGTGAATAGAAGTTGAAATTTAGCCACAAATCTTTTTTCAAAAGGTTGATGCCAAGGTTGTTTGAACTTTGAATTACTGTTGGTTGGTTTTTTACTTTTATGAAAAACCTTTGGTTCTAGTTCCAAAAAAATAAAATAGAATGGTTTTGGTTCTACTCTCACACATAAATGGAATTGAAAATTTGTTTTTTGGTTCAATTCTAAGTAACCTAAATTGAAATTGATGGTTAACCTCCAGTTAGCCACCAATTATAGTTTTTTTTCCTTGAATGTTTTTGGTTAAATACTTATAATTTGGTTTATTAAATTGGAACCAATGCTTCTAACTAATCAAATGGGGTATTTTCCCAACACCAATTTGAACTCCATATGGCCAAATTTCCTAGCCATATACTAAGAAAGATACATGAAATAATTTTACTTCTTCTTGAGTATAGTCTTATATCTAGCTCTTGGGGGACATATTGCTTCCCAATTAAAATTTCAGGATTCATGAAAAAAATTCCATTGGCATTCCACACAACATTTTGCCCAAATAAAAATAGAAAAATGTGTCAATTTTTTAACGTTCTTGGAACATTTTTCAACTAATAATGTCATGTGCATTGTTTAGACATGAATTTCATATGCCTATTCATATTGTTTAAACACATATGATAAAACATTGAAATGTATTGTTTACATACAAAAGTCATGCACAGGACTCACTAATAGAAATCAACCAAAATGTAACCACTCCGTTTGCAACTACATGTAATTTGTAATCATTTGCGACTAAGTTTAGGAGTATTTACAACTATAAAATCAAATTTCTCTATTTTGGTCATTCTTACAATTATGATGTAACTATTGGAAATTTCATCCTATCGGTTATATGGTTTTAAAGTCTATTTTCATCCATTATAGATTGATATGTCCCATTAGTTGCAATAGTCACCAAATTAGTTGCAACCTAAAAACATTTTACAATGACATAGGGGTGTTTTTTTGTGTATTAAAACTATATTTATGATATATTACATACATCATCAATATATATTTGTTTGTATATAATTATGCATTTGTATGTACATTGTTCATACAATGAGTCTAAAAATTAATATTTGAACTTTGAAATTTATTATTCAAATATGAAATTTGATATTTCACTTCTGAAAATTATATTTGAATCTAAAAAATTGATATTTTATTCTAAAAATTGTTATTGGAATTATTATTTTTATTATTTGCAAACATTTTGAACAATTCGAAATGTTTTTTTAAAACATTTTGATCTGAAAAATTATAATTCAATTCTCAAAACTACTATTTCAATTCAGAAAAATATTAATTGAATCTAAAAATGGATATTTCAATTTTGAATATTTTTATTTGACTCTGAAAATTGATATTTAATTCTGAATTTTTTTATCTAAATTCCAAAGACTTATTTGATCTAAAAGTTGATATTTGAATTCCGAATTATTTTTTTGGAATCAAAAATTAATATTTCAACTCAAAACAATATTGATTGAATTTTAAGACTTTTTTCTATTAGTGTTATCCATAACAAATAACTTTTATAAATAATTATAAATGATTACAGTTATTAATTATAAGTTACACTAAATAATTATTGTTACAACATAGATTTTAATATTATATAGTTCATATTCTTATAGTAAAAGAAATGAATTAATGTAATTAATATTACATTCCTACAAAATCATTGTAATTACTTCAGATAGGAATTAATCACAATATATGAATAATTATTTTTTAATTGAACATAATTCTTCACAATCTGTAATTTATAACCTGAAATATGAATTAAAAATCTGGAAAATTTATAATGTATACAAAATAAGTATTGTGAGGATTGTAATTTCAGAAATTATTACAAATTAATCTAAATTTTTTTAAATTCTAAAATTAATGATATTTTTAGAAAATTATTTTATTTATAGTTAATAATTACCAATAGAAAAAACATATTTACTAGACCAATAAATGTTTTACAATAAGATATGTAATTATATAGTAATCAATGTAACTAGTTTAATTTTGAAAATCGTGTGGGAATATTTTTTAAATTAATTTGTTAATTCATTATGTATAATTTGAACTTTTTAAATTAAAATTTCAATTAAAATAATTAAAATAATTTTATATCAATTACATTATATATAATTTGATCAGATTTTTAAAAGTAATAAAATATTTTTTAAAAAATTATTTATTTATTTATCTATGAGTTATGTATTGACAAGTTATGAATAATTAGATAGTTAGTCATTTAAATATTAAGAAGTTATTATTTATTTAAATAGTTGATAATGAATGTTTAATATTTGTAGTGTATAGTTTATATTTTAAATATATGTTAAATTTAATCATTAATAATTAAATGATTATTTAATTATTTAGTGAGCCATGTACGTAAATTGTTTATAAATATAAAAACTAAGAACATAAAACATGAGGAAAGTTTTGAAGTTGCAACTTAATTTGTGAAGAAGTTGTAACTTCAAAATTTATCCCATATTGCTTATTCTATATTCTTATTTTGGACATTATATAAACAAGGGGTGTGGTCATCCAATTTCACATTAAAAAAATTGTGCACATGGGATGAACCAATCAAAAAGTTTAACCCAGAACAAAAAAAAATTATGCACAATTTAAAGTACCTATTTCTCCAACCTACTTATCTACCTAGATAGGTAGGTACTTAATTTGACCTACCCACCTAGGTTGACCTATGTACCTAAGTAGGTGGATAGGAAAGTATGTAATTTAGGTTTGTAAGCACCTACTTATGTACCTATTTAAGTACCAACCAACCTAATACTAATATTTTGCAGTAAATTCATTTATAAGTGCCATGTGTCATAATATAAAATCATCCAAGCATTTGAATCGAAGATCTTAAATTATTTCAGAATAATAATAATTATTATATTTTAAATAATTAAATATTAGAACACATGGCAACACATCATTTGTTTTCAATTGTGACCAAAATAGTTGCATGTGATAATATGTATACAATGGAGTCAAAAGACGAACTTGTATTTTTTGATTATTTATTTCATCCAATGCCCTTTGTCATTTGTGACTAATATTGCATGCAACTTGTTCAAGGCAACTAATGAGATTTAGTCGTAAATGTTGCTGGTGATTAAAATTTAATTGTAGATACCAGTTGAAAATACCTTTTTCTTCTTCTAGTGATTCTCATGTTTAAATATTGCACAACATTTGTGTTTAAATAATAGGAACCTATGAAATAACATATTTCACATGGATTTGCAATGAACCCATGAAACTTAGAAGTTTGTTATGTACCTTTTACTTGCATTTCAGCTAATGGGGTATGAGTACCATCAATGACACCACATATGAACTTGGCAAATTTGTGAGCTTTTAAAGTTGTATAATGTGTAGTATGTGATATGTAGATGGGGTGTTGATGTACTTGCCAAAAAGCTTGTTCTTATCACAAAGGACATCACAAACTATATCTATATGTTTGCATATACTAGATACATCCACATCAAATTTGTCCAACATATGTTTAAGACCAAATGCATGAGCAAATTTTTTTTTAAATCACAACAACCTTTTGAATTTCTAATTGTGGACTCATTGGATTAATACACATAGATTCCAAAAATGTTGTTGATTCTTCCACCAAATTATTAAAAATATCAAAAGACATTCTATAATGCATCAATTTTTTGTATCTTTCATCTCTCCAATGTTGTATGCCATACAATAGTTTCTACCATTTGCCAATGAATTACAATTTGTTCCAATCCTATCCAAAACATTTGAAAAGAATGTTTTTTTCTTTTTCTTTGACAAAGCTCATAAAATTGGCTCAAGAAAAAATAGTAAAGATAACATATGTAACAATTTTATAGCTTGTGATTTACAGAACAAAAAATTGCCTACTGAGTAACCAAGGTAATTAAAAATAACACCCAAACCAAATAACCCTCCTAACAAATATTTGATTCATGATCATAATGCAATTTTTTGCACCTTGAGAAGCATTAAACATTACAAACATTGACAATAAAAACCTTAAAATTCAATTAAAAACTATTGATGTTTTTATAAAAAAACATATTATGTGTAATGAAAGTATCCTAAAAAAAGTTTTAACAAAAAAGAAAACCTTAATTCATTGACCCACATCAACGAGAAAAAATAAAAGACATGGCTTTTAAGCACTATGGTCTTTGGCCTTTGACATTTTTATGAAGAAGAAAATTGAAGATTGAAAATAAGGATTGGGCCAAGAAAAAGAAAAAACGAAGGTAAAAATAATTCCATTACTCCAATGTAACTATGTGTTACAAAGGGTTTGAAAAGATCTACCCCAAGGCTTGTTGCGGTTGGATTTAGGTTCAAATCCCACCCCCTTTTGTTCATTAGTGGATCAAAAGGCTTATGACCTTATGGGCATGTGCATACATGTATTTATTTTAAGAATATATAGATGGCTTAAGACCACTTAGCTTTCCAACCATGCATCACAAGATCTTGATTCATCACCATGAAATTTTTAACACCACACAATTTTTGTTGCGTTTGGAACAACACATTGAATTAACATTATCTTTTTGAACTTGACATCTCTAAAAACAACAACCTTCACCTTCAAACACAAAAAAACAAACACAATACAACAAAGTATCTATTCCCAAAGGCTTTATCCTATTGGCTTCTTCATCAATGTAGTTTGCTTTTTTCTAAAAGCATTATGACATCTTCAACAACTCATCATGCCATCTTTTGCACCAAAAAAACTTTTTCTCTCTACCCCAATCCACATTTTTTTCATACACACAAACCCCTTTACTTAAAGTACATAAGTACTTCCCTTTTCCACAATGTTATTTAGATTCCCAAAAAATTTATTCCATGGCATTTTGGGCTCCAAAAGGTTTTTAATTTAATGAAATGCCCTCATGTGAAGTGGGTTTATATGTGGGGCCTCCTACCATATGGGCCTACCTTGGTCCTTGTGCCAAATAATGCCTTGGCAAGAAGGCATTACACCCTAGACCTCAAACTAAATCCTTGCTTCATAAGGAGTTTTAATGACAAAGATTTTTTTTCACAAGTTAACAAGGATCTTTGTCAAGCACTCGTATGTTGACCTAACCGAACAACTAAACTAACACACTTGACATCTTGAATTAGAACTTAGAAAGGAAAAATGGGTGAAAAGTGATGGCAATGACATTTTCATTGACATCAACTTTGAATTGCAAAATGTTGTGTAGTGACATTCAAGAAGCCAATGAAAGAAATGGCATGGTGAAAAAATATTATATTGACTCACAACTTTGTTGGTCTTGCCTACCAAGGCAAAGATATTGTGTTTAAATTCATTATAAAATATAATAGCTTAAGGGATTTTGGCCCCTAGGTAACAATAGGTCTATTTTTATATGAGGATTTTTGAAAGATGATATTTTGGTTTGTGTTGAAACTTGAGATTAGTTATAGAATTATAATATCTTGAAGGATTTTTATTTTTTTTGAGGATCTATTGAAGATTATATTTTTGTATGGTGAAATATTTGAGTTTCCATAATTTTTCTTTTGCCTTAAAATACTTTTCAATGTAAATGGCAAGGCCACAATGCGACACACCCCTTGTTTTACAAAATATTCAAAACAGTTTGAGCTTTACACCAACAACTAAAGGTCAATTTACACTAGGCCGGGGCTTGGGCTTGGGACCACACAAATCTAAAATCCCTCATTCATCCAAACTATGAAGGGTGGTCAGTTTGGGTTTACATTAGGGTAGTTTAGGGCACAAGCCCAAGCAAATGACGTTGGATGAAAAAAACTTGTTGGAATCCTACATGGATAGTTATGGATAATGTTGGTTGGGCCCGTGGGGTATTTTTTCAGGCCTACTTCAAAAAGGTGGGCCTAATTAATGAAATTAGTGAGGGCCCATGGGTTCTAAAATAATATTCGTAACCTTGATTTATGAATTTTTTTTTTATTATTATTTTTTGAAAGATAAAATTGGAGGGAATTTTTGGTGGCTCCTCATAAGGCTTAAACACAATAATAGAATAATCATGTTTTTCTTTTTCTCTGAAAATTAAAGTTGAAGGGAATTCTTAATTATTGCCCCCACAAAATTGTTACCCTTTGAAGTTTAAAGCGACAATAAAATGGGATTTTTTTTTCTTTTTTTCTTTTTTTGAAAAGTAAATGGGATGGCAACCAATATGTGAATTCACATTGGCTTTCAAAAGCTCAAGAATTCATTTTTTCCTCCACATGAATTCACACATGATGACAAACAATGCATATTTGTCCATTTCATACTTTAAAACCAAGGCTTGAATGCTCAACACTTATTAAATTAACATATACAAACACCAATACATAGCCATCACAACAAGTATTCACTTCTTTCTCTCCTCCATGATGTGTGATTATTTATGAAAGGTGCAAAAAAGAATAAAAAAACAAAAAACATAGATTGAAAAAAAAAATCAAAAGTAAACTGAGAAAAAAAAAGGATAAAAAATGAACCAAAAAAATAGGACAACCACATTTCCAATTTTTTTTAACAAAATATTTGTTTATTAAAAAAATGCATGTGATGCATTCTTTTGATCCAAATTGGGTTTACACTCCGAACAAAGACCTTGAAACCATAAGTCATGGGTTTTACAGGCTCTCATGCAAAAAGTGGGGTACCGTGAGGTTCTATAGGTCATGGCCAAAGCCCTCTAATGTAAACAGCCCTTAGTAATGTTAACCACATTAATTAACAATTGCCTTAATCCTCTTACATAACAACTAACAATAAGAGGATTAACATATCAAGATGGCACTGGATTACAAACATTAATGACTCACTTGGAGCCACTAGTGGACACATTTGCTAAACTTGTATAACAAGTGAAAAACACCCATTAAGGTTGCAAAAGAGGTATATATAAAAAAAGAAAAATCTTTTATTTTGGGGGGCACAAATGAAGAGATCCATTGCAAAGAGAAGGCAAAACAACCCCAACTAAAATTCCAATTTTTATGACTATCAAAAAGGGGGCATGGATTAGGGTTTAGGGTACAAGAGTTATTGAATATTAAACAATTTAAAGAATATGCAATAAAAACAACACTAAATATTTTTGGGAAAGTGGGGCCTGCTCTTCCTAGTATTGGAAAGTCCTCAATAAGTAGGATTAAATGAAAGTGATTGTGTAATTTTAAACCCTATTGAATTTTGAGTTTTTTTGTGGTCACTGAAATTGATTTTTATTTTTTTTTATTTTTTCATAATTGGGTTTTTATCCTCAGGGAACCTGTTCACACTTGGGCCAGTGGGACAGGCCACACTAGTGATAAAAAAAAATTCATTTGTCAAGAAAAACACAGAACTTTGCTGAGGACATAGTCACATATCCTGGGCAAAGTATCAAACTCAGTTTTGCACAGCCAAAATAAAACCAGTGCAATTCATACCAAAGCATTTTTGAGGGAAAACAAAATGCACCAAAGTTGCCAGATTTTCAAGGATTTTTTTCTTTCTGGGATCACCATAGTTAGACAATATGTGCAGGTTGCCAAAATAGAGCAGGATTCCTAAACTTTTCTGCTGACCTGTAGCCAAATTTGGCTAATTCCTCTCGTGGACGATCACCAGTGCGGCTACATCACAAAATTGGAAAAAAGAAACCATGCAAAGTGTTTTATTCCTTTGAGCATTGTATTGTGAAACTAGCTAGGGTTTTGGGTTTTTTTTAACCTAAATTATTGTCCCAAAAGAATTTAGGGTTTAGGATTTAGGGTTTTTGAAACCAATATTTATTGTCCCAAAAGAATTTTGAGTTCGGAGTGTGATCCCTTTCTTCCAGAATTATACTATTGTCCAGAGGAATTGGAGACATCATGTCTCATGGACAAGAAAGATATGAGAATCTGTTAAGTTACTCACATGCATTCTGCAGGAGTATTTGGATACCTCTTCACATCTGAGCAGTAATCATAGATCATGAATGATGATCGAACTGTCTCAAGTTGGAACAAGGCTGCAGCATCAAGCTTTCGATAATTGGGTCCATCCCACCATAGATGTTTTTGATTGAGGCCACAAAAAGGAATTGAACTCTCTTTCAGAGGATTCAAATTTGATGATGTCTTGATAGTACTACCACCACCACCACCACCACTACTACTACTCCATTCGCATGCATCAATATAGAAATTCTTGTAGGAAGCCACGAATGGTGCATTGCTCCAATCCACTTCAGTTTTGCCCCCATTTGTAGCCCAGTCACTTCCATCATATAATGTGCAATACACAGCCATGGGTCCAATGTTTGGGTACAGTATCCCGACTTTCTTTGGATACACTCGAATGAGTGTCGAGTCCACATAGAATCTGTAATCACAGAAAGAAGAAGAAGAAGAAGTAGTGAGCACAAATGATCATAGCAGTTAAGAATCTATCTGTGGAAAAATCTCTACTAGTTGAAAAACTCTTGGTTGCATTGCTCTTGGTTGAAACCTCGTGTAGGAATTCTGGACACAAGCAAAAGAGATGATCAGGTACTTATAGGGAGAAGAAGCCCAAGCTTACAAAATTTGTTCTGAATTCCAGATGATAGAATATGTATGGAAATCTGCAACAGGATCGAACCACAGCTGCAATCTTTGCTCTCTGCCTCCAGTGCCATTGGCAAACACATTGGTTTGCAGAACAATTGGTTTTCCCAAAGTATTACCAAGGAACTCAAAGTCAAGTTCTTCATGTGGAATCGAATGTGAGGATGCAAGCTGTAGGAAAAAAAAACCAAAGAAAATAAAAATAAAAGATCAATTCACCCACCCACCCACCCACCTGTGACTCAAAATTAAAGTTAGATTTTGCACCCATTGGACCTGCTTGCAGATTTTAGATTAGCTGGAAATTCAAGCACAAGGTGCTACGAGGCTGATCATGGGTGCATGACAACAACACCATGACCCATCAAGTGTTTAGTATGGTTCTCATATTCTTCGATTCTTATATATAGTATCTTTAAAATATAATTTCACATGTGAAATTGATTTCATTAGGAAACTGCAGATTATGTACATACATAGAAACTGGTCACAGTGCCTGCGGAGTCACCAGGCACGAGCTTCAGATCCATGCTTAAGAATCCATACATGTACGACTTGTTTGATGCAAACCCACTTCCTGCAGCCAATTGCAAACTAAAATCAATCAATCAATTGCAATCAAAAAAATTCCTCTGACCAATTGTTACAAATTAAAATCTAACTTCATGACAAATGAATCAGAAAATTGTTTTCTTCTGGAATCGGAGCAAAAGCCTCATGCAGAAGGCTTCAAGCATGGATGTTGTTCAAAAGAGATTTATTTGGAACATTTTCTTACCTGAAGAGGAATCAAGCTTGAGCTGAACAGTAGCTCCACCATCCAAGAAACTCACATGATCACTGGCCCACTCTACAAAAAAACCTTCCCAGAAATTCAACCGTGCACTGGATCCAAATATTGATCCAGCTGCTGCAACTGAAAAATTTATGCTAACCAGATTCGTAGTTGTAAGCAGTAACAAAGCAATTGCCAACAAATGAAATTTGGATTGATCCCGATGCAATTTACAAACAGCTAGACTAGCTATAATTCTCATCTTAGAAATTCTGGATTTGGATAGTTCCAAGTTTTTTCCGATCAAAGTCTTGATGAATTTGAAGCTTCAGATCTAGACAGTTCAAACTCTTCAAGAGCTCACAAACACTGTAACTCAAACTTGCAAAGAGTATTTGTGGGACCAGATTTTTACAGCCAAGACTTTAATTATGCAGGTCTGAGCTTCACAGCATTCCAAGAGTCTAAATTTGAACTTGGGTTTTTCAAAGCTAGAAATTTATGCAGTCCAATAAATTTGGGAAATGTCGACCAAAATCAAAATGGTGAAAAAAAAATTTATATATATATAATATAAAAAATCAGATGTGATTTTGGATCATAATTTGCTTCTGGAGAGGAAAGGGACTTGGAAAAACTTCTACTCTCAAGAAATCTATTGAGTAATTCCAAATAATTGCAAATCCTAGTGCATCAATATGAGAGTTTTTCTTTTACTTTTTTTTTTTTTTTTTTTTTTCTTGGTTTTTTTTTTGGTTTTAGATTTTTTCTCTCTTGTGTTTTTCAAAAAACAAAAAAGAGGAACAACATTTGGGGGAATAAAAATGTGAGAGTTCTGGGGCAACTTC